>MDTE01162337.1_pt1 | contig 15278 bp, 17 predicted proteins | sample 811231 | NCBI WGS metagenome assembly MDTE01 (sample SAMN05326651, study PRJNA326480) | marine metagenome | isolation source: seawater | place: Indian Ocean: Red Sea | collected 2010 | reverse complement strand
TCATCCGTAAGTGTATCCTGAGATTTTTGTAATCTATCTTTATCTGTTTTAATTCTTTTTTCTTCATCTTCTAAATTTTGGAGTTCTAAATTAAGTCTTTGTAACTTTGCAAGAACCTCTAAATTTTTATCTCTGAGAGGTTTAAGTTTTAAATTTTCTTTTTCTATTAAATTATTTTTTTCATTAATTTCAATTTTTAATTTATTTATTTCTTCATCAGTTTCACTCGTAATTTTTTTTGTAGAATTTATTTCTTTTTCAATTTCTTTAGATTTAATATAATAAAGACCAGCCTCAATTTTTTTTATTTCTTCGGAAATAGATTTATATTTTGAAGCTTCCACAGCTTGTTTTTTTAAATTTTCTAATTGTTTTTCTTGCTGTCTTCTTAATTCATCTGCTTTTCTTAAATTATTTTCTGCGGAGTTAAGTCTTAATTCAGACTCATGTCTTCTAACATGAATACCTGAAATTCCGGCAGCCTCTTCGAGAATAGCTCTTCTATCTGTAGGTTTTGCTGTCACCAAAGCCCCAATTCTTCCTTGGCTTATCATCGAAGGAGAATGAGCACCCGTTGAAAGGTCTGCGAAAAGAGTTTGAACATCTCTAGCTCTAACTTCTTTGTCATTAACAAAATATCTAGAACCTTTATTTTTTTCTATCCTTCTTTTGACATTAATTTGATCTAACTCTTTAAATTGAGAAGGCCCCTCCTTATCAGAGTTATCCAAGGCTATAGATACTTCAGCAATATTTTTTGAAGTTTTATTAGCCGTTCCAGAAAAAATTACATCTTCCATACCCGTCCCGCGCATGCTTTTTGCAGAAGTTTCTCCCATGCCCCATCTTATTGATTCTACAATATTTGACTTTCCGCATCCGTTAGGGCCTACAATTCCTGTTAGGCCTTTTTCAATTTGGATTGAAGTTCTATCAACAAAAGACTTGAAACCAACTAAATCGATTCTTTTAAATTCCATAAATTAAATAAGTTTTTCTATTTTTTTTTCTATATTTTTAAAATTAGCAGAACCCTCAAATTTTTTCTCGTTAATTATAATTGTAGGAGTTGCTTCTATAGAATATTTTTTTACTGCCTTTATTCTTCCATTTAATATTTTATCACTGATTTCATCATTAATTAAGCATTTATCAAATTCAACACTATTTATTCCAAGATTTCCAACAATATTTTTTAAATTTTGATTAATACCATTTACATCAGATTCGTTAGTCCATGTACTTTGAGTTTCATAAATGATGTCTAAAAAAGTTATTTGTTTCTTTTTATCTAAACAATGCAGCAACTTTGATGCATTAAATGCTATTTGATCTAAGGGAAAATCAATAAAAATCAATTGGACTTTTCCTCTATCTACATATTTTTTTTTATTTCACTTATGACATTAATATGGAAGCTTGCACAATGTGGGCAAGTTAAAGATGAAAAAACTTTAATTTTAACTGGAGCATCATCTGATCCAATAACTATTAAACTATCATCTATATTTTCGTTGCTTGAGTAAGATTTTAAGCAAAAAATTAAATAAAAAAATATTATTTTAAGCAAAAAAGAGGATTTACTTTTAAAAATTGGACTAGTCATTTTTTATAACACTTAATAATTGAAAAAGAGAATTTCTTATATTCTTATTTTTTATATCATCTATTTTTTTTTTCAATTTTAATGAAGAATTACTGGTCATGTTTACGTCTTTTTCTTTTTTGCTGTTTGGTTTAAAAGTTTGTAATTTTATCTGATCAATTAATCTATAACCAAAATAACTATTTATTTTTTCTATAATTTCCCTTTTAGAATATTCTATATTTATTTCATTTCCTCTTTCAATTGCCAGAACTAAAAGAGCACCCTTATTTGCTTGTGTCATTTTGATTGATTTAGGATAGGAAAATTTAGATATATCTTTACCCACTAAAAAATTCCATTTGCTTATTATCTCAGAGTAATTATATCCATTCTTTTTCAAGATTCCCTTGACGCCACGCGGCAAAGTATGGCCAAGCTGTCTTAATCCTTGAACGAAAGTTTTGCTTTCTTTATTATTTTGTTTGTAATGCATTTAAATAATATGAATTTATCAAAAAAAATTCTCTCTTGGTATGATAATAACAAGCGCACACTTCCTTGGCGAATAAGTTATAATTCCAAAAAAAAGCAATATTACAGAATATTAAGTGAATTTATGCTTCAGCAAACACAAGTAAAAACAGTAATTCCTTATTTTAACAATTTTGTAAAAAAAATTCCAAATTTAAAAGAATTGTCAAAGAGTAAAGAAAAAAAAATATTAAAACTTTGGGAGGGACTAGGTTATTATAGTAGAGCAAAAAATTTACACAGAACCTCTAAAATATTAATTAAAAAATATAAAGGCCAAACTCCTGAAAGTTTTTTAGAATTAAAAAAATTACCAGGCATAGGGGATTATACAGCAAACATACTTTTAGCTTTAATTTATAATCAGCCACGTATTGGGTTAGATACTAATGTTAAAAGGATTTTGTTTAGACTCCTTAACTCAGAAACAAAAGATCCAACAAATTTATTTAAAACTAAAAGAAATGGAGATCTTGCCGAAGCTCTTATGGAATTTGGAGCTATAGTATGTAAAGCAAAAGATCCATTATGTCATAAATGCAAATTAAGAGAGAATTGTTTATATTATAAATCAAAATCAAAGATTAGATTTAATAAAAAAATTAAATTACAATCAAAATCTTATGATATTTTCTGTTACTTAAAAAAAAATAAAAAGCAAATAGCATTGACAAAAAATAATGATTTAGGTTTTTTAAAAAAGTTCAATTTGCCAAAGATTAGGACTGCAACAAAAAAAAATAAAGATTGGAAATTTTTATGCAAATATAAAAATTCTATATCAAATAAAAAGTTAAATCTTAATTTGTATTATAAGTTTTCTACCAAAATACCTCCAGAGTATAATTGGTATTCACTAAAAAAAAATAAAGAACTTATTCCTTCATTCACTAAAAAAATTTTTAAAGAGGTTACACATTTATACTAATGAGAAAAAAAATTGCAATAATTGGATCTGGCATAGGAGGATTAACTATCGCAAATTTATTAATTCAAAATTCAAATTTTGAAATAATTGTTTATGAAAAAGAAAAAATGTTAAGTTTGGATGAGGGATACGGAATACAATTATCAACTAACAGCGTCTCTATTTTAAACAAAATAGGATTTAAAAATATAGATAATAATGAAATTTTTAATCCACAAAAATTAAATTTTTATTCAAATAACAATAGAGTTTGCGATTTAGATTTAGGTAGATTTAATAAAGATTCAGTCAAATATACAACATTACGAAGATCTATTTTAATTGAATTTTTGAAAGATAAATTATTTGCAAATAATTTTCGTTTTGGAAAAGAAGTAAAAAAGGTTTCAAAAATGAAAGATAAACTTTTAATTAATTTTATTGATAATACAAGTGATCTAGTAGATTTTATAATTGTATCAGATGGAGTTTTTTCTAATACAAAATCTATAATTGAAAATAAAATTATTAAACCTCGATATAATGGTTCAGTTGCTATTAGATCAGTTATTAAATTTTCAGAAGAATTTAATTATGAAAGCAAAAATATTTCATTGATAATGCTACCAAGGGCACACATTGTTATTTATCCAATAAATAAAAAGAATGATTTTAATCTGGTTTGTATTGTTAGAGAAAAATTATCTCAAAATTATAATATACATTCGATAATTGAAAAAAAATTTTTATCAAAAAATAAAAATTTAAAAAATTTATTTAATAGCGAATTAAATTTATGGCCAGTTTATGTAACTAAAAAATCTATAAAGTCTACTTATGAAAATGTATTTTATTTAGGAGATGCTTTTTATACTTTTACCCCAGCCCTTGCGCAGGGTGCATCGCAATCAATTGAAGCGGCTTATGAATTATTTAGCTTACTAAATGAAGATAAAAAAAATATACAAAATCTTTACTTAAAAAAAAGAATAAAAAAAACAGAACAAATCAATAAAAGGTCAAAACTCAATTACTTTGGATTTCATATTGCTAATTCTTTATTGATAAATTTAAGAAATTTTATTTTAAAACGTCTTGTAAAAAATAAAAATTTTATACAAAGTTACTTAGGAAAAATATATCAATAGTTTAGATATTTTTACTTAAAAATCTCTGCCTTAGATTATCTATTGGGACTAATGAGCCATTAACATTACAATGCCAGTAAGTCCAACCATTATAGCTTTCAGCTCCCATTATTTTAGCTGCAACTTTATGTATAGAACCTGCAGAATCTTTATATCTGATACTGCCATCTACCATAATTTTTGCATTAATTTTTTTCTTTTGATCAAAAATACTAGTTCCTGGTTTTATTATTCCTAATTCAACTAACGATCCAAAAGGTATTCTTGGTTTAGATTTATTATTTTCTAAGGTGTCTAAATGACTATCTTCAATTTTTTTAACTTTATTTATTCTTTCATTTGCAGCTTCCAAATATTTTTTGCTCTTCTCTATTCCAAAATACTTTCTGCCTAATTTTTTTGCTACAGCTGCAGTAGTTCCGGTACCTAAAAAAGGATCTAAAATAAAATCATCTTTACTTGTTGTTGCTAATATAATTCTATGTAAGAGTACTTCTGGTTTTTGAGTGGAATGAACCTTTTTTCCATTTTTTTTCAATCTCTCTTTTCCACCGCATATAGGAAAAGTCCAGTCAGAACGCATTTGTAAATCATCGTTTAAACATTTTAAAGATTGATAGTTAAAAGTATATTTTGATTTTTTACTTTTTGAAGCCCAAATTAAAGTTTCATGTGCATTAGTAAATCTTGTTCCTCTAAAGTTTGGCATTGGATTATTTTTTCTCCAAATTATATCGTTAAGTAACCAATAGTTTAAATTTTGCAGGTGATAGCCCAGTCTAAAGATATTGTGATATGATCCTATAACCCAAATGCTTCCGTTATCTTTCAAAACTCTTTTACATTCTTTTAGCCAATCTTTACAGAAATCATCATAATGTTTGAAACTCTCAAACTGGTCCCATTTATCATCGACCCCGTTAACTTCGCTATCATCTGGTCTTTTTAATTTTTCACCAATTTGTAAATTGTAAGGAGGGTCTGCAAAAATTAGATTGAAAGTTTTGTTAGGAATTTTTTTTAATATTTCCAAAGAATTTCCGAGTACAATTTTATTTTCAAATTTAGACATATCTAGATTCAACTTTACGTTGAATTAGACTCTAAATTTATATACCCGTCAAACCTTTATAGAAAAAAAAAGAGTCCTATTGTGTTTCACGTGTTTGCTGGAACAAGATGTTGTGTACAGGTTTAAATTTTATTCTATGGTATTTGGTAATTCCATATTTTTTGAGACCAAACATATGGTCGCTAGTCCCGTAACCAAAATTCTTGTTCCAAAAATATTTAGGATATTTTTTAGATAATTTAATCATAAAAAGGTCTCTAGAGGCTTTAGCAACAATTGAAGCAGCAGCTATAGAAACTATTTTTTCATCACCTTTAATAAAAGTTTTACATTTTATTTTTAAATTTTTAGGAATAAAGATTCCATCAATATAGGCTATTGAAGGTTTATGTTTTAATTTATCTAAAGCTCTTTTCATTGACAAAAGGGAAGCATTTAAAATATTTATTTTTTCTATTTCTTCTACGCTGGCAGAACCGAGAGCATAAATTGAATTTTTTTTAATATATTTTGAAAGTAATATTCTTTTATGAAACGGTATTTTTTTTGAATCTTTAATAAGTTTTGTATCAATATCTTTATTTAAAATTACAGCAGCAGCAAACACAGGTCCTGCAAGACAACCACGACCTACTTCATCTACACCAGCTATTTTCTCAATTTTAGACAAGAATCTTTATAATTTTAATATTTTTGATTTTTCTCTTATCATCTTCAAATCTATCCAAGCTAATTTTTTCTGCTCAGGTTGCCTCATCAAAAAAGCCGGATGAAATGAAGCTATTATCCAAGGTTTAGCTTTGCCAATATCTTTTTTTGTCCATTTACCTCTTGCCTTAGAAATCACAGTTTCGTTTCCAATAAGAGCATTTAGAGCTGTGCTGCCCAAAAGTAACAAAATTTTTGGATTAATAATTTCAATATGATTTATTAGATATGGTAAATATCTTTTAATTTCTTCATCCGTTGGTTTTCTGTTAGATGGAGGTCTGTAGTTTACAACATTTGAAATATAAACTTTAGTTCTATCCATTTTGATGGCGTATAACATTTTGTCCAAAAGTTTACCTGCGCGCCCAACAAATGGTTTGCCCTCTATATCTTCATTTGCTCCCGGGCCTTCACCTATAATCATTATTTTTGAATCAATATTACCATCTCCAAAAACTAAATTAGTTGCACTTTTTTTTAGTTCACAATTTTTAATTGATTGAATTTTTTTTTTTAAGTTGTTTAATTTTTTTAATTTTGTATTAGAATCTAAGTTAAAATTCGATATATTTTCACTTGTTCTGATTATAGGGCTATTACTCAGCAATAAATTTGCATTAATTAAATTATAATATTCAATAAGATTAATTAGTTTTTGATTTAAATTTATTTTCATTTTATAAGGTATGATATATGAAATTTTTTATTAAAAAAATTTATATCGTATTTTTTCTGTTGATAACATTATTTTTCAATTTCAAAGCTTTAGCAAAAGATAACAAAATTCAATATTCAGGTGAAAATATATCAAATTATTTTTTAGGTATAATATCGGCAGATAAAAATGAGAACAATAAAGCCCTAAAACATTTAGAAAAGGTCCAATTGCTAACAAATAGACATGCCACATTTAATTCCGAATTTATTAAAACTCTTGTTTTGCTTGAAAAATTTAATGAGGCAGTTTTCTTTTCAGAAGATATATTGAAAGAAAATATAAATTCTTTTGAAGCAAATTTGTTAATGGGCATAAATTACTTCAAAAAAAGAAACTATGTAGAAGCTGAAAAATATTTTAAGAAGTTAAATAGTGCAACATATAGCAATTTTTTCTTTGAAGATTTTATGCGTAACGTTCTTGTCGCTTGGAGTATAGCAGCTCAAGGAAATCAAAAAGACAGCATAGCTTACCTTGAAAAAGTATCAACTCCGTATCGCCATTTGAAAAAAATACAAAAGGTTTTTTTATATGGTTATTTTAATAATGTCGATACAGAATTTTTTTTCTTAGATTTGATAGAAGATAGAAATTATGATTTTTCAAGATATAATTTTTTTTTAGCAAATTACTTAATATCTAAAAATAAAAATTTAGAAGCAAAAAAAATAATTAAAGAAGGTAAAAAAAATAATGATTCAAATTTGCTTATTAAGCAATCTGATTTTTTTCTATCAAATAATAATGAAAAAAAAATAAAAAATTATTTTAACTTTAAAAACCCACAAGATTCACTTGCAGAATTTTTTTATATCTTGGCAAATCTTTTTTCAAGTGAACAAAATTATCAATTATCAAATTTTTATCTAAAAATTTCTCTTTTCTTAAATGAAAAGTTTTTAACCAACGAAGCTTTGCTTGCTGAAAATTATTACTTTCAAAATCAAAATAAAATCTCAAAGAATGTTTATAATTCACTCAAATCGATAGGACATATTTATTCTTGGTATGCTTCACAAAATATTTCCAGAATTTTAAGCAAAGAAAAAGGTGGAAAACATTCAATTAAAATTTTAGAAAAAGAATTTAATTTATTACCGAACCCAAACTTTGAACAGTACTATGAAATGGCGAACTTCTATAAAGATTATGAATATTACGAACAATCAATTAAGTATTATTCCACAGCTTTAAAAAAAATAAAAAAAGATCATTATCTAATTCCAAAAATCCTATATAGAAGAGGAACAAGTTATGAAAGACTTGGAGACTGGAAAAATGGAGAAAAAGATTTAATCAAATCTCTTGAAATATTGCCTGATCAACCTCACGTTCTAAACTACTTAGCTTACACTTGGATTGATAAAGGAATTAACTTGGATAGAGGGTTAGAAATGCTAAAAAAAGCAACCGAATTAAGAAAAGACGATGGTTATATAATTGATTCACTTGGGTGGGCTTATTTTGCAAAAAAAAATTATATTGAGGCTGAGCAATTTTTACAAAAAGCAGTCGAATTATTACCTTCAGACCCAGTAATTAATGACCATTATGCAGATGCTTTGTGGATGCAAAATAAAAACATACAAGCGAGATATTTTTGGAAATATGTTTTAGAATTAGACGATACTGAAGAAAAATTAAAAGATAGCATAAGTAAAAAATTAATCTTTGGCATATCCAAAAAAATGTAATTTTATTAAGTGAAAAATTTTATAATAAAATCCTACTGCAAAATTAATTTGTCATTAAGAGTTTTAAATAAATTAAAAAATGGTTATCATAACATAACTTCCATAATAACATTCAGCAAATTGCACGATTTAATATCCATATCGGGGATTAAAAATTCAAGAGATAGAATAAGCTTTTCAGGCAGGTTTAGTAAGAGCATTGATAAGAAAATAAATACAGTAACAAAGGTGTTAAATTTACTTAGAAAAAATAAATTTATAGGAAGCGAAACATTTAAAATAAATATACAAAAAAATATACCACATGGATCAGGTTTAGGAGGAGGATCTTCTAATGCGGCTGATCTTTTAAACTTTTTTAATTATAAAATGAAATTAAATTTAAGTAAAAAAAAATTAGAAAAATTAGCTAGGAAAATTGGATATGACGTGCCTATAAATCTAGAGAGAAAAAATACTTTTTTAAATGGAAAAAAGAACAAAATAATTAGACTTAATCAAAAATTTAAACTTAATCTGCTAATAGTATATCCAAATTTAATATGTTCAACTAAAAAGATATATAAAAAAAACAAAATTAGAAATTCTATAAAATTTCAGACTTCATTTTATATTAAAGATAAAGTGAAATTAATTAATTTTTTGAAAAATGAACATAATGACTTAGAAAAAACGGTTCTTAGAATGTATCCAAAAATTAAAAAAGTTATTGATTATATTAAAGGCCAAAAAGGATGTTATTTCTCGAGGATAACCGGTTCAGGATCCGCTTGTATTGGAATATTTTCTAATATGAAAAATGCACTTTATGCTAAAAAATTAGTAAAATTAAAATATCCAAAATACTGGTGTGCTGTATCAAAAACTATGTAAAGTAAATCATTTGTGATATACCTCAAACTTAAATTGGGGCGTAGCCAAGCGGTAAGGCAGTGGTTTTTGGTACCACCATCCTAGGTTCGAATCCTAGCGCCCCAACCAAGAAATGTTTAATAGAATAAAAAATATTATTTTAGAAGCAGATCTTTTCCTTTATAAAAAATTTGGATCAGACAAGAGCACTAAATTATTAGAAAATATTAAAGAAGCGCAAACAATTTTTTCATATCTAAATAAAATTGGAGAAGAAGACAAAGTTAGATTTGTAGGAGGTTGTGTTAGAAAAGTGATTTGTGGTGAAAACATAGATGATATTGATTTAGCAACAACACTTGAACCAGAAGAAGTTAAAAAAAAACTTAATGAAAATAATATAAAAACTTTTGACACGGGAATTTCTTACGGTACCGTAACAGCCATTATAAACAAAAAGAAATTCGAAATCACAACTCTCAGGAAAGATGTTTCAACAGACGGCAGACATGCAAGTGTAAAATTTACATCAAATTGGGAACAAGATGCTTTACGAAGAGATTTTACAGTAAATGCTATATATGCAGATATTAATGGTAGAATTTTTGATCCATTGAATGGTAAATCAGATTTATTAAATGGAAAAATAAAATTTATTGGTCTCCCAGAAGAAAGAATACAAGAAGATTTTCTACGAATTTTAAGATATTTCAGATTTTTTATATACTATAGCAAAACAGATCATGACCCAGAAACTATAAAGTCAATAAAAAAGTACATTAATGGATTAAATCATGTTTCTAACGAAAGAATATTTGACGAATTAAAAAAAATTTTAATTTTAAAAAATGTATTTAATCTATTTTCTAACGAAACTTCTAAGGAAATCATTTTAAATATATTTTCGCAATTTAAATATTATTTAAGATTAAAAATATTGGATAAATTAAATACCAAATTAAGATCTAAGTATGATGTCAATTTAATATTGGCATTATTGATTTTGGATCAATCAAAAGATTATGAGTATTTTTGCCATAAGTATAAAATATCGAATATTGTTAAAAATAGGTTTCAAAATATTGTATTAAATTTTGAAAATTTAAAAGACAGAAATTTTTATTCTGAAAAAAATATTAAAAAATTAATATATTTAATTGGCAAAGAAAATGTGATTGATTTATTGCTTTTTTCAGTATGTTTAAATAATAAAATAAAAATTTCAATGATTGAATCTTTGTTAGATTATGTAAGCATTTGTAAAATACCTAAGTTTCCTATTTCTGGAGATTACCTAAAGGAACATGGTTTTAAGACTGGAAAAATTCTTGGAGATAAACTTAAATTATTAGAAAAAAAATGGATTAAAAATAATTTTATTATTGATAAAAAAATGGTAGAAAAATCTTTAGGAAAAAACAGCAAAAATTAGATATATTTTATTTCCGATATTTCAAAATTTTTTTCTCCAGACGGAGTTTTAACGATAACTAAATCCTTTTTATTTTTTCCTATTAAGGCTTTACCAATTGGAGATCTAAAATAAATATAGTTTTTTTTTAAATCAGCCTCATCCTTACCTACAATTTTATATGTTTTTTTTTCATTATTATCTAAATCAATTAGAGAAACTGTTGAACCAAAAATTACATTATTTTTTTTCTCTAATTTAGTAACGTCTATAACATTTGCCCTTGCAATTAGATCGTTTATTTCGATAATTCTTCCTTCGATTTTAGACTGTTCCTCTTTTGCTGCGTGATATTCAGCATTCTCTTTAAGATCTCCATGTCCTCTTGCCTCAGCAATTGCTTCTATAATTTTTGGGCGCTTAATACTTTTTAGCTCTTCTAATTCTTTTTTTAACTTTATTAATCCTTGAGAGGTAATTGGCTCTTTTTCCATAATTTATTTCCATTTAGCTGTTGGAGGCATAGACATTAATATAGCTTTAGGATTTCCTCCACTATTTAATCCAAATTTTGTACCCCTGTCATACAGCAAGTTAAATTCAACATATCTTCCTCTTTTGTGCAATTGTATTTCTTTTTCTTTTTTTGTCCATTTTGAAAACATTTTTTTTCTTATAATTTCATTAATTAGGTATACAAAAGTAATTCCAACATCCTTAACAAATGAAAAATCTTTTTCCCAGTTATCCATTTTATAGTCAAAAAAGATACCTCCTATGCCACGTGGCTCAGCTCTATGAGGTAAGTAAAAATATTTATCACACCATTTTTTATATTTTTTATAATAATTTTTGTTATGCATATTACACATTTTTTTTAGAGTATTATGAAAATATTTTTTTTCCTTTTTATCAATTAAGCAAGGTGTAACGTCCATACCTCCTCCAAACCAATTTTTTTGTGTGCAAATAAATCTAGTATTAAAATGCATAGCGGGAATGTGGGGGTTTCTCGGATGAAGTACCACAGAAACTCCGGAAGACCAAAAATTTCTGTTTTTATTTGTTCCTGGAATTTTTTTTGCAAATTCTTTAGGAAATTTGCCAAAAACATTTGAAAAAGCAACTCCACCTTTTTCTATTAGTTTACCTTCTATAATTCTAAATTCTCCATTCTTCCATTTATTTTTTTTAAATTTTGTATTAGATCCATATTCTTTTTCCAATACCTCAATATTATTGCAAATTATATTTTGCAGTTCAGCAAACCATTTTTTTGTCAATTTTTTTTTTTCTTTAATTAACATATTTTAAAAATTTGAATTTTGCCTTAAAGCCTCAGATAAAGTTATTGCAACAGCCATACCGATATTTAAAGATCTGGCATTTTTTTTTAAAGGTATCTTTAATCTCTGGTAAGAATTGTTATGAACTAACTGAGGAACTCCTTCACTTTCTCTCCCAAAAAGAAGAGTATCCTTAGCTTTAAATCTAAAATCATTGTAGTTTTTTTTAGCCTTTGTTGTCATTAGTATAACTCTTGAATTTTTTTTCTTTATTAAAAATTTTTCATAAGAATTATGTGTTATTATTCTACATTTATTAAAATAATCCATTACAATTCTTTTTAATCTTTTGTCATTAAGGTTAAATCCACAAGGCTCAATTATTTCAAGAGTTGTATTAAAACAAGAACATAATCTTATTATTGCAGCTGTGTTTTGAGGTATATCAGGTTGATAAAGAGCAATATTAAACATTTTTTAGTTATTTATTAATTTGTGTGTCATTCTGACCCTAGCAAATTTATATTAATTGTAATTGATTAGTAATATATATTACATAAATACTTCGGATATTATGAGTAAGGAAATTAAGCCCAAAAGAAGAGATTTTCTCTTTACCGCAACATTTACTATTGGTGCTGTCGGACTAGGAGCCGCAATGTGGCCTTTAGTAGATCAAATGAATCCAGACTCTTCAGTAAAAGCTTTATCAACTACTGAAGTAGATATTAGCAACATCGAACCAGGAAAAACAATAACTGTGTTGTGGAGAGGCAAACCAATCTTTATTAAAAGAAGAACAAAAAAAGAAATCGAAGAAGCAACATCTGTTGATTTAAAAGATTTAAAAGATCCTGAAAAAGATTCTGATAGAGTAAAAAATCCAGAATGGCTAGTCATGGTAGGCGTATGTACACATCTAGGATGTGTTCCATTAGGAGATAAAGGAGATTATAACGCTTGGTTCTGCCCATGCCATGGTTCACATTACGATACTTCAGGAAGAATTAGAAAAGGGCCAGCTCCGACAAATTTAGAAATACCCAAATATGAATTCGTTGATAACAATACAATTAAGATAGGGTAATCTTAAAATGAGTGAAACAAAATATATACCAAAATCAAAAATTGCTAAATGGTTTGACTCTCGTTTACCACTTTTGTCTCTTTCGCACCATTTAAAGGAATATCCAACACCTAAAAATTTAAATTATTGGTGGACATTTGGAGGCATACTAACTTTTTGTCTAATTACTCAAATTGTTACAGGAGTAATACTCGGTATGCATTATGTAGCTCATACGGATCATGCTTTTGAAAGCATTGAACATATAATGAGAGATGTAAATTATGGTTGGTTATTACGATATGTTCATGCAAACGGAGCTTCAATGTTTTTTCTAGCAGTTTACATTCATATTTTTAGAGGATTATTTTATGGCTCTTACAAAGAACCAAGAGAAGTTATATGGATCATTGGTGTAATAATTTATTTATTAATGATGGCAACAGCGTTTATGGGTTATGTTTTGCCATGGGGACAAATGAGTTTTTGGGGCGCCACAGTAATTACAAATTTATTTAGCGCAATACCTTTTGTAGGAGAAAGTATAACCACTTGGCTTTGGGGAGGTTATTCAGTAGACAATCCAACTTTGACCAGGTTTTACGCTTTACATTATCTACTTCCATTTTTAATTTTTGGTTTAATCATATTGCATATTTGGGCTCTTCATGTCCCAGGAAACAATAATCCAGTTGGAATTGATATTAAAAAAAATAGCAATGAAACTATGCCTTTTCATCCATATATGGTTATGAAAGATTTAACTGCGTTGCTTGTTTTCATAATTATTTTTTTATGGTTTGTATTTTTTGCTCCAAATGTTTTAGGACATCCAGATAATTATATTGAAGCAAATCCTTTAGTAACGCCAACACATATAGTTCCCGAATGGTATTTGCTTCCTTTCTATGCAATTCTAAGAGCAATACCAAGCAAACTTGGAGGAGTCATATTCATGTTTGCTGCAATTTTTGTGCTTGTGTTTTTACCTTGGCTTGATACTTCAAAAGTTAGATCTTCGGTTTTTAGACCTATATATAGAAAATTTTTCTGGGTTTTGGTAGCAACTGTTATTTTGTTAGGTTACTTAGGAGCAAAACCTCCTGAAGGAATTTATTTAATTTTATCAAGAATAGCTACAACGTATTATTTTATTCACTTCTTAGTTTTACTTCCATTACTTGGACGCTATGAAAAAACAGATCCATTACCCATGAGTATTTCTGACCCTGTTTTAAATAAACCAGGTATTATGGAAAAGTTTAAAAAAGCAGCAGGACAGTACGAAGGAGAAAATGTTGGCTCATTTAAATAGAATAATTATAGCGATTTTTATTTCAGTAATTTGTTTTCCTGCTTTGTCGGAAGAAATGAATACAAATTATTTAAAAATAAATTGGAGTTTTAAAGGAATTTTTGGAACTTTTGATCGTGCGTCACTTCAAAGAGGTTACCAAGTTTACCAAGAAGTTTGTGCTGGTTGTCATTCTGTGCAGCATTTGAGTTATAGAAATTTGTCTGAAAAAGGAGGACCCGAGTTTTCAGTTGAAGAAGCCAAAGCTATTGCGGCTCAATTTGAAATAGAAGATGGACCTAACAGCGATGGAGAAATGTTTATGAGATCTGCAAGATTATCAGATAAATTTGTAAAGCCTTATCCTAATATTGAAGCATCTACGGCAGCAAATGGTGGCGCGTACCCTCCGGATATGTCTGTTTTAGCAAAAGCAAGGGCGGGTGGAGCTGATTACATTTATTCACTTCTTTTAGGATATGAAGAGGCCCCAATGGATTTTGTCCTAGACGATGGAGTTTATTATAACAAATATATGCCTGGAAATAAAATTAAAATGTCAGAACCACTTTCCGATGGGCTTGTTGAATATTCTGATGGCACACAAGCAACAATTGAACAAATGTCAAAAGATGTAACTACCTTTTTAGTTTGGGCTTCAGAGCCACATCTAGAAGCTCAGCATCGCATGGGTTTCAAAGCTATTATTTATTTAATAATACTGCTAACGCTAGTTTATATGAGTAAACAAAAAGTATGGGCGAAATTTGGATCTAAGAAAGATCCAGAAGAAGAAACTTTTGATAAAGTTGAAAAAGTTGTAACTGAGTACGAAGGTGAAGATCCAAAAACTTTTAAATGATTTAAAACTTCACGGGTGCGACAAAAAAGTTTTATTTTAATTTTATTTTCATATTTTAAACACAATCTAATATTAAATAAACGCTGAATGCGTTTTAGATTATTTTATACTTTCATTTTTTTATATTGGACTGTTATA
>MDTE01087000.1_pt1 | contig 15278 bp, 17 predicted proteins | sample 811231 | NCBI WGS metagenome assembly MDTE01 (sample SAMN05326651, study PRJNA326480) | marine metagenome | isolation source: seawater | place: Indian Ocean: Red Sea | collected 2010 | reverse complement strand
TCTAATATTTATTGAGAATAATATTGATAATCTTCCTATTGAAATTATTACTGGTAATTCATTAGATATGCAATTAATTGTAAAAGATGTTATTACCCTATATGGACTGAGCTACTCTTATCCACATCATAAAAATCTTGGTTCACTGATTATTTCTAATACGTATTAATAATTATTTATCCTTGGACATCTCTTGTAATTGATTTGATAAATCGTTTATGGCCTTACCTGCTTCGTCAATCATGGGTATGATTAATTCTTCAGAATCTCCAGGTAAATCACCATCTGTATATATTAAAAAAGATATATAAATAATTATTGCGAAAAAACCTAAAATTAATAGTTTAAAAAATTTTTTTAATATACTATAAATTATAATTAATAAAAAAATAATAACTAAAGATAGATAAATAGGCTCAGATATAATTGTATTGTATAAATTCTGATAATCCATGTGGTAATTTAAAATAATTGTGATATAATTAACATTTATTATTTAAAAACAAATTTTGTGATTTACTTCTCATTTTTATTTAGTTTTCATATTTATAATTAAATAAAGATAATTATTATGAATAATAGAAAAGAAATATTAAAACTAATACTTAAGCTAAATTTAATTCTAGGTATATATAACTTATATCTTTATAGCCAAGAGTTTTTACTTTTTAATTTAATTGTTGGATCTCTAAATATTGGAGTATGGGTATTTTTTAGAGACTTGAAGATTTTAACATTTAAATAGTTATAATGGTTCTCCATCAAAATTATAGCTTTCAAGTGTTTTAACTAAAATTCCATCTTCATAAATCTTGGTATATTTTAGCTGACCATTTTTGTACCAATATTTGGATACACCATGTAAAATATCATTTTTATAATTTATTTCACTTTGGATATTTCCATTTTTATACCATTTTTTTTGATTACCATCAAGTTTTCCATTATTATAATTATAATTAATGGATAATTGTTTATTTTCATACCATTTTTTTTGTATTCCATTTTTTTTTCCATTATCATAATTATATTCAATTTTCAAATTTCCATCTTCATAATATTCTCTAAGAATTCCATCATTTAAATTATTAGAAACTGATTCTTCATTAAAACTTCCATAAATCCAAAACGTCAACTCACCTTCAATATAATTAAATTTTTGATTTTTAAATGTTAATATATAATTATTTTCATCAATAATTAATTCACCTTGAATATTAAGAACATCATTACATTTTTCTACAGTGATTTTATTTACTGATGATTTGATATCAAACTCAAAATCACATCTATCAACGAGAATTTTCTTAGTTCTTTCAAAATTTACATTATCAATATTAATTAATTTCAATAAATAAATACCATTTAAATCATAAAAATAATTATTAAGATTTAATTCATTTATATTTTTACTTTTATAGAAATTAAATTCTTTAATACTTACAGGATTTTGAGAGAACGAAATAGATAAGGTTAAAAATAATAGTATTATATAATTATTCATTTTTCCAGATTGGCTTTCTTTTATTTATAAATGCATCTAATGCCTCATCCCTATCTTTAGTTAATAATGTTTTATTATAATTTATTCTTTCGTTTTCAATACAAGCCAAACGATTATTTAAAAATAAATTTTCATTAATAGCTTTTTTTGAGGATTTAACTGCTACAGGTGCATTTTTTAAAATGTCATTAGCAATTTTAAGTCCACATTCAAATAATTCATTTTCACCTACTAATTTATGAAGAAAACCATACTTTAAAGATTCCTTAGCGTTAAACTTTTTTGCTGTAAATACCCAATATTTGGAATTTTGTAATCCTATTGCTTTAGACAATCTAAATGTTCCTCCTGCACCTGGTATAATTCCTATACTAGTTTCTGGAAGACCAATAATAGCATTTTCGGAAGCAACTCTTATATCACAAGATAGTGATAGTTCTGTACCTCCTCCTAAACAATAGCCATTTATTAAGCAAATTGTAGGAATTTCTATATCTTCAATTGCATTGAAACAATTATTAAAAATTTCTAATGCATTATGAGATTCAGATTTAGACATAATTTTTCTTTCTTTTAAATCAGCGCCTACAGAAAAATTTTTTAAACCTGACTTTATAATTAAAACCCTGCACTCATTATCAATATTTATTTTTTTTATTACAGAATGAATCTCTTCTAAAAAAACTGAAGAAAGTGCATTAAGGGGCTCTCTACATATTTCTAGACAACCGATATATTTATCTACTTTTTTAAAATTTAGATTTTTACTCATTTATATGTCCTTGTAGTTTATCAGGTAGATTAATTTCCATTAACAAAATTGCTTGACCATAGCTTTTACCTTGAGCATCATTAAATAATGAATCACTTCCACCGCCACCAAGACTATCTTCTAATATAAAATTTAAGGATAATAAATTATCTAATTCATACCGTAAAACATTACCATTAACAATTTCTTTAAAAAATTTTTTTATAAGATTTGATGTAATATTCTCTTTAGCCCATATATAAGTTTTTTTATTATTAAAAACTAAGCCAATATTAGTATTTTTACCTTTATCTCCTGAACGAGCAGATGCAATTGATCCTAAATTTACTTTCATATTACATCAACTGTAGTTTGAATTACATTTTTATCTAAAAGTGCTGGCCAAAATGAAATAACTTCTTGGACTTTAGGTCTTCCACCAGCAAAACCTGTAATTCCTGGTGGACCTGAAGTTATCATTGGTGAAATTTCTTTGCTAAATCTCTCTACATTAGCTTTTACATTATCTTTAACTGACAATCTTAAAACAATTTCATTTGAACCATCATATTTTAAATTAATATTTTTATGACAAGAGTTGAATCCTAAAAATTCAGTATTTGTTTTATCAAATGAGTATCCAGAATTGCTTAATCTTTCCCATATTGTTTTAGCAACAAAACTTGCTTTTTCATGAGCATTTGGTCCTGAAATAGTTAACTGTGCTGAACACTTATACCCAGAAAAATAACTTATTGAAACTTTATAGGTTTTTGTTGGCTTAAAACCTTTAACATTTTCAATTAATATTTTATTTTCTGATAATTCCTTTAAATTAAATGAAGTGAAATCAACACATACATCAGGTGATATATAATTTTTTGGATCACCCATTTCGTATAATATTTGCTCTGTTACAGAAATTCTATTTACTATTCCATCAGTATTTTCAGGCTTTGTTATTAAAAACTCTCCATTTGATTTCACTTCAGCTATAGGATAGCCTATATTTGACAAACTATTTAGTTCATACCATTTAGAATAATTACCTCCCGTGCATTGCGCACCACATTCTATAATATGACCAGCAAGTGTTCCAGAGGCTAATTTATCGTAATCAATTTTTGTCCATCCAAATTCATATATTAGTGGACCTAGTGTTAGGCCAGGATCAGAAACTCTTCCAGCTAAAACAATATCAGCTCCTTTTTCAAGAGCATCTTTAATTGAGAAACTATCAATATAAACATTTGCTGATGTGATATTTTCTTTGATCCTATTTATATCTTGTCCAGTTTCTAAATTTTTGAAATTATGACCATTTTTGATTAAATCTTCAATATCATTTATGATATCATCACCATAAACAACACCGATTTTCAATTTACAACTTTTAGATAGTTTCTTCTTGATAATTTTTGCACACTCTACAGGATTTACACCACCAGCATTTGAGATAATTTTGATACCGTTTTTTTTAATAATCTTTTGATTATCAATAATCAAATCAACAAAATCCGTAGCGTATCCAAGTAATTTGTTTTTTAACTTTTGTTTTTGCATAATAGAAATTGTAACTTCCGCTAAATAATCTAAAGTTAAATAATCTATTTTTCCATATTTTATCAAATTTACTGGAGCATCAATACTATCACCCCAAAAACCCTGACCATTTGCAATTCTAACACTTTTTTTCATACTTGAAAAACCCCATAGTTTGGTCTATTATTAATGTAGGAAGTATTGTTAACAATACATAAACTTTTTATTAATATAGAGCGTGTATCTTTAGGTTCAATTATTTCATCCACCCATAATCTTGCTGCACCATACCTAATATCTGATTGAATATCATATCTAGATTTAATTTTTTTATATATTTTTTCTTTTTCTTCATCAGATATACTACCTAGTTTTGAAACTTTCAAAGAAGTAAGTGTTTTTGCTGCTTGATCACCACCCATAACAGCAATTTTTGCATTTGGCCAAGCAAAAATAAAAGATGGATCATAAGCCTTACCCGACATTGCATAATTTCCTGCTCCGTAACTTCCTCCAATAATCAATGTAATCTTAGGAACGATGCTATTTGATACTGCATTAACCATTTTAGCACCATCTTTAGCTATCCCGGACCATTCAGCATGTTTACCAACCATAAAGCCATTGACATCGTGTATGAAAATAATTGGTATTTTATCTTGATTACAATTCATTATAAATCTGGAAGCTTTATCTGACGAATCATTGTATATAACACCCCCAAGTTGAAGTTGATTATCTTCAGTTTTGATTACAATTTTTTGATTTGCAACAATACCAACTTTATGTCCTCCAATTTTTGCATTTAAACATACAATTGTCTTTCCATAATTTTCCTTAAATTCAATAAATTCACTATTGTCAACCAAACGTGCAATTAATTCTTTTACATCATACTGTGAGTTATTAGTAACATCAAAATAATTATATATATCTTCAAAATTTAAGCTAGGCTCAATAAATTCATTATATGTATTGTTTTGATTTATATTAATACTTGATATAATATCTTTAATTTTGATTAAGGCATCGTAATCATTTTCTACTTCATAATCTACTATACCACTGATTCTTGAATGTGTTTTACTTCCACCTAATGACTCAGCATCTATCTCTTGACCTACCGCAGCTTTCACTAATGCGGGTCCAGCCAAAAACATACTAGAACCCTTCGTCATTACATATTTATCACACATAACAGGAAGATATGCACCTCCTGCAACACACGGTCCCATAACAGATGCAATTTGAATATTACCATTTGCTGATAATCTGGCATTATTATAAAAAATCTTTCCAAAATGTCCTTCATCAGGAAATACCTGATCTTGTAAAGGTAAAAAAACACCAGCTGAATCAACTAAATATATGATTGGTAAATTATTTTTATAGGCAATTTCTTGAGCTCTTAAAGTTTTTTTTAGTGTTACTTCAAAATAAGCTCCAGCTTTTACTGTTGCATCATTTGCAATAACCATAAAATTCAGACCATTTACTACAGCAATTCCTGTAATTAATCCTCCAGCAGGACAACCTCCATATTCCTTATACATTTCAAAACCAGCAAATTTACCAAGTTCTAAAAAATACGTGTTTTCATCTATTAAATTGCTAATTCTTTCTCTTGCTGTTAATCTTCCTTTATCATGTTGTTTTTGTATTGCAGCTTTTCCTCCAGAATTTTTAATTAAATCTATCTGATTATTAAAATTCTTTATCATATTATTGAAATTGTTCCTAAGGTTTTCATTATTAATATTTAATATTTTACTTTTAAAAATTTTACTCATTTGAAAAAATACCGATATTATTATATTTTGTTAACCTTTCTTCAACAAGCTTCTTCTTTGATAAAGAATTTAGATATTTATGTTCATTTAATATAACCTCTGTAACATCCTTAAAGACAATATTTTCGTCATTATGTGCACCACCTAGAGGTTCATTTATAATTTTATCTGCAATATTCATTTCAAATAAATCTCTTGAATTTACTTTTAACATTTCTGCAGCATCTTTATTAAAAGATGGATCACCAAAGAGTATAGATGCACAACCCTCAGGTGATATGACAGAATACCAAGAATATTCTAGACATATTATCCTATCTGCTAATCCAATTGCTAGGGCACCACCAGATGCTCCCTCTCCAATAACTAATGAAATTATTGGTACTTCAAGCGTTGACATTTCAAATAAATTATCTGCTATTGCCTGTGATTGACCTCTTTCTTCTGCACCTATACCAGGATATGCTCCAGGTGTATCAATAAGTGATAAAATTGGTAAATTAAATTTTTCAGCTAGCTTCATAACCCTAAGAGCTTTTCTATAGCCCTCAGGTTTAGACATTCCAAAATTATGTTTTAACTTATCTTTTGTATTTCGTCCTTTTTCTTGGCCAATTATTGCAAATTTAACGTTATTTATATAACCAAATCCAGCAATAATAGCCTTATCATCAGAGTATTTTCTATCTCCATGAATTTCAAACCAATCCTTAACAATATTTTTAATGTAATCACTAGAGTGAGGTCTCATTGGATGTCTTGCTATTTCAACTTTCTGCCATCTATTAAGATTGGTATAAATATTATTTTTTTCTCTTGAGAGCTGTAATTCTAATGATTTTATCAGCTCCGAATTATCAATTCCAGTGGATGAATCAGTACTTTTAGCATGCAATATTCTTTCATGTAATTCTTTAAGAGGTTTTTCGAAATCTAGTGTAAACTGTGACATATAGTATCAATATTAATTATTAAATTTAAAAAAAATTCTTCTGTATTTAAGTATAAACTTTAAAAATGATAGATAAAAATTGAATTCAACTGAAATATAATTAAAGAAATTCCTGCTACCTTTTTTAAAATGTTTAATCTTTGCTTCTGGATAATATACAACCAAAAAATCTGATTTATTTAGCTTTAAGCAAAAATCTGTATCTTCAAAATACAAAAAAAAACGTTCATCAAATCCTTTCATTTTATAAAATATATCCTTATTAAACATCATAAACGCACCACTTACAGAATCAACACAGTGTGTTGTATCTTCAGAAAAATCCATATAGTTATACCTATTAATTAACCCTAAATAATGAAATTTAAAAATAAATGGAAATAATACACTGAAAAAAGGTATTTTTCTTCGAGAAGATTTCTGAAATGAATTGTTGTTATTTAAGACTTTACATCCAAGAACCCCAATATTTTTTTTATTTTTGAAATAATTGAAAGTTTTTAATATAGTATTTTTGAATAATAACACATCTGGATTTAATGTTATCACTGTTTTAAAATTTGATTTTTTTATACCAATGTTAGCTGCTTTAGAAAAACCAATATTTTTATTAACTTCAATTATTTTTAAACTAAAATTTATATTTTTAATTACATATATATATTTTTTAGAACTATTATTAACTATTAATACTTCAATTTTAATATTTTCTAAATTTGAATTTTGAATTGAACCTAAACATTGTTCTAAAAAATTTTCTGAATTATAGTTTACAATTACAATACTTATCATTTTAAAAAATTAAAAATTTTTTTAATTCTTAATAATGGTACTATAAAAATAGCCTCAAATATAATTTTTTTGGACATTTTTGACTTGCCTATGGTTCTATCAGTAAAAATAATCGGTATTTCTTTAATTTTAAAGTTTTTAACATAAGATCTGTAGTTCATTTCTATTTGGAAAGAATATCCTTGACTATTTATTTTTTTTAAATCTATAGATTTTAATATTTTAATATCAAAACATTTAAATCCACCTGTACAATCATATATGCTTAAACCTGTAATAAGTTTTGCATATAAATTGGCAAAATAGCTTAAAGCAAGTCTACTTAATGGCCAGTTAATTATTCTTATTCCATCAATATATCTACTACCAATAACTAGATCGTAATCATTTGATTCACTTAATAATTTTTTAATATCATAAGGATTATGTGACATATCTGCATCAATTTGTATTACTTTCGAATAGTTATTTTTAATTGCAAAATTAAAACCCTTTAAATATGCTTTTCCAATACCTGACTTTTTATTATTCAAAATTAAAAATAAATTTGGATATTTTTGTTTTAATTGTTCAACTTTTTGGTATGTTTTATCAGGTGAATTATCATCAACTACTAAGACATCTAAATTCATATTTAAATTAAAAATTTCTTTTAAAATTAATGGAATATTCTCAATTTCGTTAAATGTAGGTATTATTACTAGATTTTTCATTTAAATATTAGTCATATACTTTAAAGTATCTTTAATGTTAAAAAGATTTATATTTAACTCATTACATAAAGATAAATCGAAACTTGAATTTAAAGGTCTATCTGCTTCAAAATTAATATCTTTTATTTTTACTTCTTCTATAAGATGTTTATCAAGATTATTTTCTTCAGCAATCTCGTTTGCAAAATTTAACTTAGATATACAATTTTTGCTTCCAAAATTAATTTTTCCATTAAAATCTAATAGTATTAAATCATAAATAAAATTTACAAGATTTAATGCATAGCAAGGATTGGAAATTTGATCACTAAATACTTTAATATGATTATTTTTTGAAAGATTACTTAAAACCCAATTATAAAAATTAATCGAAATATTTGAGAAAAGAGTTGACACTCTAATTATAATAAAATTTTTATTTGATGAAATTAAAACATTTTCAGCTTCTAGTTTTGTCTTACCATAATAACTTAATGGATTTGGAGTAGAATTTTCCGAATAAAACCCAGTAAAACCATCAAAAATATAATCAGTTGAGATTTGTATTATCTTAGCTTTTAATTTGGAGTATTTAATTAAGTTTTTTAAACCGTCTACATTAACCCGTCTTGCTAACGATTTATTTTTTTGACATAAATCAACATCTGTTATAGCAGCAGTGTTAATAATAATATCAGGTTTGAACTTCTGAAGAACAGAACGCACTTGTTCTTCATTCGAAATATCCATGTTTATAAACCCTAATATAGGCGAATGATGAGTAAATATCATCGAAAACAATGATGAGTTAGGTGTATTCTTGAAATGCAATCCTAATTGACCATTAGAACCAGTAACAAGAATTTTACGCACTTAATGAAGCACCATTATTTTTAAATTCATCTAATTTGGACTTTAATGAGCTATCTTGTAGGGATAGAATTTCCGCACAAAATATTGCAGAATTAATTGATCCTGATTTACCTACAGACATTGTACCTACTGGAACGCCTTTAGGCATTTGAACTGTTGAAAGCAGAGAGTCTAATCCATCCATCATTCCACCAGGAAGAGGAACACCGATTACTGGAAGAGTTGTATTTGCTTTAACAGCACCACCTAAATGAGCAGCCATTCCAGCTCCACAAATTAAGATAGAATAACCTTTTTCTCTAGCATTAGTAGAAAATTCAGCAACTTGTTTTGGATTTCTGTGAGCAGACATTACCAAAAGATCTAAGCTTATGTTAAAATAATCAAAATAAGGAAGTGATGCTTCAGCAATTTTTCTATCACTTTCACTCCCTATCAAAAACGCTACTTTATTTTTCATTTTTTATTCCTTTATATTTTCAATGATTGATTCTAGTTGTTTTAATAATAAAATTTTATCTTTACCAGGATTATTAACAAAACCTGATATGCATAATTTATAATTTTTATATTTATCTTCATATATATAACTAACAAATGGTCCACCAGTATCAGAATCAAGGTGCTCATATATACCCCTTACTTTCTTGAAAGACTGATATTTTTTTTCTTTTAAATAAAGATTAGGAATTTTAACACTAGTTAATTTTTTTTCAAAAATTATTTTTAATAGTTCAATATCTTTATTATTGGAAGATTTTAATTTATTTATAACTAACCATCTATAAGGAAATCCTCTGCCAATCCATAAAAAACTATCATCCTCTTTAATTACTTTATAACTATCATCGATGTTTATGTTTATACTAAATTTATTTTTAATTTTCTGGTTAATCTCTTCTGATTTTTCTTCTTTATTATAATCGTACAATATATTTTCAGATATATTAACGTCAAACTGTGTTTTTATCCATTCAAAATTGATTGAATTTTCTCTAACTAAATTATCATAATCAAACGATCTTAGATGTAAAACTAACTGATTCTTAGAAAACATATTATTAAATGACATTATATTATTTTCATATTTTTCAATAAATTTATTGCTTAGTAAATCAATAGTTGAATCTTGAGGAAAATCAAGTGAAAAAATAATTAAGTTTTTATTAAGTTTATTATCAGCAAAGTTTTTTGGATTAATATAATTAATGATGTATGAATTTTGTAATATAGGAGTATAAATACTATCATTGAAAATACCACCAACGAATAATTTTGCATAATCCCTATCTTCAAATGAAGATACAACTGTTATTTCATTATACTTGCCCGTACTATTTGGTAACTTGTTACATGCAGAAATTAATAAAATAAAAATTAATATTAATATTTTTGACATACATATACCAATGTTGATGATTTTTTAATATTTGAAAATTGATGAAATAAACTTTTAAATATAATTATCACTTTTTGAAAAAAATTAATATTTTTTACCATTAAAATATTAAAAAAGGTATCAATTTTTAAATTATGAACATTTACAATCTTTAAACTATAGTTATTTAAAAATTTCTTCATAGAATTATAATTAAAATGATATATATGTCTTGGTAGATCAAAAGCAGGCCAGTTTGTATCTAGATAATCAATTTCTTTTGCATCTATATTTGGACATGCAATAAATAAAAAACCGTTTGATGATAAAATTTTATTAATTGATGTAAATGTTTGCTCAATATCATACATATGTTCAATCGAATGCCATAATGTTATTGAATCAAATGAATTTTGTTTTAAAATTGATAATTTTCTCACATTATCTCTATCATAATTATATTTATCATATGATAAAGATTTCCAGCCTTTTTTTAAAAGTGAATTAGAAAAAAAATTATCACCTGACCCAATGTCAAGATTTTTAGACTTTCTAGGTAAATATTTAGTAATAATCAAAAATTTATATATAAAATTTATTTTTCTAAATATTTTATAAATAATATTGAAAATTGATTTCTTTTTTAAAAATGGCATATAGTTTTGATTATAATACTTCTTTATTTTCATTTCAGATAATCTTGGATTCAAATAAACAAAGGAGCAGGATTTACAACTTACAAGAGTATAGTCATGAACAGAGGTTTTAAAAGGTTTAAAAATCTCAGTTTCATTTTTTTTACAAATTAGACAATTTATATTAATCATTTTGATATTTATATCTTTTTAGATACATCAAAAATGATGACAAAATAATCATAAAAATTGAAATTAATTGAGCGCTTGAAAGATTAAACATATACGATGGATTTAAGCGTAAAAATTCAATAATAAACCTAGAGAAACCTGCTAAAAATATATATTCTAAAAAGATTTGACCATTATACTTTTTATAAGGACGAATTTTAATTAAATAAACAAAAATTATAAAATAAATTGAAAACTCATATAATTGTGTTGGATGAACTTTTATAAAATCACCAAAACTGTAAAAAGGCTTAACTAAATTGTCAAAAATTTCTGGATGATTGTATTGAAATGATTCATAAGTTGTTGGAGGTCTACCGTTACTAAATGAAAAAAGCCAAGGTATATTTGTTGGTTTCCCATAACAACAACCAACAAAAAAACATCCGAGCCTACCTATACCTTGACCTAAAATTATATATGGTGCTACCCAATCAGAAACTTTAAGCCATGATAAATTATTTTTTTTGACATAATATGTAACTGAGCAAAGACCACCAAACAAACCACCTAAAAAAACTAAACCTGAACCAAATTTATTAATACCTGTTAATACAAGGCTTAAATCCAGAGTAAAAAAACCTTTAAATATAGATATTAAACCTTGAACATTATTATATCCATCAGTATCATAGTATTCTACAATATAAAATATTTTTGCACCAATAATTCCACCAATAGCTGCATAAAAAATAATATCTTCAGCTATTTGACCATTCTTACCTATTGATATCAAATATTTTTTTAATAAATAATTATTTATAATAAAAGCCATCATCAACATAAAACCATATGTAGATATTTGGAATGTTCCTATTTGCAATAATACTGGATACATTAAATTACTGGAATTGTTACTAGAATAAAATCATATATTATATGAGATATCATTGATATACCTAACCCTCTATATAAATAAACTATACTTAAATAAATACCACCAAATAATCTAATAATAAAAGTGTATAATATAAAAACATCACCTAAACTACCAATATAGTGAAAAAAAGAAAAAAGCAGAGATGAAACAAAAATAGAAATTGTTAAAGAAGAATATTTACTAAAAAACTTAGATGAAATTAATATAAAAAGATTTAGAAAAATAAATCTGAAAAGGATTTCTTCCCAAATACCTGCTCCCAGGCATGAATAAAACATAAAATTGTAATCATATAAATAATAATCATAATTCAAATTTAAAAAATCAAAACCGTTTAGTAAAAAAACTAAAATAATTCCTAATACTACACCTTCAATAAACATTAAAAACATAAATAAAAGATTAAAATTATCGTCTGTCTTATTATAATTAATTATTAAATAAGCACTAATGCCTATTAACAACAAACTATTAAAAGTAAGAAATGTATTATTGGTTATTATAGATAAGATATCTCTAAAAATGATATCAGCTGAATTTCTAATTATATAATTGGATTCATCAAAAAGAATTGATGAAAGAATTTCATACATTAGAAAAAATGGAAATATGAAAAATAATGAAACTATATTATTTTTTGTATAATAAAAATACTTCACTAACTATTTGTATCAGCTTTAAGAATTGCCAAGAAAGCTTCTTGAGGAAGCTGAACATTTCCAACCTGCTTCATCCTTTTCTTTCCAGCTTTTTGTTTTTCTAATAATTTTCTTTTTCTAGAAATATCACCTCCATAGCACTTTGCAGTAACATTTTTTCTTAAGGCTTTTACTGTTTCTCTAGCAATAACCTTTTGACCTATAGTTGCTTGTATTGGAACTTCAAACTGATGTCTTTCAATTTCAGATTTTAGTCTTTTACATAATATTCTACCTTTTGAATATGAATCATCTTTATGGATGATAATACTTAAGGCATCGACTATCTCACCTGCAACCTTTATATCAAGCTTTATTAATTGACCAGGTTTATTATCAATTAATTCATAGTCTAAAGATGCATATCCTTTTGATGATGATTTAAGGTTTTCAAAAAAATCATAAATTATTTCAGCAAGGGGCATTTCAAAAACTAACTGAACACGGTCAATTGATAAATAAGTTGTTGATAAATATTTACCTCTATGTTTTGTACATAAAGACATTATATTTCCGATATAATCTTTAGGAACAATAATTTCAGCTTTTATGTATGGTTCAAATATTTTATCAATTTCGTTAGAAACTGGCATTTCTGATGGATTATCAACTATTGTTTCAGAACCATCTTTGAGAAGTACATTATAGCTTACATTTGGGCATGTTGTAATTAAATCTATGTTAAATTCTCTTTCAAGTCTTTCTTGTACAATTTCCATATGAAGCGGTCCTAAAAAACCACATCTAAATCCAAAACCTAGTGCTAAAGATGTGTTAGGTTCGTATGTTAACGAGGAGTCATTTAATTTCAATCTATCTAAACTTACTTTTAAATCTTCGTAATCTTTTGAATCTACTGGATATAATCCACTAAAAACCATAGGTTTAACAACCTTGTAGCCTGGTAGAGATTCTTTGCATGGATTATCTTTAGTTGTTATTGTATCTCCTACTTTAATATTTGATACGTCCTTAATATTTATTATCAAATATCCGACATCACCTTCAGATAAATAATCTTTTTTTATTCTATCTATCTGTAAAATACCAACTTCTAATATTTCATGGTTACCATAATAGTTAAAAAACTTAGAAATCATTCCTTTCCTCACTAAACCAGAAAACACTCTTACATATATAATTACACCTCTATATTGATCAAAATAAGAATCAAAAATTAAAGCAGAAAAAGATTTAGTATCTATTTTTTTTGGGCAAGGAATTCTATCTATTACATTAGGAAATATTTTATCTATACCTATCCCTTCCTTTGAACTAATGTACAATATTTCTTTTTTATTACATCCAAGCAATTCAATAATTTGGTTTTCAGCAGATTGTATGTCAGCATTTTTCATATCAATTTTATTTATAACAGGAATTATTTCTAAATCTGAATCTACAGCAAGATATGTATTTGAAACAGTCTGTGCCTCTACCCCTTGTGTACAGTCAATCAATAATAAAGCACCTTCACATGCAGCCATACTTCTAGAAACCTCATATGTAAAATCTACGTGCCCAGGCGTATCTATTAAATTTAACTTATATGATTTGTTTTTATATTCATAATACATTTGTATGGGATGGGATTTAATAGTAATACCTCTTTCTTGTTCTATATCCATATTATCAAGTACTTGAGAGGTGTATTCAGTTTTATCTAAAGTTTTAGTTAATTCAAGAAGTCTATCAGCTAATGTAGATTTCCCATGATCAATATGAGCAATTATACAAAAATTTCTTATATCTTCTAATTTTGTTACAGACATATTATTTAAAAAACAATCTACTAATTAGCACCATAACAGTAAATATTTCTAATCTACCTAGCAACATGCAAAAAGTAGAAATAATCTTAACAGCACTAGGAAGGTGGCCCCAGTTATCATAAGGACCGATACTTCCTAAACCAGGACCTATATTTCCTAATGATGAAGCAGAAATAGATAAAGCTGAAATTAAATCAATATTAAAAAATGAGATGAAAATAGAAAAAAGAACAAAAATCATAATATAAAAAAGATAAAATCCAAGAGTGTTTTTTATAACATCCTCACTAATAATTTTATTTCCAATTTTAATATTATACACAACATTTGGGTGAATTAATCTTTTTATTTCAAAATATATATATTTAAAAATTAAAAGAGTTCTTATAATTTTTATACCACCAGTTGTTGATCCAGCAGATGCACCAATAAAAAATAAGAAAAAACATAAAGCAATACTTAAATGAGGCCATATTTCATAATTTTCAGTAACAAATCCTGACGTTGTTAATAAAGATGTAACAGTAAATGCAGTATGTCTAAATGTTTCAAAATTAAAATTATATGAATTTATATTTGATATTGATAAATTAATAAATATAGTAATTAAAATTACAAAAAATAAAAAAAAGTAAGTTCTAAATTCTTCATTTTTAAAATAATGAAATTTTTTCTTTACAAAAAATAAGTAATGTATTGAAAAACTAATACCAGAAATAAACATAAAAAATATCATAGTCCATTCAATTCCAGGACTATTAAAATATTTAATACTTTCTGTATGAGTA
>MDTE01067397.1_pt1 | contig 15278 bp, 17 predicted proteins | sample 811231 | NCBI WGS metagenome assembly MDTE01 (sample SAMN05326651, study PRJNA326480) | marine metagenome | isolation source: seawater | place: Indian Ocean: Red Sea | collected 2010 | reverse complement strand
TTTTCAAGTAAAATTTTTCTCTTGTCTAAATCTTCACACAAAGAATGTGTTGCGCTTATATATCTAGGAAATGCTTTTACATGTTGATAGTACTGTTCAGCATAATCCTTTATTATTTCTCTAGTTAACTTACCTTCGTTCCAAGATTTGTAAAAAGGGTGGTTAAGAAGGTGGTACTCATCTAACTTTTTATTCAGTTCTTTTGAAAACATTATTTCCTCCTGGTTAATGGCTGATCATTATCTTTTTCGTATATTTAATCAAGAAGGATTAAGCGTCTGCATCAATTTTTTTTATCAACTTTAAGTTGTAGCAAGTCTAGGAAGTGGCTTTTCATCTATAGGGAGATGAACCAAAGTCGCAAAGAATGAAAGGGCTATGGATAAGTACCATGCATAATCATATGAACCATATTGATCAAAAAAGTAGCCTCCCAAATAAGCTCCAAAAAATGAACCTATTTGATGACTAAAAAATACTATTCCATATAACATGGCTAAATATTTTGTCCCAAAAATTTGAGAAACTATTCCATTAGTTGGTGGTATTGTAGATAACCAAAGGTATCCGTAAAGAACTCCGAAGCCCAAAGCCACATATGTGTTTGCAGGTAAAACTAAAAATAAAATTAATACTATTCCACGTGAAAAATATAAAATACTTAATAATATTTTTTTACTATACTTTCCACAAAGGTATCCGAAGGTAAGTGTGCCAAAAATATTAAAAAGACCTATTAATGATAATATTGCAAAAGCTGTCCAAGCTTCAAATCCTCTTTCTTGAATATAGCCCGGTATATGTGCCGAAACTAAAGTGATGTTAAACCCACAAACAAAAAAACCAATTGTTAGCAATATAAAACCTTTGTGCCCTAAAGCCTCTCTTAATGCTTCAGGAATTGTTTGATCTGCTGTTTTGTTATTAATGTTTGATATTTTCTCTTTTTTTGCTGGAAAAAGAAAAATAGATACAATCATTCCAAAAATAATGAAATATAAAAATGTTTGAAGTGTCTTTTCCCAACCAAACTCCGTTAAGGCAAATTTTGTATACATTGGAGAAAAAAAATAACCTATTGAAGCCATTGCTACGACAATACCTATAGCTAATCCTCTTGTTTTATTTGGGAAGTGTTTTCCAACTTCTCCTATTTGAACACTTATTGCCGTGCCACCAAGACCAATACCAACTAACAAGCCAAGACTAAGTTGAAAATATATTCCTGTGTTTGGCCCTGAATATAGTAAATAAATTCCAATAGCCATAAAAAGAAAAGCTATAATGGTAACTTTATTTCCACCAATTTTATCAGCCATTGCACCAAAAATAGGTGCAAACATTCCCCACATCAACATTTGTATCCCAATTGCTAAACCGAATTGAGTAACGGTACACTGCAGATCTTTAACAAAAAAATCAGAAAATAAACCAAAAGTTTGGCGGAGCCCCATGGATACAGCGACTATTCCACATGCAGATAAAAGCGTAATTAGAGCTATTTTATTTTGAAAAAATTTTTCTTTTATCATTTAATAAATCGTAAAGATCTTTTTAAATCATTTATTAAATCTTTGGGATCTTCAAGACCAATGTGCAGCCGAACAAGATGTTCATCTTTTTCTAATTTAAAATACCGTCTCGTACCCAACTCAACTGGGTCAGTATAAACAGCGAGACTTTCAAAACCGCCCCAGCTATAACCAATACCAAATAATTCTAAAGAATTTACAAATTTGTATACTGAATTTTTGCTTTTACTCTTTATTATCAAGCTCAATAGTCCAGAAGCTCCAGAATAATACTTTTTCAATAATTTAAATTCTCTTGATGAGGTTTTGTAAGGATATAATATTTTAGATATTTTTCTTTGGTTTTTTAAAAAATTAATGACTTTTTTTGCATTTTCTTGATGTTTTTCTAATCTCATATCTAAAGTTCTTAAACCTCTTATAACAAGATAGGCATCATCAGATGATAATCTGTAGCCTGAGACATGATTATACCACCAGACTTTTTTATAAGCTTTTTTATTAACTGCAACAGTGCCTGCCATAACATCAGAATGGCCAGAATAATATTTGGTTGCAGATGTTATAGATATATCAAAACCTAATTTTAATGGTTTAAAAAAATATGCTGTTGCCCAAGTATTATCTATTGCTGTAAATATGTTTTTGCTCTTTGCTAAAGAAACAATTTTCCCCAAATCATTCATTTCAAAAGTATTGCTACCAGGATTTTCAACATAAATAAGTTTAGTTTTTTTTGTAATTTTATTTTTTAAATCTTGAAAATTATTTGGATTATACCAAATAGTCTTTACATTGAATTCTTTAAGTAAACCATCTGTAATTTTTTGTGTTGGTCTATAAACTCCGTCAGAAATGACTACTTCATCTCCTGGTCTACATATGCTCATTATTGCTAAAGCAACTGCAGCAAATCCTGTTGGTGTTAAAAAGACTTGGTAGGCTTCTTCTAATCCTCTAAGCAATTTTTGCAATTGAACTGTTGTTTGTGTTCCTGATCTTCCATAATCCCAATGTTCAACATCTTTTCCTTTTGCTATATCTTTTTGATGTTTCCTTAACTCTTGCATTGTTTTGAATAGTATTGTGGACGCTCGAACTACGGGAGGGTTAACTGACCTGGATGAATAATCCTTTGCTGCTGTTTTTAAATATGTTTTTAGTGACTTTTTCATAAAATATTTGATAACAAAATTGGAGAATGCTATATCCTGCAAATAAGGTCAATTAATTAATAAAGGAGGATTATTTATGGGGTACCCTAAAAAACATAGAGGTAGAAGAAAAATGGGCTCAAAAAAGAGAAGAGCTCGTAAAAGAAATAAAAGAAAATAAACTTTAGTGTGGAAGAACTTAATAAAATTAGAAAAATAAGCATCTGGATATTTATTTTACCCATAGTTGTGCTTAATGCGTGCTTATTTATTTCGGTTAACTACCATATATTTGAAAATACAATATTTACCGTCGATCAAATAGGTAGGTCTGGTTTTACAATTCCTTATATAGACGGAAGTTTATCAATTAGTAGAGCTGCTAGAACCTACCCTACTTATCTTCTATTTAAACCTGGAATGATAATTACCTCTATTCTTTTGATCCAATACTGGTCAGCAAATAACAAACTTTTTCAAAAAATCAATAAAACAAATAAAAACAAATTTTTTTTATTTTTTGGCGTTGGTTCGGCTCTATTTCTTATTTTACACTCAATTTTTTTAGGTATTAACTTTGAAATAGATTTGTACAAATTGTTAAGAAGAGTTGTACTTTTAGGATTTATTATATTTGAAGTAATAGCACAGACACTTTTAGTAATAAATTTAATCAAAATTAAGGAACAGGTAAAAGAATTTATAAACAAAAAAGTTTTAACTATAAAAATGATACTGGTTAGTATTTTAATTATAGTTGCTTTACTTGCGGCTCCAATACTTAACTCTACTGAGTACACACATTTCAAGCATGCATTGGAATGGAATTATTTCTTGGGAGTTGTTGTTTTTTACCTTCTTACTTTTTTATTCTGGAAAAGGTCCTAAAAAAACCAAAAGTCCTAGCACTTTCATGCTAGAACTTTTAATTTTGGATCGTCGTTGAATGCGCTACCGCCGATCCCGCCGCCCCACTATGTTAAGCGCTACTTTGTGGAGCTTTCTGCCCTGTAAGCTTAAACCTCTCGGCCTTTCCTTACCTGGCCAGTTAAGAGTTGCCTCTTAAGTCACTTTCAACTCTAAACCTATTGAAAAAAAATTAAATCACTATTTAGTTGTTTTGTTTAAATACAGCCTCAGGGTGTTAATTATGTGGATAAATAGTTGTTTGTTGTCCTAACTATCCACCCACCTCCCAAAATTTTATCCCCAAAATTATTTTTAGAATAAAAAACGCATGCCTGTCCCGGCGAAACACCGGACTCGCTTTCTAGCAATTCAACTTCTGCTCCCATCTTGTTTTTAATCACCTTGCATTTGATGAATCTTCCTGTAGATCGCACCTTTGCAAACAAGTTTTCATTATATAATTCTACATTATCTAGAAGGTTTAAATTTTTTAAAAAAATTTTTTTTATATTTAAAAAATCTTTTTTTCCAACAACAACTTCATTTTTTTTTGCATTTATATTTATCACATAAAGCGGATCTGAATGGGCAATTTTAATTCCTTTTCTTTGGCCAATTGTAAAATTTATAATACCTTCGTGCTCACCAATTACATTACCTTCAACATCAAGAATATTACCTTTTTTAAAAGACTCAGGTCTAAACCTTTTGATTACAGAAGAATAGTCGCCATTTGGAACAAAACATATATCTTGACTATCTGGTTTATCAGCTACATTTAATTTTAACTCTGAAGCAATTTTTCTTGTTTCTTTTTTTTGTAATTCACCCAATGGGAACCTTAGAAAATCTAGTTGATCTTTAGTGGTAGTAAAAAGAAAGTAACTTTGGTCTCTTGATAAATCGTTTGCTCTATACATTTCCGCTCTTCCATTATTTTCAATCCTTTTAACATAATGCCCTGTTACTAGAGCATCTGCTTTTAATTCTTTCGCAAAAGCATACAAATCTCTAAATTTTACTGTTTGATTGCATTGGACACATGGTATTGGCGTTTCTCCAGCCATATAACTATCTACAAATGAATCAATAACATCTTTTTTAAATTTTTTTTGATAATATAAAATCTTATGATCTATATTAAGTTTTTGTGACACTCTTTTTGCATCTAATATATCTTGACCAGCACAACACTGCCTACTTTCTTTTGAAGTTTTGGTATCGTCATACAATTTAAGTGTTACCCCTATAACTTCATAACCACCCTTTTTTACTATCCCTGCCACTGTGGATGAATCCACTCCACCTGACATAGCTACTACTATTTTGGTTTCCTTGGGGCTTTTATTAAAGCCCAAGGAATTAACTTTTTTAGGTAAAATATTCATTAAATTACAATACTAATTAATATATACATGTTCTAATACATAAAATATTATTTTTCTAGAATGTTTTCAAACTTTGAGCCCGGAGATTATGTTATAAATCCTAATAATAAGAGTTGGGGAATCGGTCAAATTCAATCTATAATCAATAGTAGAATAACTGTAAATTTTGAAAATGCAGGAAAGAAGGTTATAAATAGCAAAGAAATTATTTTAAAAAAAATTAATAAAATTGAATAGCTTAAATTTAGAAAATATTGTTGAAAACTTATTAGATGATTTCCTTAAAGCAGGGAAGATGGCTAAAGATCTAAATAAAAAAGGCCTTAAAATTACTATCAAAAATGACAAAACTCCGGTAACAAACGGTGACCTGGCAGTAGATAAAATTCTAAGGGAAAAGATTAAAAGTTTAACTCCAGATTTACCTATTATTTCAGAAGAAACGGTTAATTTAGGAATAAAAAATACAAGTAAAACTTTTTGGTTAGTTGATCCAATTGACGGAACCAAGGAATATATAAAAAAAAGAAGCGAATATACATTAAATGCTGCTTTAATAGTTAATCTAATGCCAGCTGCAGGCATAGTTTATGCCCCTGAAAAGAATAGATTATTTTTCTCATATGGAAAAGATTCAGCTTTTGAAATTTTTAATGGAAAAAAAATTAAATTAAGCTGTAAGAAGAAAAATTTAAATGAAATTATTGGTTTAACAAATTCTGACAATACTCCTTCTGAGGTTTTAAATTTTTATAAAGAATTTAAGGTTACAAAAACAATAAAAATGTCTAGTTCATTTAAGTTTTGTGTTTTGGCTGCCGGTGAAGCTGATGTTTATGCAGCAAAAGCAAGAGCTTTTGAGTGGGATATAGCTGCAGGACATGCAATATTAGAACATGCTGGAGGGATAATTACTTCCCATGAGGAAAAAAAATTTTTATACGGTAAAGATAACTACAAAAACATCCCCATTATCGCAAAAAGATCAGAGGATTTAAAAAATTAATAGTACAACTTATAATTGAATAAGTTATCAACTATTAAATTTTATCTTCTTTTTTTAATTTAAAAAAAAATATACACTTAAATTAAAGGGAGAATAAATGTTTAGTAGACTGCTATTGATAGCATCGATGGGGATAATGTTGTCGGGATGTTTTATGGCGCCCCTAGCGTTGGTTGCGCCGGCGGCATCAGGATTTAGCACCGCTTCATTAGTTCAAACAGGCGTATCAGCTGGCGTTAATTATATGGTCGAAAAAAGCACTGGTAAAAGTGTAACTGAACATGCTTTGGACACTCTTACTAACGATATCTTAAAACAGTCGTATACTTTTGAGCCAACAAAAGTATTAAATAAAATCAAATAGAATAATATTAAAGAAAAACTAGATAGAAAATAGTTTCAGTCAAAAAATGCTGGAGAAAATAGTGATTATTGTTGTTTCGGTGTCTATATTTGGAATACTTTTTTTCCTGTATGTAAAAAACACTTTGAAAAAAAGATTAAATTATCTTTTAAATAAAAACAAAAAAAAATAAATTTTAATTAAATTACCTTACTCAATTTATTAAAATCTTCTTTAGTAAGCTCCAAAACTTTCTTGGAAATTTCATAACTAAAACCCGATCTTGCAAGAATGGAAATGTCTTTTTTATAAAATAATGGTCTATTGTTTTCTTCTCTACAAGGTCCTATTCTTCTTTTTTTGCAAATCTTTATAGCTGAAAAAAAATCAGGATCAGATTCTTTCTCTTTAATTTTTAAAATACTTGCTTTTATGTTTCCTTCATCAATTCCTTTTTTTATAAGGCTATATCTAATTTTATTTAACGAATATCCTTTTCTTAGAAAAGCTTTACTTTTTACATCTGAATAATGTTTGTCATTTATTAACTTTTGTTCTTCTAATGACGAAACAACAATTTCTATTAAATTAAATAGCTCTTTTTTATTAAATAAATTTTGCCTTTTTTTTAAAAATTTTTTGAATAAATACGTTTTAATCTGTTGTTTTGAAGCACTGTATTTTTCAAGATACGAGTATGCAAACTTTCTCAATTCTTCAATTGTCGCTTCAAAATCTTTTTTGTTTTTTATAGGATTCACTGCTTTAATATACTATATTACGCCATAACTTATATGTTAATTCAATTTAAAGAATACTTAACATTTGAAACAATTTTTTTATGGTCGAGTTTTGGAATTTTGCCATTTTGGTTAATGCTTGCTTTTATTCCAAATTCAAGAATTACACAAATATTTGTTAATTCTATTATCATACCTTTAATCTTAGGTAGTGCATATGTGTATGTAGGATACCAAGCTTTTTTACTTGATGAACCTATAATAAATTTTTTTAAATTTTCTCTAAATCTTGATGATCTTTATACTTTATTTTCAAATGAAGGCTTTTTGTTGATTTTTTGGCTCCACTTTTTAGTTTTAAATCTTTTTGTAGGTTCATGGATTTCTAGAGATGGTGTAAAATATGGAATTTCAAAAGCCATTGTTTTGCCTGCTTTGTTGCTAGTGTATTTTTTTGGCCCATTAGGTTTAGTTTTTTATTGGTTTATAAGAATTTTTTATTCAAAAAAATTAGGATTTCATGACTAAATTATATGAAAAAAATTAATTACATAAGGAAAATTAGTTTTCTAAGAAAAATTTTCATTAAAATTTGTAGGATTTTTGGCTTTGAAATAATTGATCAAAGCAATTTTTATATACCAACTCGGCAAAAAAAATTGGATGAAAATTTAAATATCCCTGGAAAAAAATCAATTACTCTTCCTTTAGGGGAAGTAAAAATTTCTAGAAAAGTTAAGTCTCTCACGGTTATTTTTAGATCCTGTACAAGTGTGGGTATGTTAACACAAAACAAAAGTAGATTATTTGATAAAGAAAAATCTGAATACGCGCTCCGGTCTCTAAACTCTATAATTGCATCTTTAAAAAATGCGCAAAGTTTATTTCCTCTTATTGAAATTGGTATAATAATTGTTGATCATAACTCCAAAAAGAATGATATTGAAAAATTTAATTTGTTATTAAAAAACTCAAATTTCAAAAATTCAATTATTCCACTAAACCTTAACGAATTTAAGGGAAATATAAAAAAAATAAATGCAAAAAATGAAAAAGTAACTGAAAACCAAATGTCAAATATGTCTAATATTCATAAATCATTTTTGATAGCTAAAGAAAAATCTGAAGATTTAATTTATTTTGTTGAAGATGATTATTTACATGAAAAAGATGCTTTTGCGGAAATGATTTATACCTATGAGCGTATATCTTCTCAAACTAAAAGTGAGTTAATATTATGTCCTACTGATTACCCTTATTTATATACTAAAATTGATTCTACAAAAATTTTTTTAGGTTCCAAAAAGCACTGGAGAGTTGTCGACGAAACTCTCTGTACGTTTTTAACTAGTAAATCTATGTTACAAAAACATTGGAATAAATTTATCTCAATGTGCAATTTTGAACATTATCCTTTTGAACAACCTTTGCACGACATATACAAACTTGAATACTGTTTATCCCCTATACCTTCTTTGGCAGTTCACTGTACAAATATTAACTCTATATTTGGTCTTTCGCCTACAGTGGATTGGAAAAGAATTTGGGATGAAAACAAAGACTATTTAGCTAATATATCAGAATAAAAACAGCCCCCATTCAATTAGATAAATGAAGGCTGTTTAAATACTATTTATTAAACATCTCTTTCAAAGCTTTTGCTGGCAAAAACTTTACTTTTTGAGATGCAGCAATTTGTATTTGCTCACCTGTTCTTGGATTTCGGCCTACTCTAGCCTTTCTTTTTGCTACTTTATAAGTGCCAAAACCAGCTATTTTAACCTGCTCATCACTTTTCAAGCAGTTCAAAATAATCTCAGTAATTCCATCAAATGTACGCTCAGCATCAGCTTTGCTAAGGTTCATCGATGATGATATTTTTCCAACTAATTGTTTTTTGTTCATTTTAGCCTCTTTTTTGCGCTTTTTTTACTCTTCTCACATATGTAAGGAAAATCAACATTTTTTTTAGTATTTGTTAAAGATATCAACACCATATATAGTGGAATTTTAAAAAAAATGGCTATTTTACTAGCTTTTAGACTAATTTTAAGAAATTAACTAAAACAAACCAATTTCCCGTAAATCGTTAAAAGTCACAAAAAACATCAAGGAAACTAGTAAAAATAAACCGATTCGAAAAAAACCCTCTTGAGTTTTTTGGCTTAAAGGCTTCCCTAAAATTTTTTCGAAAAAATAAAACATTAGGTGACCGCCATCTAACATCGGTATTGGGAATAAATTAATTAGTCCTAAACTAATTGAAATATAAGACATCACGCTCAAAAAAGGAATTAACCCGTATTCAGCCACTTGACCTGTAATTTTTGCTATTCTTATAGGACCTCCCAGCTGGGAAGAATCAGCTGAGCCCATTATCATCCCTCCTATATATTTTAAAGAAGTGCTAGTGACAAACCAAACCTCTTTGATTGAATAGTAAATTGCTTCAGCTGGTCCTAATGGTTTTCGCATAAACTCATTGTTTAAAGGAGATAGTTGTATTCCGATCATTCTTTTTTTTACAGAATTTCCAAATGAATCCTTTCCATCAGTTAATTCAGGTTTGACCAGTATAGAAATTTCTTGATTGTTTCTAAGGATTATAAATTCTATTTTTTCAGAAGTAGAAGTATTAATAAACATAGAAACTTCATTTATGCTTTCTACTTCATGACTATCAATAGATAAAATTTTATCATTTTTTTTAAGACCGGCCTCAAATGCTGGACTATCTTTTTGCACTTCATTAATAATAGCTGGCGTAATATCTTTCCCAACAAGCATATTTATCAAAAAGAAAGTTAAAATAGCCAAAGCAAAATTTGCCAGAGGTCCGGCTGCTACTATTATAGATCTTTGATATAAAGGTTTTAGAATAAATAATTTTTGTCTATCTTTTTCTTCGTATTTGTTAATTATGTTTTGTTGTTCAGATTGACTAAAAACATTTCTGTCACCAAAAAACTTTACATACCCACCAAGTGGAATCCAGCAAATTTTCCAACGTGTTCCTGATTTATCATTCCAACCAAAAATTTCTCTACCGAAACCTATTGAAAAATCTGTAATTCCTACACCAAATTTTTTAGCAAAATAATAATGTCCATACTCATGAATAAATACTACGATAGTAATTAAAATAAGAAAAGGTATTAAAAAATTCATCAACCCCAAGGACCTTTCATTTTTTTGCTTTTCATATTTACTTTTTTATTGAAAAACAATATCAAAATCATACCAGAAACGAAACCACCTATGTGTGCTGCATAAGCAACTCCACCGCCGCTTGAAATAAACTGTAGAATAAACCAAAAACCTAAAACGTATAATGCTTTTATTTTTATTAACTGACTAAAAAAACCAAATGGTATTAACACCAAGACTTTAGCTCTAGGATGGTTGATTAAATAGGCTCCTAACACTCCGCCTATTGCGCCGCTAGCACCTACCATGGGTATTTGAGAATGTGTATCCACTAAAACTTGCGTCATAGCAGCTCCTATTCCTGAAAGAATGTAGAAAATAAAAAATTTTACAGGTCCTAAATTGTCTTCAATGTTATCAGCAAAAATCCACATATACAGCATATTACCTATCAAATGCATAAACCCACCATGCATAAACATTGAGGTTAAAATGGTAACCGAAGCTGGTACTGCATAAAGATCCATTGGTAATTGATCATGCCCCATTAGAACAGAGGGAATTAATCCGTAAGAATAAAAAAGCTGACCGGTTTTATAGGAATTGGACCCTAACTGCGCAAAAAAAACTACAACACATAAACCAATTAAAATATATGTTACAATTGGTTTACCTGAAGTAGGATTATCATCTTTTAAAGGAATCATGTTCCATTATAACAATTAACAGATTACTTGTAAGCCATTTGCCAAAAATTAGCTTCAAGTTTCGAGGCTTTTTTAAATATTGTTATTAGCGATTTAATATTTTTCTTTTTATTTGTTTTGTAAAGATAGTCTAAGTAAGCAATGTTATCTTTAGCTACCTTTTGATATTCTTTCGATGAATACATTTTTATCCACGAGGAATATTTGCTTTTTTTCCAACTTTTATTCTTTGTTAAATTATATCCAATTTCTCCATAGCCAATAACACAAGGAGATAATGCGATGAATAACTCTAAATTACTTTTTTTTAGACCAATTTTCATGACATAATTAGTATAAGTCTTATTTTCTTTTCTTTCCTTTGCTTTAAAAATTTTATTTTTTGATATGCCAAATTTTTTACAATAGTGGACGTGTAATTTTAATTCATTTTTTATAGCTGTTATAAAATCTACTGATCTATTCATATCTTCTATGGATTTTGCTTTATAGGCAGATAAAGCTAGTATTTTTATAAATCTTTGTAAGAAAATATAATCTTGAATTAAATATTCTTTAAAAACAGAAGAGCTTAAACTTCCGTCTCCAAGTTCTTTTACAAAAGAATGTTCTGTATATTTTTTCCAACTTATATCTGAGCTTTTTTTCAACTTATAAAAAAGATTTTTTTTATTATTATAAAGTCCCATTTCTCCCTCACTGAATTACCGGTCAGGTTCTTAGGGTATAATCTCAGTCTGTTAAGACACCCCAACTGAAAAATTTACAGTGCTATTATTTTAAAAGCAAACTAAATGATCAATATAAATTGGTCTTTTAATTCCGAATTTGTCTTTTATTTTATGTTGATGCTCATGGTGAGAATGAACAAATACTGGAATTAACTGATTATTCATTGTCTTAAGAGTGTATATAAAATTTGTTCCTCTAAATTTCCTATCGACCACTTCTAACTTTAGGTTACTCTGATCATCATGTTCAAGATCTTCTGGCTGAATCAAAAGTTGTACTGTAGAACCTGGAGATTGTTCTTTAATAAAATTTCCTTTAATTGTTCCTAGTTCCGTATTTTCTAAACTATCCTTTCCTGTTACTTTAGCTTCAATTAAAATTCCTCTATTTAAAAAATTAACTACCTCCACTGAGTTAGGGTAGTGGTATATGTTGTAAGGAATATCAAATTGTTTTAGAGATTGATCTAATATAATTCCACACTTATTTCCTAAATAAAAAGCTTCGTATGAATCGTGAGTAACTACAATTGTGGAAATGTTGACTTCGTTTAAAATTTTTTTAATTTTTAATTGCAATTCATCTTTCAAACTTTGGTCTATATTTGAAAAAGGTTCGTCTAGAAGTAGTAGGTCAGGTTTAGACATTAAAGAGCGAGCCAATGAAACTCTTTGTGCTTCACCTGCACTTATTTCATGTGGATATTTTTGTTGTATTTCCTGTAAATGTAATAAATTAATTAAATCGTATACTGAGAAATTAAATTTTTTATTTTTATTTCTGTCAGCCCCAAATTTTATATTATCAATAACATTATAATGTGGAAATAAACAATTTTCTTGAAAAGAAAGAGCCACATTTCTTTTTTCAGGTTCCATGTGAAAATGAGGAGATGAAATAATTTCACCTTTCAAAGCAATTTTCCCGGATTCAATTTTTTCTAAACCAGCTATTGTTCTTAGTATAGTTGTTTTGCCAATTCCTGATGGTCCTAACAAACAAATGATTTCACCCTCTTTTTCTAAATTGAAAGTAACATTTTTAACTTTATTTTTATTACTTGCGGCAAATGTAACATTTTGGATTTCTAAAAAATTCTGACTCATGATAAAATCTATTAATTATCTGACAATATATATTTAGAAACAAACAAAATAAACACGCTTGCTATAAAAATAAGAAATAAAGATGGTGCTGCAGCAGCTTCTAAAAGGTCTTGGGACGCATAAATATAGGCTGTTGTTGCAAATGTTTCAAAATTAAATGGTCTTAGTATTAAAGTTATCGGCAGTTCTTTAATAATCTCAATTGAAATCAAAATACTTATCAAAAATACACTGTTTCTGAGATATGGAATATGAACCTTGGTAAAAGTTTTAAATTTTGAATAACCCAGAAGATAAGCGCTTTCATCCATTGATTGGTTGATTTTTAAATATCCTGATTTAATTCCATTTGAAGATAAAGCAAAAAATCTAACAAAATAAACTATTATCAATCCAAAAATGGATCCTATAAACATAGTTTTAAGATTAAAAAAAATTAAACTATCCAAATAAGAAACCAGAGTTATAAAAGCTACGGCAAGTATTATACCTGGAACAGCGTATCCTGATACGGAAAAAGTCGTTAAAACTTCAAGAAATTTGCTTCTAGTAACTCTATTTCCATAATTAGCAATAAAGGCAAAAACAACCATTAAAACGCAAGATAAAATTACTAACAGAAGAGTATTAAATCCGATACTCCAAAAATTTAAATCTTGTAAATACTTTGGAAATTTAAAAGTCCAATAGACCATTTGGGAAACAGGAAAAAGGAAACTAAAAAAAAATAAAATGCTACAAAAAATTGTAGCATAAAAAGATTTTTTTCCTGTAAGAACAATTTTTGATTTTCTTACAAAACCACTTCTAGCAGGTGAGTGGTATCTAGCTTTTTTTCTAGAAAAATTTTCAATAAAAAATAAAAATAAAATAAACAATAGTAGTACAAATGATAATTGATTTGCAGAAGCTAAATCATCAAATGAAATCCATGAATTGTATATAGCCGTAGTTAATGTAGATATACTAAAAAAAGAAACAGTGCCGAAATCAGATAAAGTTTCCATTGCAACTAAGGATAATCCAACCACTATTGCGGGTCTAGCTGAAGGAAGGATTATTTTTAAAAAAGTTTTTTTTGAAGATAATCCAAGATTTCTCCCAACATCAATTAAGTTTTGTGATTGATAATAAAAAGATGCTCTTGTCAAAACATAAACATAACCAAATAAAGAAAAAGAAATAGAGATTATCGATCCAAGCATTCCGTCAAACTTTGGTATCAAATGATTATATTCATTAGGTCCAAATAAATAGGTAAGAATTGAAAAAGCGGTTCCATAATTTTCAAAAAAAGCAGTAAGTGAATAAGCATAAATGTATGCGGGAACAGCAAATGATAATATTAATGACCATTTAAAAAAATTAACGCCTGGAAATTGATAAAAAGAAACGCAGTATGCAGCTCCAACTCCAAAGAAAAAAGTTAACACTAATACACCTCCTAAAAGTAAAATAGAATTAGATATATATTTTAATAAAAATGTATTCTGTAACAAAGATAAGTAATCTGATGTTGTTTCAAAAAAACCAAAAAAAATAGTGATTATTGGTAATGCTACTAATAAGGAAATAAGAAATGAACTTATATACCAGAAATTAAATTTTTTAAGTACCATTTTTTTTGCTTTCGAAAATTGAGTTAACAATCTCTTTTATTTCATTTATTTTAATTTCGTGTAAGGATCTATCATTAACTTTTCTTTTAATTTCGGAAGCTTCATTTAAACAAGGCGCACATCCATTAGATAATTTATTTAAATCAGATGAGGGTCTGTTTAAATTTATTTTTCTTTTGTTTGTGCGCTTCATGCTTATTAAGAGAATATAATTATTCCCACCCTGCTTCTGTCATTATCGTCAATGCGTCTGCTTGGTTTTTTCCATATTTTGATACCTTGGTTTTTAAGTCTTGTTTAAAATTAAGACCAAACTGAGCTATCAATTTATTTGGTTTAACACCATCAATCATTGGGTATTCGAACGTGTTGTTAACAATATGTTGTTGAGCTTCTTTAGTTAATAAGAACTCTAACAACTTAATTGCATTAGCTTTATTAGGTGCATGCTTTAATACTCCTCCTCCGCTAATGTTCATATGAGTTCCTCTTCCATCTTGATTAGGAAAAAAAGGTTTTATTTTTTTAGCCGCAGCTTGTTGCTCAGGTCCTTTTTTACCAGATAACATCAAAGCAATGTAGTACGTGTTAGCTACAGCGTAATCTGCTTCACCTGCAGCAACTGCTAAGATTTGTGCTCTATCATTACCTTTTGGTTTTCTAGCCATGTTATTAACCATACCTTTTGCCCACTCTGCGGTTTTCTTTTTGCCATTGTTTGCAATTAAAGACGCAACAAGAGATTGATTGTATACATTGCTAGATTTTCTGATCACTACTTTTCCTTTATATTTAACATCAGCCAAATCTTCATAGCTTAAATTGTTTGGTGGGTTTGTGCGTGATGGATCATAATAAATCACACGTGCTCTTTTAGCTATTCCAAACCAATAAG
>MDTE01177127.1_pt1 | contig 15280 bp, 4 predicted proteins | sample 811231 | NCBI WGS metagenome assembly MDTE01 (sample SAMN05326651, study PRJNA326480) | marine metagenome | isolation source: seawater | place: Indian Ocean: Red Sea | collected 2010 | reverse complement strand
GTTGCTCTAATAATTACTTGATATGGAACCTTTGCTTTCCCAGAAGATGAATTATAATATAGTTTTTGATTCTTAATTGTAAATTTCTCTTTGTTAGGAGAATTATCAGGTATTGATACAGTTAGTATATCATCCTGATCTGGGTCTGTTACTGTTATAGATGAGATAAATTGTTCTCCCTTTCTTGATAGTTTATTTGTTATATCTGATAATATTATGTTTGATGGTTTTTCGTTTACATCTACTACATTAAAAGAATAGGGTGTTTCTTGAGTCATCAAATTAGCAGTTTCACCAATTGCAGATTTCCCCTTATATCCTGTTTTTGATTTTTTAATTTTCCATTTACCAACATTTTTCCTTGTTGTATTAAAACTAAAAGATTTTGAATTTAGATCAGTAGATTTTTGTATAGTTCCTTGACTTACTTTTTTCTTTCCAGTATTATTTGAAAATTCAAAATTATAAACTGTTTCAAGGTAATTAACAAATTGCTCTGTCGCAATAATATACTCACCACCATTAAGTGTTTCAATTGTTCCTTGAGATTCATTTAGATTTGTAGCCCAGATAATGTCATCGCCTTTTACTTTTCCTAAAGCTCCTAATTGACCGAATTTTCTATAGCCCCATCCATAGGGGATATCGTTTTGATCTAATGCAACTTGAAATCTAAACCCACCAAGGTTTGATTTCCAGTTTATTTGACCCTTCACAAGTGTTGGTATATTTTTATCTGAAAAATCACCAACAGCAAGTGTGCCTAAATCATTATCACCCCAAGCATACATTTTATTATTGGAAGTGATGGCAAAACTAACTTCGGCCGATGCATCAACCTCTCTGAAAGTTTGTGTAACATTATTAGTAATTACTGGAGCTAATTTAGTAGGTGTACCTTTAATTTCCCAAATACCAACATTATTTCCTAAACCTAATTGATTTTGATTATTTCTTCCCCAGCTATAAAGCTCTCCAGAATCTGACAATCCTATAACATGCTCGTAACCCATAGATATATGTTTCCAATTATTATTAGAATCAAATATTTCAACCAAATTACTTACAAAATTAGGATTGCAGTCCACATTTAATCTTGCTTGTAATGAACTATTTGAAATAGAACTCGATGAGGTACTTGAATTTTGTACATCAACATTAACAAAGAATGAATTATTCCAAATATTTTCAATTAAAATTGAATTGGTATTAGAAACTGTTAGACTATATGCCGATGCATCAATTTTATTTGAAGTTTCTATTGCATTTTTTAGATTGGCAATAGCATCAGTGAGATTACTTCCTGATGATTCAATTCGGGATCCACTTAAGTTCAATGTATATGTTGAAGTTCCAGAAATATTTTTAACTGTATCAAAAAACCTCACAGATCCATTGAAATTATTTGACTTGTTAACAATTGAAAATGAAAATTTATTTTGTGTAAATGATTTAGATTTAAAATGTAAAGTTGAACTTCCAGTATTTGTTGGTGTTACAGTGAGTGTTAAAGCATTTGCTAATGTGGTATTTGCATTGAAAAGAGAAGTTATACTTGAAACGAAACTAGAGGAATTAGCAACATTTGGAACAGTTAAGTTTACATCATTTATTTTAAGAGTTATTGTTGCATTGCCTGTTATCTGACTAACTTCATAGACTGTCTCCTGGTATTGGTTAGGATGAGTAATAGTGATTTTTTCAATTTGATTTTTTGGTTTAGGACATGGATCTTCAGTTAACACTTTATTCCAGTTTGCTCCTGCACCCCAAATTGAACCATTATTTTTTTCAATTAAAATATTAAGTTCACTTCCTATAAAGTCATGAAATCTTTTCCAATCATTAAATCTACCTATTTTTCTAGGAGAACTTAATGGGAACCAGGATCCAGTATAAAAGTTTGCACCTGCACCCCAGAGTTCCCCATTATTTTTAATGTAAACAAAGCCACCATTAACAGGAGAAAAATCTTTCATTTCACTTTTATTTATTCCTATAACTTGTGTAGGGGTTGAAACAAATTCACTTTTAAAACCAAGGCCTAAATCAAAGTTTTTATTTTTACCCCAAGCCCAAAGTGTTCCATCAGTTTTGAAAGCATAAACATGTTCTGATATTGCATAAACCTCTGACCAGCCAGAAACATCTATCTTTTTTGCTTCGTAATTCTCTGCTTTTGTATCTCTGGTTCCTCTTCCTAATTGTGCATATAAATTATCTCCATAAGCCCATATTTCATTTTGATCAGTAATTATTTGAGTTTCTGTTTGGGTGACTTTAACCTCTTTGATATTTCCAGTTATATCATCCCAGTCTAATTGTTTTGGAGTATTATCATTAGTTGCTCCAGTTCCTAATTGTCCTTGGTCATTAGAGCCAATCATTCTCATTTTACCATCTTTATTTATGATACCCGCTTGTTGATCACCAGCTGTAATCTGAACTATTTCTCCTAAATAAATATTTGGTTTAGAGAATGTTTCATATGTTGTTGGTTTACCTTTTCCAAGCTGACTACTTAAATTCCTTCCCCAACTGTAAAAAGTACCATCCGTTGAGTACCCTATCCCAAACTTGTATCCCAAAGCAATATCCTTCCATTTTTCATTTGGCCTAACTTTAGTAGGTGAGGAAATTACAAATCCGTACTCCTCACCATTTTGCCATGCTTTGAGTGATTTATTGTCATGAACTGGAAGGGCACCGTAATTAACACCCCAAACATATAATTCGTTAGCAGTATTTATTGCAGCATAAGATGCTCCAGATTGTCCCAAATTCCAAGTGCTAATTTTTTCCCAATTAGACTGACTTCCTATTTGAGTTAAACTAAAAATATTGTTAAGTTGATTTTGATTTTGGATTCTTGAATCATAAGGTGTAACATCATATGGATCAAGGACTCCATCATCATCAGTATCTTTATTCATCGTATCAGTTCCATAATATCGTTCCCACCAGTTTAAAAGTTTATCTCCGTCAACATCAACATCAACGTTGTCTGCTATAAAATCTAAATCAAAATCTTGATTACCTCTTGCATCATATATTGCCATATCCCAACCATCATCATTTCCATCATTATCAGAATCTCGATCTAAATGATTTGGTGTGCCATCACCATCAATGTCATTGAAATTAATTACTTCGTTGTGATCTGGAGTCCCATTATTATTTGAATCAAGATCATATTGAATATGGGTTCTTCCACTTCCATCCCAAAAAACACCTGGCCATATATTACCATCCCATGCATATCCAGGTCTCCACATTCCCTTAGTACCTCTATAAAGTTCTCTTTTTTTCTGATTGCTTACGGAATTATAGTGATTCTGATATAATTGTTTAATAGCATTTTCTAGAATATCAGGTACTCCATCCCAATCTTCATCATTAGGAAGTGATGTGTCATGATCATATATCAATGGATTAAAATTCCACAAATTCAGATCTTTGCCTAATTTTTCAATAAAGTCACTTAACCTATCATTATCATCATTATCATCTTTATTATTTCCGTCACCGTCGTTATCTGAATCTAACCATTCACTCTCATTTAGTGGGAAATGATCTAATCCATCTTTGAATCCGTCACCATCAGTATCAGGTTTGGAAGTTGAGGTGCCAATAATCGATTCATAAGTATCAGACATAAAGTCTTGATCTTGGTCAAGAGTAGGTTTACTGTTAGAGTCTAATGGATCAGTTTTGTTAAAAGCTTCATCGAGGTCACTAAAACCATCACCATCATCATCATTATCAGTATTATTACCTATTCCGTCTTGGTCTGTGTCAAGCCACTCTTCATGCCATACAGGAAAAGCATCAACACCATCATTATAGCCATCGAAGTCAGAATCAGGTTGATACCTATCTGTAACACCATTATCTTCATTAACATTTGAAATACCGTCTCCATCAACGTCTGGATCTACATAAGTTACTCTATCGGGACCTCCCCATATATTTGGGTCCAAATTACCATCCCCATTAGTGTCTTCAACTCTCCAATCTGGGATGCCATCCCCATCCATATCCTCCCAAGAATATTTATCCAATGGCATTTGGTCCCAATCATCTCCTCTAAAATCACCATCAGTATCCCAATAATAAGGATTGGTTCCTAAGGCTAACTCATCTTTATCTAATAAACCGTCATTATCATCATCAGTATCTTCATTATCTCCTATATCATCCCAATCTCTGTCATACCACTCAGTTTTATCATCTGGAAATTTATCCTCATTTTGCCAAGAACAAAAACTTGTAGCAATATTAATAACTCCTCTCCATTCCCATGTTTGAATATGAATTTGCGGTCTAGAATCCTGTCCTTTTATTATTAAAGAAGTTCCAGATACTGAAGCACTAATTTGTTCAACACCTGGTCTTGATTGTCCATTATAACAACAATCATTGAAATTAATAGAATTATGGTTCTGATTTATTTTATTTGCAAATTGAGTTAAAAGTGAGATTGCAGAGGTTGGTGACGCTGTTGTAATTTTAATTTCTTTTCTATTCTGCCAATTGTTATAACCCTCAATGAATATTGAATACGACTCACCTGCAATTGTTTGTGTAACAGTTCCTACTACTTTAATTGTTTCTATCCAATTACCCTGTTCATCATGAGATTTGAATCCAATTCCTTCACAACCATCTGAAAAACCATCACCGTCAGAATCAGGATTATTTGTATTTAAGCCTAAATTTATTTCTCTTAGATCTGGTAATCCATCATTATCATCATCATCATCATCATTCTCATCTCCTCTGAAATCTCCATCAAAATCAACTGATTCTCTATCGTTCCATGGAATACCATCTAATTTATCATTGACGCCATCAAAATCTGAATCAACTAAATAAGGATTTGATTTTGAGTGTAAATAAAACCCTGCACCGTTGCGTTTGGGTTCTCTAGGTGTTAACTCGTAAACGTTTGTCAGTCCGTCTCCATCAATATCTGTATCTGAATTATCTCCAATACCATCTCCATCGGTATCCCAAAATTCATTTGGATTATTTGGAAATTTATCTATTAATAACTCACCTTTTAGTTGGCTCTGGGTCCTTCCTTCTCCGTAAAAATAAAAGTTTCCATGGCCTTTATTTGGGTCTCTTTGGGCAAAAAAATCACTCTTCCAATTCCAATCTCCATAATCGTCTGAAAGTATTAATTTTGAGCCGTTTACCACTGTACTAAAGGCGTTAATATGAACGTTTTTATTAAAATCATTTCCACTTATAATTAATTTAGTTGAAGAAATAACTGAAGAAATCGATTCATTATATGTACTACCATTTTCAATGTATTGTACACTACCCAAACTATTGATTTGACTATTAAAATATTGTAATATTTCACTAGCTGTAGTTGTCGTGCTTACAGTAAGGCTTAATTCTGTTCGGTTATTGTAATTATTATATCCCTCAATTTGTAATTTATATTCATCTCCAAACTGAGGCTTTGCGGAAGTGGATAGTATATCAATTGTCACATTCCAGTTAACAGATTCGTCTCTTTGAGGGTATTGCCAACCATCACTTACACCGTCATTATCGGAGTCCCAATCGTTTGGATCCGTACCAATACTTCTTTCATATCCGTCAGAAAAACCGTCATTATCCGCATCTTGTCCTCCATCAGCTGGGGTAAATACGGTTGGGTTTGGATCATCAAAATCTAGAAAATTATCTCCGTCCTTATTATTGTCCATGCTATTCCCAATTCCGTCATTATCAGAATCCAAATGGTCCCTAGCATCGAAAGGCATCTCATCGTTAATGTTTGAATAACCATCACCATCAATATCTGTATCAGAGTTATCACCTATACCATCGCCATCTGTATCCCAAAATTCAGTTGGATCATTTGGGAATGCATCCATTAGATATGAAGGGTCATCATTACTGAAAGCCATATAGGTCTGTGCCCAGCAACAAGAATTTGCATCTCTCTGCTGATAAGCATCAGATTTCCACGAATGATATCTCCAATCATGTTTAGCTAAAACAAGTTTGTTGTTGGCCCCTGGTATTGCAACAAATGCTTGAAAATGAAAATTTCTTGATGTATCATTACCCGCTATAGTAAGTCTAGTACCGGAAACCGAAGCTGTAAAAGTTTCTTCATTCCCACTATCATGAAGAACCTTACCAACATTATTTAGCCCGGTAGCAAAATAATTTAAAAGCTCAGTGCCTGTTTTAGATGTCTGACCGTTAAAAGTTATTAACAATCTATCGTTATAATCTTGATTATGTCCTTCCAGGGAGATATAATATTCATCCCCTATAATAGTCGAGAAACTTGCATTTGGAATATCTATTCGAACATTCCAATTTTGACCGCTAGCTATATTATTATAGAACGGTCCATCACTAATTCCATCACCATCGCTGTCCCGATTATTAGGATTTGATCCAATTGAAACTTCATAACTATCAGAAAGACCGTCGCCGTCAGCGTCAGAGTTTGGATTGGAATTACTATCAAGAGGATCTGTTGAATTAAATACTTCATCTACGTCTAATTTCCAGTCATTATCATCATCAGGATCAATAATATCTAGATATCCATCTCCATCTGTATCTAAACTTTGGATAGAATTATATGGCATTGAATCAACAGAGTTTAATATTCCATCCCCATCAATATCGGTATCTGATTTGTCTCCTGTACCATCTCCATCTGTATCCCAGAATTCATCAGGATCATTTGGGAATGCATCTCTAAGCAAATCAAACTCCGCATTAGATTGATCTTTATATTCTCCAAGACCATATCTTAAATTCCATCCTTCACACATGTCATTGATATTATTACCAGTAGCAGGAAGAACATATATATATGATTTCCACCAATGGGAATTGTGATCGTGCTTGTCAAGATAAATAGTATTATTGGGGCCTATTACAGTATTAAAGGCCTCAAAATGAAATTTTCTTTGAGTACCATCTAAGGTAATAATAAGAAGATTATCACTTACTGAAGCAGAGTATGTTTGAGTTTGGTTAGTATCATGGGTAATTTGTCCAATTTTATTTAGTTCAGTGGCAAAATGATTTAATAATTGAGTTCCATTTATACTTGTTGAAACAGTGTAAGAAACTGTTGTTCTGTTATTGTAATTTTCATTATTTCCAATCATCATAATATAATATGTGTCTGGATTTACTGTTGCAGAGGCTTTTGGTATTTCGATAAATATTTTATAATTAGAGCTATTCCAAGTACCACACTTATGTGGGTATTTCCAACCATCACTTATTCCATCTCCATCTGTATCCCAATTTTTAGGGTCAGTATTATTGGCAATTTCATAGCCGTCTGAGAGGCCGTCTTTATCTTGATCTCGAAAAGTGGATCCTGGAAAATCGTCTGGATCTAGGGGATCTGTTCCACTAGCAATTTCATCAACATCTAAATATAAATCTCCATCATCGTCTAAATCTTTATTATTTCCAACAAAATCAAATCTTCTTCTATCACCTGTGGTTTCTTCCACCCATCCATCGTTATTATAGTCTTCACCGTAAACACCATCATTGTCGTCATCTGTAAGATAGCCATTTGCAATAGTTGGTTTATCGGTATTTTTTTGTTCGGTGGGATCATAAGGGAAGTCATCTTGAGTATCTATTGTACCATCATTATCATCATCAGTGTCAGAATTGTCTCCAGTTCCATCTCCATCATTATCTGCCCATTCAGCAGCGTTGGTTGGAAATTTATCTTCTTTCCATTGACTTGGATAAAATTGCCATTGATTATTATTGTTTGAATTCTGAGCCCAATACCCATCACATTCTCTCCAATTATCTGTCCACCAAGAATTTCCTGAAACAGGGTCTGTGTAAAATATTTCCTTGTTTCTATCGCAAGGAGCATCATAATATCCATCACCGTCAGAATCTTTAGAATTCGGATTCATCCCTCTTTCTAATTCATAACTATCTGCTAGCCCATCCCCGTCAGTATCTTTTGATTTAGTTGCATCTAAGGGGAATAAGTCATCTTTGTCATTTACACCATCCCCATCAGTATCAGCTTTATTTGGGTTGGTCCCTAATCTATTTTCTTCAATCCAATTTTCAAGTTTATCTTTATCAGAATCCCAAGAAATAGATGCATCAAGAGGCCAGTCATCCCATCCATCACCTGTTCCGTCACCATCAGAATCCCAATTGAAAGGGTCCGTCCCAATAACTTTTTCAAGTGCATCTGCAAGCCTATCTCCATCTTTATCCTCTGGTTGACTTTCCCAGTCTTTAGGATCTGTATTCACATTTGAATTTAGTTCAACAATATCTTTAAAACCATCATTATCATCATCTTCATCAATTTCATCAGCATCTCCATCACGATCAGTATCAGAAGAATATAGAGAATTATTTGGAAATTCATCTCTTGGCTTAAGGTTTTGACACGCAGGATCTATACCTTCCCACTCCTCCCATGAAACCCAGCCATTTCCGTCACAGTCATATTTTATATCCCAAAATCTCCAAAAATAAAGCCATTGGTCACATCTTTCCCATCCCAAAGAACAATCTAAATTATCAGCTGCTTGTCTAAATGTGTCAAATTTAGATGCCGCTATTGCGTCAATATATCCGTCTCCATCGCTATCAGAATTATTTGGATTTGTACCGTTTATAATTTCTAATGCATCGGGTAGCCCATCATTGTCACTATCTTTTTGATAATAAAAAGTTCGTGGATATTTATCATCTTTATCCTCTACTCCGTCTCCATCAGTATCTAAAATGCAGGGATCTGCGTTTCTTTGCCATTCCTCTTCATCACTGACACCATCTTTATCACAATCCCATCTTTTAGAACTATCGGAAGGATCAGCATCTTCACCGTCGGGGACACCATCCCCATCACTATCCCAGTTATCATTATTTGGGTCTAATTCATCAGGTAATCCATCAAAATCAGCATCCCTTGAATAACTTGAGTTTAGCGGAAGTTGATCCTCGGCATCCATAACACCATCTCCGTCAGTATCAGGGTTGTTTTTATTTGTGCCAACTTGATCTTCAATTTTATTTGGAAGGCCATCATCATCATTGTCATATTGAAATGCAGGATCCCATTCAAATGCATCATCAACATCAGAAACCCCGTCATTATCTCGATCCAAAGTTGATTCATTGGCAGATGTTGGAATTATCATTCCTAATTCATGAATAGTTCCGTCGTCAGCAAGAGCAATTATTGCATCTCCAACTTTTACGTCTTTCCATGTTCTTCCATTACCAACCCGAACATAATTTTTAGTCATTAGTCCTTCTATTACACCCCAAACATAGAGTTCGCCATTCTCTGTAATACCTGCTACTGTAGTATCGAATATTTCACTTAGATTATTTAGATTAGGAATTTTAGGAGTTTTATAATTATTTGAAATAGCTATTTTATCCCATCTTTTTAGAGAATCAATTATGGTTGGAAAATCATTTAAGATTTCTTCGCCAGCGATTAATTCTCCAAAAGCATAACTTAATGGAAGTATATTACCGTCTGGATTATCAATTAAATGCTGGCTGTTTTGTAGGTGGCTGGTATGTAGTTGTTTATTTAAGTTTACATTTCCATTGCTATCACCCCAATAATATAGGCGTTTAGTATTTTTTTCTATACCAAGAGCAGCAGTTTTTGAAACTGCAAAGTCATGAAATAATAACTGATTACTAGCATCAACTAGGTTTGTAATAAAGTAATTATAAATTTTTTGATCATCTTCCCAAGTAATTTCACCATCATTTGGATTTGTTCCTAGAACAGCTTCAAATGCATCCGAAAATCCATCGCCATCTGAGTCAGTTGGGACACTGTTTGCATTATTTTTATCGGACTGTGTATTAAGATCTTCATCTACATCAAAATAACCATCCCCATCTTTATCAAAATCTTTTGGCTCAGGAGGCATAATCACTTGTAAGGGCTCATAAACTACTTCGGATTGACCTGCTGGATTAACAACTAATTTTTTAGCATTTCTACCCCATGCCCATAAAGTTCCATCAGATTTAAGACCTAATGTTGTTTTATAATAAGTTTGAACTTTTTGCCATGTTCCGTCTGTGTCCTCATATTTTATATATCCAATGGTATCTCCAGGAATAATTCCTTCTTCAGGAATTTCAAATAATTGGTATGGTAAAACGTCAAATCCACTTGGTGTTGTAAATTGTATTTCATTAGTTTCAAAAGTTCCCAAGTCAGATTCAACAGTCCATTTGTAACTATATTGTGTATTGGGAGAGAGGTCCTCTTTTTTAAAATAATATGTTTTTAAATTATAGTCTTCATTAGGAGAAACAGTTCCTACATTATAGCTTGTCATTGAGCTTGTATTGGATCCAAATGCAATTTTTATTGTACCATTAAATCTTTCATTTCTACCTTTATTTATTTCAAGACCAAGTTCTACTCTTTTTGATCTAATTTGGGTATTTACATAGTCTACATTAAGATTTATCTGCTGAGAAAATCCATCTAGACATATAACCACAGTCCCTATAAAAATTAATATGTATTTTTTAAAAATTTTGATATTTCACTAATTTTTTATGAATAACTCATTTTTTTCTACAAACATAACTTGTCTTTTTATCGTTAAAGGATCCTTTACTAAGGGACCTTTTGAAATTTTACTTTTTGAAACAGAAGACTTGATAGTACCATTGATAACATCTAATACTTTAGATAGCATGGGTTCATCTTTTAAACCTAAAACACCCATATTTTGGAGATCTTCCTCAATAAAATAATCAGGAAAAAGACCATCAGCGTAGTCTGCAAAACCATCGTTATTTGCTATTTTCAAAACAATAGGCTGCATAGCATAGGTGTGATCTGGATTTTTTGTTTGTTCATTGTCAATGTAATCGTAAACGGTAATAGATCCTACATTTTTTCCAACAGTTTTTTCTCCAATTTGAATAACATTTATATATGAGGACAGGCCGTTTATTAATAATTCACTAGCAGAAGCTGATTCGGAACTTGTAATTATAAAAACACGATTCAGATTTAAGGAATTTATTTCTTCCCCATCCTCTAATACTGCTCGAAATCTATTTATCAGTGTTTCTTTTCCAAAATTAGTTCTTAAATAGGGCAATAGTTTACTATTCCATTGTTCTTCAGCAAATATTTCATTTGTAAATTGACCAGTTATCATGCTCGCCAATTCCACACAATTTTTTATTGAACCACCTCCATTATATCGAAGATCAATTACCAACTCTGAAATACCCTCATTTTTAAAGTTCTTAAAAACTTCATTTAATTCATGACTTTTTTTAGAAACAAATTGATTATACATCAGATAACCAATTTTTTCATTTCCATATTTTTTGTCAAGATTAATTATATCACTGATTTGAATTGGATTTATTTCAAAATTTTCTTCTTTAGTCAGTTCGACATCAATACCAGTGTTAAAAATGACACCATTTCTAGCTGCAGCCATGTTTAATGTATAATTCATATTACTTCCAAAAAGTAATGATCGATAATTGCTTGCAGTTAGAACAGTCCCGTTGACTCCGGTAAATAAGTCCCCTCTTTTAATATTTTTTTCTTCTGCGTTAGATCCTTTGAGAATATATTTTACAAACCCAATTAATTCATTACAATTTTTACATGCGTATAACAAGCCAAATTCAACTCCATTGGATGAAAATATTCCTTGAAGTGTATTTTCTAAAACACGATAGTCATCTTCAATCCAACTAAAACGATCATCTATATGTTTTAAAGATTCGAAGAATTGTTTGGGTTGTGAATTTTCACTTATATACTTTGCATAATTTTTTTCATTCTTAAGTTTTTCGTCAGAGAGTTCTTCAACCCTATCTTGCCAATAATAAAATTCATTAAGGCCTTTCCAAATAAAGTCACTGATCTCAAGCTCTCCTTCGAGATTAATATTGGAATTATTTACTCCGTTTCTTGAAATTGGAACTAAGTAATTATCTATTTCATTTTCACATCTAAAAAAAAAGATAAATGAAACTAATATCAAAATGAAAGTAGATTTTTTATAGTTTAAATGATTCATATTTATGGCCTACATATAAAATTAAAAAAATCTACCTATAATATAGTATAATGAAAGGATTTTAATAGTATTTATAAATCTTTGGTCTTAGAAAGCTATATTTCATTTTAATTGCTTGAAGAATTAAACGAATTATAAAGATATGTGTTAGGGATTAAACGAGTTCCTGTAGTTAAAATCAATTCATCATTAGTGTTTGGATAAAATATTATTTCAACTAGTTATGCAGTGAAACCTTCATCGTCTGGAGCATTTATTTTGTAAATTCTAGATTCATTGTTTTTTATAGCAATTTATCCTAATTACGACCAACTTCCCATATTCTAAAAACACGAGAATAAAAAGGATTATTTTCATTTGAAACTGAAACTATTTCTGCCTCTCTTGTTACAGCAGTTCCTGTTCCATCACTATTAAATGTAATGATAATAGTTGCATACCAAAACTGTTCATCAAAAGTATTTACTAATCTAAATTGCCATTCACCAATTATGGGGTCTTCAATTTCTTCTTTCGTACAAGCAGTTATAGCCAATAGAAAGAAAATAAAAGCTATTGTCTTTTCCACTAGATTTTTTTCAATATACAATTAAGGTGATTAATGATGAGATTTAAAATTAAATCGATAATTTAAATTTCTAATTTTAATATAGATTAAAGCGATACGATTTTATGATAATTAATAGAAGAAAGTTTGTCAAAAAAACATTAGCAGCAACTTCAATAGCGCCATTTTTTTCCAATAATTTATGGTCTAACTTAAACCTAATTGAAAAAGACATTAAAATTTCCTTACAGTGTGTCTCATTTGCAAATAAGTTAATGAGTGGAAAAATGTCAATTTTAGACTTTCCAAAAATAGTTAGAGAAGATTTTAATATTGAAGCTGCAGAATATTGGAATATTCCTTTTTTAGAAAAAAGGAGTGATTCAAATTTTATAAAAGAAATGAACAAGAGGACTTCTGAAAATGGTTTAAAAAATACGATAATGCTTGTTGATTTATTCGATTTGAAAACAAGGGAATCAAAGAGTATATCTCATGTAGATAAGAATAAAAGAATAGAAGCAATTGATGAACATAAAAGATGGATTGAATTTGCGAAATCGATTGGTTGTGAATCGATACGTTTAAACCTTTGGACGAAAGAAAAAGATCCATTGGAAGTAAAAAAAGTTAGTCAAGAGGGACTCAATCAGCTTTTAGAATATTCCACAAAAATGAACATGTCAATTGTTATTGAAAATCATGGAGGATTTACCTCTGATGCAGGATGGCTTGTAGATTTAATTCAAAGCGTTGATCATCCAAGACTAGGAACACTCCCTGATTTTGGGACATTAAATTTTTGCATTGAAAGAGCCCAATCCAATAATCCAAAACAAACCTTTAGCAATAAATGTATAAATCAATATGATAAGTATAAAGGTGTTGAACAAATGTTACCCTATGCTAAAGGAATCAGTGCAAAATCAATAAGTTTTAAAGAAAATGGGGAGGAAGAAAATACTGACTTTGGAAGAATGATCGATTTAATAAAATCCTATTCATTCAAGGGTTATATGTCAATCGAGTATGAAGGAGCTTTAATGGTTATGTTTGGCAGGAATTCTTCAGATTATCTTTCATCGCACGAGGGGATAAAAGCAACAAAAAAATTAATAGAAAAGCACTTGTAGATTTAAATAAAAATGTCATATAGTTTGATTAAATAAACAAGCTCTTTATATTTAATAAATATTAATCATAAACTAAACAAAATGAAAAAATATATTTTATTAACCTTATTATTTTCTGCTTTTACTTTTCTAAATGCACAAGATTGGTCTAATGTTTATAGACAAGTAGAGGAAGTAACTTTAAATGAAGGTTTAGAAAAAGATTACGAAAAATTTGAAGGCTTTTGGAAAACTGTAAAAGAAAAGCAAAAAAAAGATGGTAAAATAATGGGTTGGTTTGTATGGAAAGTAGATCCTAAGAGTAATGAAAATAAGCCCTGGGCGGATTACCTGATACTAAATGTTTATGCGAATAAACAGCAGATGGATGACATGAATTCTAAATCTGTAGAGTGGTGGGAAAATGAAATAAAAATGGCTCATAAGGGTAAAACAAAAAGATCTATTGTAAAAAAATATACCCAAGAAACAATGAATAACAAGTACAGAAAAAAATCTGTGACATATACTAACAAAGGGTTACATGCTTTTATTGCTGAAAACGCTGTTCCCGAAGCTGGCACAAAAGCAGATTATATAGGAATTGAGCAATTAAACGATGATTATGTCGATTTTGAAATTAAATTATTTGCACCATATCATCAGCAATCAAAGTCCAGGCTATACTGGGAATTAAATGAAATTGTTGATCGTTCTGACAATGCATACAAGCCTGTAACTCACACGATTTTTGAAATACCAAATCCTGAAGCACCAGAGGTTGAATGGAATCCAACTTTTGCTGAAGAAATGGCAGTTAAATATGGAATTGCTAGTAGAAAATTCCATGGTACACTTAATACAGAGCTTGTTCACTTTGCTTGGTAGAAATTTTTAAATAGAAATAAATTAAATCCTCCTTATGGGGGATTTTTTATTTCATAGAGGTTTGATAAGGCTCATGATCGTATTTGTCTGGTGAAACGTTTGTTCCTGTTGTAAGTATTAGAGGAGAATCTGAATCAGGGAAAAATATTATTTCAACAAGTGAAGCTGTATAACCTTCTCCCTTTGGCAAGTCAATTTTATAAATACCAGACTCTGAAGTTTTTATTTGGGTTTTTTCCCAATTTCGACCAACTTCCCATATTCTAAAATCTCGAGATTTTGGATTACTGATTTTCCACAAACCAATTGTATGTGGAATATTTTTTTCAACCTTGATATTAAATGAACTATTTTCAATAGACCACTCTAATTCTGGTAACTCTTCGGAAAAAATTAATCTTTCATAGAAGGAAAAAACATTTTGATTTTGATAACCACCTAATAAACCATGGTTCCCATTTGGGACGTACTGAAGATATTTTTTATCAGGAATTTCATTCCAATAAAATTTCCAGGAGTCAGTTGCAAAAAATTCATCAATAGTCCCATTTATTATTAGCTTGGGCATAGTAAAAAGATTTTTAAATTCATAGGGCTCGACATAACTTAAAAGTTTTTTGAACTCTTTTGTATTCATCCAATCC
>MDTE01093058.1_pt1 | contig 15283 bp, 13 predicted proteins | sample 811231 | NCBI WGS metagenome assembly MDTE01 (sample SAMN05326651, study PRJNA326480) | marine metagenome | isolation source: seawater | place: Indian Ocean: Red Sea | collected 2010 | reverse complement strand
CTAGTGAAATCTGAAATCCCATGATATTCAACATGAGGTACCCAACTCTTCTTCTCAGGGTGGTACGCAGAAACGATGAAAATACCTCCTCCCTGAATTATATTCTTAATACTATTCATTGATTTCACGAAATTTTCGCCGTGTATATGCTCATCAACGTGAATCATGACAACAATATCCCACTTCCCATTTATGTCCATTTCGGAAAAATCCCCCGAAAGGAAATTGTACGAGCTAAATTTCTCAGAAAGCTTGTCTACTGCAGATTCAGATATGTCTATACCTAGATAATTCGAACAGCCTAATTCTTGAATGAGTTCAGTCCAATATCCTGTACCGGGGCCTATTTCCAAAACTGACTTATCTGATATATCTAAATTTATCCGTTTCAAATAACTTAATAAATCAATTTTCATTCGATCATACCAGAATGCGTTTTGCTCCTCTGTGAGCCTCCTTATACCTACTGCAGCAAACCCTTCGTTTTCATGCTTTTTCCGCCAGAATTCCTTGGGAACATATTTAGGTTTGAATAGCAGGTCTCGTGCAGCATCAATCGTCCATTTCAACTTATGATAAAGTACCAATATAATCTCCGTTTTTGTATCTGTTGCTATGTATAAATCCATCCAAATCGTACAATCATTTATCCAACTCAACTCCATTCCAATACAAATTGTAGTCTAAATCTAATGTATTAATTGATTTATCCGTACTATTATATTGAAAGTTACAATTGAAATTGATAACAATTCCTATCTTCATTTGCACCCACCGACTGCAGACTTGTCTAGTAACGCGCGTACCCATTTCAGTCCGCGAAATAATTTCCAACGTTAACTCTCCCTCAGAATACAATTTAGGTACGAGGGAAATATAGTGAGAAATTTCTTTGGCCCCTTTATTTTCAACATTATGTGTGAAGCTTGAAGCTTTCAATTCAAAAATTTGCTCAACCGAACGAGCCTCCAGTTGAAATTGGTTTTTTTTATTTGGCAAATACCTTGGCAAAGTAGAGAACTCATCAGCCGATTTATCATCAAGGCCACTCAAATCTTTCTCATGATCTAAGATATCAATCGCTTTTGTTCCACTGATAACCACATTACCAATTTCAGGCACTTCTGCCACGTAATGATAATAATTATCATCATTGGAAATAAGCTTTGTTGGAACACGACTCCACCGACCATCGTGTTCCCAAACAAGTATCTCAGATGGCTCATACCCATTTTCCGTGAGCCAGGATTTATCAATACGAAAGTCGAGTTCTAGCCTATCAATATTTGAAAGAGATTTAGTAGCTCCTTCTCCATTCAAAACAGGAATCAATAATATATTGGTGTGATTCTTACCAGGTGCAGTAATAGAGTTCTCAGTATTTTCTTTTGTAATTTCTTTAATTAACACTCTATCTACAGTTTCGTCATCTAACACCGCATCATCATACATTAATGCCGAAATCCCGGTTAATATGGATGATTCAGGTAATGAATTAAGTTCTTCTGAATCGCCTCTACCAAAATTAAATGACACTTCTCCTTCGTAAAATAATTTTGCACTTTCTAATGACGGTAGATTATTGTCACTGTCCTGACTCACAATCCCACATGAAACACTAAACATAACCATGGAACATATACAAACAATAACTATAATATCCGGTCTAGACCACCGTAAAAACATAGGGTTGGAAAATGTGATTGTCACTTCGGATAACTCACAAACTAATGAATGATTTTGTTTGGCTCAACTGAAAAACTGTAAACCTCCAGATTACCAAACCATTTTACAGGCAACATCAGAGAAAATCCGATTTTGCTTTTTTGTATTTACGGAGTTGTCTTAGCTCCGACGCACCCCATAAACCAGCAACTAATAACACAACAATTATATCGGCCAGTACAGCTATTATTCTGAACAAGGCTGCAACAATAATTGAATTCCCCGCCGGCATTATTAAAGACAAAAAGGAAACAATGACACCTTCTCGAACCCCTATACCACTTGGGATAAAAAATACTAAGGCCCCTATTAATCCCGATAAAGCACTAATCCCGACCGCTACCAATAGGTTTCCCAAAGAAAATACAAAGAAGGTATTTATGCAAAAGAAAAAACCCAATCCACTAACCAATACAGAAATCAAGTTAAGAACCAGTATTTTTACCGAGTCCAAAGGTCTTATTGCCTCAAAAGACAAAGATGATTCAGCACCTTTGGTTTTCTCATACAGTGATACTAATATTCTAAATGGTTTGTCCCATACCGCGAGAATAGCGATAACACATGTGAACAAAATCGTATAACCATAGATTAATTTATCGGAGCTTCCGAATCCATGCAGAAAAACCAGACTTGACAAAATTGAACCGGCAATTAATTGAAATGCAGCTTCATACCCGTATCCAACGGCCAATCGTGCTTTTGAAATTTTAGTTCTATCCAAGAGATAGGCCCGGCTTACGTAAGACGCCACCTTACCAGGAATGTACCTCGCTGGTATACCTAGTATATAAGCCCTCATATATGAATTAAAAGAAACATCCCCTACTTCTAAACGTTGGTTAATTACGGTCCAAGATAATCCCATCAAAAATATCTGTAGGACTATCATTGTTAGTGAAGTCAACAGGGTTACTTCGTTAAAATTAGAAAAGGCTGATTTAAGATCCATATCCCAATTATGACGAAACGATACAAAAGCCAACCATCCCCCGACCAAGAATAAAATAGTAAAAGAGAGACGGAAAATTGATTTATTGCTGAGAATGGATATCACTACTAATTCCTACACCGAATGAATCCCTGTTGCTTCTCGGTATAAATTTAAATAGCTGGTTGCCATGTTAAGTTCCGAAAAATTCTGGTTCGCATGAGCCCTAGCATTTTCACCCATTGTAACCAATCTAGATTTATCATCACATGCGTATTCCAAAGCTCGTACGATGCAATCGACGGACTTCGGCTCTTTGATCAAAAAGCCTGTTTCTCCTTCAACAATAGGCTCTCTAACTCCCTTAGCATCAGAAACCAATGCCGGTACTCCGCAAGACAATGCTTCCACTGTCGCCCTAGAGAACCCTTCACTCAAGGAAGGCTGAACAAACAAATGAGAATCTTTTAAAAACCGAATTTTATCTTTTTCACTAACGAAACCTTCAAAAATAATCCTGTCTTTATTTTCCTCAGCAACTAAGCCTTTAAGACGATTTAAATCAGGACCAGTTCCTACTATTCTCAATTTATTATCCTTCATACGATTGGAAGCTTGAAAAGCCTGTACTAAATTCTCAAGATTTTTTCTTGGCATCAATCGTCCTACGGTAATCAAAGTCAGTCCAAATAAGATATCCTTATTTTCCGATGGACAATAACTATCTAAATTTACTGCAGGAGGGGTCACTGTTATCTGATCCATAACGCCAAGTTCATCCTTAATCACATCAGACAATTCCGCACCCGAAACAGTAATATAGTCCGCCATTACCAATACCATCTTTATAAGTGGATATAAAGGTTTGCCGGCCTCATATATATCAGCGTTACCATGCACCGTAACCACTAAAGGTTTATTGAAAATCTTGGAACCGAGTACAGCTGCTAATCCTAAAGGAATTGGAAAATGCAAGTGTATGACATCACAGTTTTTAGCCATCCTTAAAGTCCTGTATATAGAGCTGAACATATCTGTAAAAGCAACCATGTATTTCTGGTATTTCAATACTCTACCCACACCAGTAGCATAAGATTTCCATCGTTCTGGCATAATATTTTTGTACCTATGTACATAAACATTCTGTAATTTTTCCTCAACAGGAGTATCATAAAATTTTCTAGTGAGGACCTCAGTAGTGACACTTGATTTTAAATTATCCGCAATTGTATGAATATAAATTTGAGCTCCACCTTCTCTAGGTGAAAAAGTTGGAATCAAATGAAGGATCCTTATAGGCTTAGAAGAACCATAAGTTTTCATTATTTGCCATTTGCCTCTGATTGATATTCTTCTAAAAACCATTTGGTTAATAGGGAGACTCCTTCCTGAAATGATATAGTAGGCTCCCACCCCAACTCCGATTTTATAAGAGTGTTGTCACCCACCAGCGCGTCAACGTCGCCTGGCCAACTCTTTCCTGTAAAAAAAAGTTCAGCATCCAAATTCAACTCATTTACAATTGCTTCAGCGACTTCAGTGATTGTTGTAGGAATACCCGAGGAAATATTAAATACTCCAGAATTCATGTCACTTTCAGCTCCAAGTACAAAAGCTCGAGCGACGTCAGTTACATATATATAATCTCTAATCTGGAGACCTGTACCCAGCACCTCCAATGAACGTGGATTTTTCAACAGCTTCATTAAAAAATCAAACTTTACATTATGTCTCTGCCTCGCCCCATAAGCGTTCAAAATTCTAAAAGCGACAAATGGCAGATCAAGAGATTTGTTCATAGCCATTCCAATATGTTCCCCAGATAATTTAGAGGCACCATAAGGAGACACGGGTAGTAAAGGATCCGTTTCTCTAATCGGTACGGACTTAGGATTTCCATAAACCGAAGCACTAGAGGCAAATACTACTTTCTCCACTTTTTGCTTTGCCGCGCTCGAAAAAACATTTGTAGTCCCTCCGATGTTTATCCCTAAATGTTTGACAGGGTCTTCAACCGATCTTGGAACACTCGCATCAGCAGCTAAATGAAAAACAATATCAATATTTAAACTTGACATTAGGTCATCTACAAAATCACTGTCCCTGATGTCTCCATTGACTAAATTGGCCCCTCTATCTATACAATAAGCTAGGTTACTTTCTTTTCCTTCGCTGAAATCATCAAGTACGGTCACAAAAGCGCCTTTATCAACACACAAATCAGCGATGTGAGATGCAACAAACCCAGCTCCACCCGTGACCAAAACGTTAGATTGATCCAAGTCCATACTGATTCCTCATTTTTATTTAAATATAGTTGGTTTATGGTAGATGATTTAAACGTTGCATCCTAAATGAAATGTAACACTAAGATAATTCCTCAACTAAAAAAACCAGTTAAATAAATCAAATAGTTTAATAACACTTTAAATTGCCTATTCCAGAATGACTGTATCTTGTATTATGTGAACTAGTTTTTCTCCATTCACATTCCATGTCAAGGAGGCAGCCTTTTTCAAAGTGGCATCCGCCATACCTTCCAACATACTTGGATTGTCTGATATATATAAAATTTTTTCTGCCATCGATCCAGCATCCATATCCTGTATCAAAAACCCGTTCAACCGATCTACGATTATATCATCTGCCCCAGATCCAGAAAATGTAATCACAGGCTTCCCAGAGGCGAACGCCTCTAATACGGTTAAACCGAATCCTTCTCCGCTTATGCTTGGGAGAATGTATACGTCGCACATTTGATAATAATTAGCCAATTCCGCGTCTTCTACAAATCCTACCATGTGAACATTTTTTAGATTACTTTTGGCTATCTGTGAATCGATTCTATTTCTCATAGGGCCATCGCCTACAATAACGAAAGAAATGTTTTCCATTGACCTTAGACGTCTCGCACATTCTATTAGTAATTCAATACCATTTCTTTCAACTAACCTTCGTACAGACAACACTACAAATTGGTCATCGCCTAATGATAAATATTCTTTAATCTCATTCTTTGACCGAGATGGAGAAATAAATTCTTCTAAAGAAATACCGTTGTGCAAAACTTGTATATCTTTCTGCCCGACAAACTGTCTTACAAAACGGGCAGTGTATTCACTAACAGCACATATCCTAGTACTCAAACTATAAGTGATTTTCCCCAATGACCTATCTGCAATCCACTTTATGACGTTCCAGGGAAACCTATATTTCAGATCGGGGCTATGCTGGATCAATATACAAGGTTTTTTCTTAAACTTCCCTAATATGGCAGTGACAACACAATTAAGATACAGTGAGTCATGGACGATTATCACATCCGCATCCTTAACCATCTGATAGCTTTTCATGAGTAACTTTGGAGAAAATATTGGGTAAGGAATACCGAATTTTTCAAACCAATTAGCAGATTTTATTTTTACTACTGTTATATCATCGGTATGGGGATTTTCCTCTCCAAGTCCTACATCAGAGGTAAGTACAGAAACAGTAAATCCATGACAAGCCAGATATTTAGCCTGATTGGCGGCTACAGTCTCCACACCACCGATATGTGGAGGCCAGTAATGTGACACAATCAATACTCTTGTTTTTGCTTCCACTCTAACTATCAATCCTGTATTACAGCACCTGAACGTGTGCAATTAACCCTTGGAGAGCCATCTATCCATGATTTATAAATTTCTCCTAGGCATGTTTTAGATGCACCAATGGTGGGCTGTCTATACAAAGTAATGCCCATGTAACCATCTGCCCCAACATTTACGACATCTACCCAAGTTGTATAAAGGAACCATTTATTAACATTCTTATTAACCGCATTATCAGTGAGCCAGCTTAAAATCTGATTCAAATAATCCCCAAGTTTGTCCCAATGAAAATCTCCTACTGGAACAACCTCACCTGAAGTTGAATATGAATAGTTTTCATAGCCAACATGCAATCCCAATTCCATAACCCATATTGGATCATTCAAGAATACCAAAACATTGTTGTACCGGAATGTGTCTAAATATGCTCTAAATTCTGAAATCTGTGCAATCGATGTATCAACATGGCTGGCCGAATTAGGAATATTTATCCAATCTATCGGATAAACATCAATTGGCCAAACATCAATATCAGGAGGAGAAGAAAATTCCTGTAGGTACTCATCAACAAAATTCTCAATCCATCGTTTCCCACATTTATAACCTGTTAAAAAACCCGGTCCACAATAATATAAACCATTACAACCCAAACATGTAAAAGACCAATTCAATATGCTCGGTCCCATTATTATCGCTGTAGAATCGAAAGACTTAATGGTGGAGGTATAGTATTCAAAAACATGGGCGTATTTCTCACCACTTATATAAGAGAATCGATTGAGTTCCCCATACAAATACCAAACTGAACCGGGATGTGCGTTAGCTATATTTCCAATTTCAGACTTTGACAAATATCCATATTTGATCACATTATCTTCGTTTTCGGAGTGTAAATTACTAACAATTGGCATATCCCAAGACTCAGGGCTATTAATAGGCAATCGTTGCAACAAAACTTTACTTGCTCCTGTAGGCACATTCGTTAACCCTTCTTTTGCGTCATAGAACCAGTGAACGCCCATATCAGCCAGAAAAAATTCAACCCCATCGGTATTGATACTATTTGTATGAACAACTAGCCCATATCTCGGATCAGAATTTGGGTTAACTTTAATCGGAGTCGCAGTTGGGATCGAAACAGGCGTAGAGGTAGGAATGGGCGTCGGGGTCGTTATAGGAGTAACCGTTGATGTTGGATAGGGCGTGTGTACAATCCTCACGGATGGTGTAACTATAGAAGATTGCCTAAGCGTCAATCGCACAGATGGTTCAGGTGTTGGAGTGACAGATGGTTCAAGTGTTGGAGTGACAGATGGTTCAAGTGTTGGAGTGACAGATGGTTCAAGTGTTGGAGTGATTGTAGGGCTAAAGGTGGAAGCATCATGAGGCTCCGCCGTTGGAAATTGAGTAGGACTATGGATCGCAATCATGTTAACCAAAGGAGTCGGAGTGATTGTAGGTTGCGGGGTGACGTTGAGCTCTCTAGTGGCAGCATTTCTATCATATGAACTAGGGCTCAATGTGGCTATTGGCTGTATTACAGGAACCAACGTAGGCAATTTTTTAATTTCGCCCTTAGAACGTACAATTTGACCAGGTACTGCCGTAGCAGAAAATTCATTTTGGCCATTTCCCACTGGACTACTCTGAGAAGTCCGGTCAGTTGAAAAACCTTGTTTGACTGTATCATTTTTATCGTTTTCTATAACCCTGACACCGGCATCTACTTTTTTTAAATCCTTCGGGTTTTTTGAAACACTAGCTAATGGGGAGGTTCGTTCTTGAGTATTCGTGGTTTTTATTGAAAAATTTGTATCATTGGATTCATAGTTTGAAATTTCAGAGTGATTTTCTTGATCAATTGTAGCTAAAGACGTGTTCTCAGGAGCATCACATGAAATAATAGCCACGCTAAACAAACCTAAAACACAAATACTGCATTTTGTAAAAATGAAACGAATAATTCCCATAGATATAAGATATGGCCTCAACAGTAATAAATCATCTAAATGAAATTTCTATCCAATAATGAAGTAATTGTATATTCCATTAAACCCGCTACACTAGAAGTCTGTAGTTTGATAATGAACTAATTCCATCAAATCGGAGTGTCATGTTTATGCCCATTGATGATCTAGAACTCAGTGTCGTGATGCCTTGCCTGAATGAGGAAAATACAATAAGGCAATGCATAGATGATTGTTTAAATGTGTTTAAGGAGCATTCAATTCACGGTGAAGTCATAATTGTAGATAATGGATCAACAGATTCTTCAATTGACTTAATTTCAAAAACAAATGCCACACTTATAACCGAGCCTAATAAAGGTTATGGAGCGGCATTAAGGAGTGGATTTAATCAAGCCTCGGGCAAGTACACAATTATGATGGATTCAGACGGTACCTACGATCCATACCAAATACCTCTAATTTTGAATTTACTCAAATCTGGAAAAGATTTTGTTAACGGCACTCGCCTTACACCATTGATGGAAAAAGGATCAATGCCTTTTTTACATAGATGGGTGGGGGTGCCTTTTCTAGGTTGGCTTGTCAGAGTCGTATCCGGATCAAAATTAAAAGATGCCCATTGTGGGATACGAGGATTCAAAAGTTCCGCTGTAAGGTCGTTAGGGTTAAAAAGTGATGGCATGGAATTGGCATCAGAAATAATCATAATGGCTGCTAGAAACAACCTACCAACCGCTGAGTTCGTAGCTGAATATCGCTTGAGGAAAGGGTCCTCAAAGCTAAATACTATTCATGATGGTTGGAGACACTTACGCCTTATCTTAAGCTATGGCCCCAGTCAATTCGTTTTTGTACCAGGCATAACTTCCCTTATAGTGGGATGGGTTTTATTAATAGTGTTATTTGCTGGTCCCATTTTTATAAACGGATTCATGTTTGATTATCACTACATGTTATTAGGATCAGTTCTTTCTTTCATTGGGTTAGAAATAACCATATTGGGGCTCATTGCCAAGTCGCATACAGTTGCAAAAAAAATTACTCCAAATGACTCTGTTGTTAATTGGGGTCTTAAACATTTATCTGTTGAGAAAGCGCTACTAGCTGGATTTGTAATACTATGCTTGGGAGGACTATTGTCCCTATACATTTTATCTACTTGGTTTTTGAATGAATTCTCATTCCCGTCCCAAAATATGATTAGGCAAGGCATTTTTGCTACATCTATGCTTATTTCAGGTACCCAACTTATCTTCGGAATATTAATTTTGGGGCTCTACAATCCTCACACGCGATAATAAATGACCATAAGAACAAATATAATGTACTTAAGTTATGCTACCAACTTATTGGTATAAAATTAAATGATCAAAACTCTACTTAATTCAAAATAATTGATTAGGAATTCAAAATAGACATGCAAAAATTGCAGAAAAAAATAGGAGTTCTCGGATTAGGTCATGTCGGTCTACCAACCTGCCTCGGGCTGGCCAAACATGGGCATGAAGTTTTAGGATCAGATATTGACTCGCGTGTTATAGCAAGCCTAACAGATGGAGAGCCCACATTTTATGAAAATGGAGTCAAGGATTTACTAAAAGAGACATTAAATTCCGGAACTTTCAAACCTGTACCAGATATCAAAACAGTTATAGAGGAATGTGATGTCATATTCACATGTGTTGGTACACCTCAATCTGAGGATGGGTCTGCGGATCTCACACAATTAGAGGAAGTCATTAAAATGGTGGACCTTTATGCTAAATCTGACAAACTTATTGTGCAGAAAAGCACAGTGCCAGTATGCACAGCTCAAAATTTACAATCTAAAATGACCAAGAACAAGAAAGGTAGATTCGTTGAGATAGCTGCAAATCCAGAATTTCTTAGAGAGGGAACGGGACTTCACGATTTCCTAAATCCTGATAGGATTGTCATAGGGGTAACTTCTGAAAATGCTAGAGATACCTTAGTTAATGTTTATTCTCCATTATTGCGGAATTTGAGTGAACGACCTGGTGAACAAAGTATCTCTTTTACTCATGAAAAATTTCTAATCGTGAATCCAAATACAGCTGAAATTATCAAACATGCATCTAATAGTTTTCTGGCGACAAAACTTTCATTTATAAACTGCGTCGCTGACATATGTGAAGCCACCGGTGCTGATGTGTTAGAAGTATCAAGAGGAATTGGCATGGATCCTAGGATAGGGTCCCAATACATGCAAGCTGGTTTAGGCTACGGCGGCCATTGCCTACCTAAAGATACTCAAGCTTTCGTACACACGGGGGAAAAATATGGTGTAGATATGTCTCTGATAAATTCAGTGATTTCTATTAATAATCAGAGAATTAACCGAGTTTTAAACATCCTTAGAAAAAAATTTGGCGATATCTCAAACAGGCGAGTAACTGTGTGGGGTCTATCATTCAAACCTGATACTGACGACGTTCGTGATTCTATGTCAATAAGTCTCGTTCGAGGTTTAATTGACAACAAATGTCGAATCACTCTTCATGATCCACTTGCTATAGAATCATTCAAAACAATTTTTCCAGAGCATGAAAATCCATTACTAGAATACCAATCTGACATACATAAATCTGCGAAAGATTCGGATGCCTTAATCATAGCAACAAACTGGAATACATATAAAGATACTGACTTTAAAATTATCCGAAATATGATGTCTGTTAAATTCATACTCGATACAAGAAACTTATTAAATCCAGAAAAAATGAAAGAGATGCAATTTGAATATTATGGAACAGGCAGAGGAACATGACGCGAATATCACAGTGCAAAAAGAATTAACAGACCTTGGCATCATTTATAAAAAACTTGTTATCGACCCCATGTATGCTGATACACACGAATTCTGCAAAAAATACGATTATGACGAAGAAGATTCCGGAAATACGATAATTGTAGCCTCGAAAAACAATCCGAAAATATACTGCGCTTGTTTGATACTTGCTACGACCAAGCTAGACGTCAACAAAAAAGTTCGCTCTTTAATATCGGTGCGACGTTTATCTTTTGCAAACCCCATAGAAACTGTTGCACAAACTAAGATGCGAATAGGTGGAGTAACTATATTCGGATTGCCTGCAAAAATGAGAAAATTTATCGATTCTAAAGTATTTAATCGTGAACGAATCATAGTAGGAGGAGGTGGTAGATCTACAAAACTAGTCATAAATCCAGAAGAATTACGAAAAATACCTAATGTGGAGTTTGTGGAATCCCTCGCTCTGCCGAAGCGAAAGGCTCAATAGGCCTATGAATTACATCTTAAACTTACGTAGACACCAATAGTTTTTCTAGATTCTCACGGTAATTATTCACTGGCATATTAGATATAGTCAATTCTAGTTGTTTATGATCGATAAACCCACTTTTGTAGGCGGCTTGTTCCGGAGAACCGACAAGAACATTTTTGGATTTTTGGTATTCATATATATGATTTGATACCGCCATTAAAGAATTTTCCGTTCCAGCATCATACCAGTTCACATTTTCTTTTAATCTGACCACTTGTAATTCATAACGTTCTAAATAATTTAAATTCACATCTGTAATTTCATATTCGCCTCTGTCGGATTTTTTCAAATTTTTCGCTATATTCACAGCGTTGCCATCATAAATATAAACACCAGGCACGGCCAGATTTGATTTAGGAAAATGTGGTTTTTCTACCAAACTAATTGCTTTGCCTGAGCAATCGATATCAACAACACCAAACCTAGAAGGGTCCCGAACTGGATATGCGAATACAGTAGCAGCTATATTATCTAGCAAAGTTTGTTTGAAAATCTTACTAACTTCTCCTCCGAAAAAAACATTATCTCCTAGAACCAAACAGACTTGGTCTCCGCAGGTAAAATTTTCTGCCAGCAACAAAGCTTGAGCAATACCTTCCGCTTTTTCTTGAACAGTGTATTCTATGCTAATTCCCAATCTATTACCGTCACCAAATAAAAATCTGAAATTATCCAATTGATCGGGGCTTGATATAATTAATATATTGTCAATACCTGCCTCAATCAAAAATGACATCGGATAGTAAATCAGAGGCTTATCGTATACAGGAAGCAACATTTTTGATGTGACCCGCGTAGCTGGATATAATCTGCTACCACTACCTCCAGCCAGAATAATTGCTTTCATGACATTAAAACTACACCTCTCATGACCTATGTATTACCAACCCATTAAAAAATCGTTTTGTATCGCCGTTTCAGGTGATTTTCTAAAATCACCTGCAAGGCCCAGCCTTAAATTTTTTATTAACTCAAATACATTTCCGATTTCAACATCTGATTGTTTCATATAACACCCAACAACCAACCCAGTCCGGCCTAAGCCCCTAAAACAATGAATATAAACAGGTCTACCTGAATCAATTTCTGAGTTTACATATTCAATCATATCCCTCAAGAGATTTTCTGATGGTACCGATTTATCCTTAATGGGAAATCGCTTGTAATTACAACTAATCGAATTCTCTCTGCGAATTTTATGTAATTTGGACCTATAGGAAGGTCTTTCGTTATCCTCAGTCAAATCTACGAACGAACGTATTCCTGATTCAATCAAACTATTGATTTTATTATCCGTAGAATTCCAAAAGTTACCTCCACTCTTGATAAAACCTCGAAATGAATGGACCAGAGTCATTACAGTGGTATACCCTCGCAAAGAGTATTGATTACCTGGGTACTCTCCGGCAGCCAACTTATCGGGAATTACCCAGTATGAAAACGGATTAATTAAATTCGACTTATATTCTGACATAGAATTAAGATAACACTTAAGGCTAACGTTTAGAAAGGCTAAAAAATGGACAAAAACCTAAACCTAATCTGGATTGATTTAGAAATGACAGGCCTAGACGATGAACACACGATCATTGAAATCGCCTCAATAGTCACCGATTCCAACCTTAACGCATTATCAATAGGACCTTCAATCCCAATTCATAGAACTGAAAAGGAATTGGAAAACATAAATCCTTGGTCTCTAGAACAGCACACAACATCAGGGCTTTTAGAGCGTGTAAGAAAATCCAAAATAAATGTTCACACAGCAGAATCAATGACTATTGAATTTCTGAAAGCATGGGTCAACCCTGGTATGTCTCCTATATGCGGAAATTCAATTGCAACAGACAGAAAATTTATACGCAAAGAAATGCCCGAATTGGACAGATTTATGCACTATAGAATGATTGATGTATCCACAATAAAAGAGTTGGTTAAAAGATGGTATCCCCAAATAGAAATCCCAGAGAAAAGTTCTTCACATCTTGCATTGGATGATATTCAAGACAGTATTGAAGAACTACGATGGTACAGGGAAAACATTTTCATAAAAGGTACCACCAATGCATGAATCCCAAGCAAATGAAGTACTTAAGAATTTATGGGGTCTCGCTCAAAATTCTCCTTCAGCACTTGACAAAGTCGAACTTACAGGCATAGAACCCTCCTTACCATCTATATACAAAACAGGAATATTGGCACAATCTACCATTGCAGCAGCAGCCTTGGCATCTGCTGAAATTTGGCAATTAAGAACAAGTATGAGCCAAACAATCACTGTAGACATTGACGCAGCTTCAGCCTCTTTCAGAAGCGAAAATTATCTCCGAGTTGATGGAAATAATAGATTTCAAACAAATAAATTTAAGCCTGAAAATGATATACATGGATTTTATAAATGTGGGGATGATGGCTGGATACAGTTACATGCTAACTACCCTCAACATAGAAAAAATATACTACAAAACCTCAGATGCGATGGGCTACGTAAATCAGTAAGTAACAAACTTCTCACAATGAGTGCAATAGAAGTAGAGAACGACCTCACAAGCATTGGCTTACCCGTAGGCAAAATGAGAACTGTAGAAGAATGGTCTGAACACCTCCAAGGACAAGCCGTAGCACGAAAACCGTTATTCACAATTACAAAAATCGGAGACGCGGACCCGATCAAATTACCACAAGCCCCCAAAAGACCGCTTGAAGGAATCAAAACCCTGGACTTAACAAAAGTTATAGCAGGGCCATTAATTGGTAGGACCCTTGCAGAACACGGAGCAGATGTTATTTGGGTGAATGGGCCACACTTGGATTTGATAGAAAGCTTAGTTATTGATATGTCGAGAGGGAAAAAACCTGTCAATATAGACCTAAGGAATAATTTTGGTCGGGACACACTAACAACTCTGATTAAAGGTGCCAATATATTTATACAGGGATATAGGCCAGGTGCTCTTAATTCTAAGGGGTTCTCACCAGAAAAATTAGCCGAAATCAGACCCGGAATTATATATGTAAACTTATCAGCATTTGGGAATAATGGTCCTTGGAAATCTAGAAGGGGATTCGATAGTATCGTTCAAACTGTAAGCGGAATAGGGCACGAAGGTGGAAAAGCATCGGAGCTAGACGGTATGAAACATCTACCTTGCCAAGCGTTAGATCATGGGACTGGTTACATCGGGGCTTTTGCCGCAATCTCAGCGCTCCAAAAACAAATTAATGAAGGGGGTAGCTGGTTAATAGATGTTTCTTTAGCTCAAACCGGTCACTACTTAACTTCGCTGGGTCAACAAAATCATATAAACTCCTATGACAAGAACTTGAAAAATAGAAATTTGTACATTGAAAAAGTTGAATCCCCATTCGGTACCGTGGAATACACCAAGCCAGCAGCTGTATTATCCGAAACACCAGGTAAATGGAACTTAACGCCGTCAAATTTCGGAACATTTGCCCCATCATGGTAGGAAAATAAACTATGGAATATAGAAACTTAGGGAAAACGGGTATTAAGGCTTCATTACTTAGTTTAGGAACGGGAGGAGCCAGACAATTTGGACAAACACAGGGTCACAGCATCGACAAACAAAAACAGTTGATAAAGAAAGCACTCGACCTAGGAATTAACTTAATTGATTCCTCCTCCAATTACAACAATTCTGAGGAACTACTAGGTAAATGTTTAACCGATATACCTAGAGATACATACCACATCTGTACTAAATGGCCAGCTCG
>MDTE01038211.1_pt1 | contig 15285 bp, 12 predicted proteins | sample 811231 | NCBI WGS metagenome assembly MDTE01 (sample SAMN05326651, study PRJNA326480) | marine metagenome | isolation source: seawater | place: Indian Ocean: Red Sea | collected 2010 | reverse complement strand
GGTGTGCCCGAAGGTGACTGCGGGTGTAATGGTGAACAACCTCAAGAAAACTTTAATTGCGCTGGAGTTTGTATAGCTACTGGAGATAATTTGTATCCTAATGGCTATGATTGTGCTGCTGTATGTGGAGGACTCTCTGTAGTAGATGGTTGTGGAGTCTGCGATGATAATCCAGATAATGATAATTTAACATGTGATGATTGTGATACCTGTGAAGATTGTGCTGGAGTTGTGAATGGAGATTCACATTTAGATAATTGTGGTGTTTGTGATAATAATCCAGATAATGATTGTATTCAAGATTGTACTGGTGAATGGGGTGGAAATGCAGTTATAGATTCATGTGGTGTTTGTGGTGGTCCATGCTTAGATGGTGATGATGATGGTGAAATTGATTTTTATTATCAATGTGGATGTTTAAGTATATCAGATCAATTTGGAGATGTCCTAATTGATGAGGATATGGATCAGATTTGTGATTACATTGTAACTGGATATGGAGATACAGAAGAATCAGCACAATGGGATAATTGTTTAGATGAATCAAATGAAGATCAAGCAGATTTTGACTTTGACGGTTTAGGTGATGCATGTGATGATGATGATGATAATGATAATTACCTAGATGATGATGATGCCTGTCCATTCAGTGAAAATCCATTTGAACAAGATACGGATGGAGATGGTTGCACAAACTCTGAAGATCCTGATGATGATAATGATACTGTTTTAGATGAGGACGATAGTGATCCACTTGATCCAAATAAATGCCAAGATTTAGATGCTGATAGCTGTGATGATTGTTCTGTTCTTGGTCTCCCTGATATTTTAAATGACGGTCTAGATAATGATCTTGGGTGGGAAACAGGTAATGGAGAGACTTTATGTGATGCAGGTGATCCTGATGATGATAATGATGAATGTCTAGATCATGTTGATAGATATTCCCTAATTCCTTCTGTAGATTCAGATGGAGACTTAGTTCCTGAGGATTGTGATCCATGTCCTGGAAGAGGTTACTGGATTAATGATGAATGTAATGTTTGTTTTGATAGATCTCTTGAATTAAATGTACATGATTTAGTTAATCTTGTATTTGTAAATACTTTAGGTGAAGAAGTACTAGTAGAATATCATTTTGTAGAAAATTCTCCTTCAGGTCCTGAAGAACTGCCTATAAATACAATTTATTTATCAATGGAAGAAGAATCTCCAAACTCAAGGGGTGATATATGGTATAATTTTGATTTTGATTTATCTTCATTTTCTCTACATGTTAGTCATGAAATTGTTACAGGGGCAACTGGTGGTAATTCTGAATATTACGGACTAAATGTATTAAGTAGTAATGCATCTGTTTCAGCAACATCATCTAATATAGAGGAATATTTCATTCCTTCAGGTAATGGTGTTTTAACTACAATAACAGATCATTTAACTTTTGGATTATCTTGTCAAAATTGTGTTGATTTAGAATTGCCAGAAAACACATTTACAATTCAAACTTATGATGTTGCAGATGGAGCTAATCCTATTGGAGATAAAAGAAGATTAGAAATTATATATAATTATGGTCAAATAGAATATAATGATGCTTTTGATAATATTCCATCCTATAATGTAAAACAAAACAATGATTTGTATACTTTTAATTTTGAGTTTGATAATGATAATATGGATGATAATGATGATTTGATTTTATATACATATGATAGTGAAAATTCAGATAATTCAAGTGGAGCAACAAATTCCTATCTTTGGAATTTAACTTTTGATGGATTAGATATAATTAATGGTGCACCAATATCTATTAATGGTATTAGCCCTGAAAACTTCAGGATTCCTTCTTATGGTTGTCCCAGTGGTAACACGACTAGAATTTTAGCAACTTTTACTTATATAGGTGATTTTAGTGTTGAAGAACTTTCTGATGAGGATATTACAATAATTAATAATAATTTCAGTTGGTTTGGTACTCCAGATGATGGTAGTTGCAGTGATGTAGATACAGATGGATATTGTGATTTTGATATTGAGTATATAACATGTAATGATATTGATTCAGACAATATCTGTGATCAATTAGATGATTGTGCTGGTAGTTTAGATTTATGTGGAATTTGTCAATCAAACCCAGATGATTATTGTGTTCCTGATTGTAGTAGTGATGAATCTGAATGTTCTGGTGAAAATGTTTATTGGGATGGGGAACAATGCTGGGGTGGTGAAAATATTATTGATTGTGCAGGTAATTGCACTGATGTAAACAATGCTGCAGCAGATTCTGATTCTGACTCAGTATGTGATTTTGAAGATATTTGTAATGGATATGTTGGTGATGAATATTATCTGAATAATGATTTACTGGATACAGATGGTGATCAAATTATAGATTGTGTAGATGTTTGTGTTAATAATCCGCATGGTCATGATTGGGATTTTAATTTGGATGAGGATGGAAATCACATTTCTGCACATGAGTGTAATAATATAGAAGGTGGGGTTTGGAATGAATTCACACAATCTTGTGGAGATGGTGTGTGTGATGATATAGATGATTGTGTTGGCCAAGTATCAATAGATGGTGAGTGCGTTACTGCAGATTCAGGATTACCTAAAAAATTAGCTTTAGAACAAAATTATCCAAATCCATTTAATCCAACCACAAAAATTAAGTTTGATTTAAATATTAATGATTATATCAATTTATCTATTTATGATATTTTAGGAAGACATGTTAAAACAATAGCTTCTGGTTATTATCTTGGTGGAGAATATTCATTTATGTGGAATGCTAAAGATAAAGATGGAATAAATGTGAATTCTGGTATATATATTTATCAATTAGTTACATCAGATAAAACAATAACTAAAAAAATGGTCTATATTAAATAAATATAGAAATATAGAATAATTTAAGGCCACATACATGTGGCCTTTTTTTTAATTAATAAATGTATTTAATAATAATTATATTAATATCAAATTTATTTTCTCAAAATTTTGCCTATAAAAATGAAGACTGGATTCAAATTTCAAATCCTGGTAATATTTCTTCAATGAGCATCATGAATGATCAAATTATCATCTCTTCATCTACAGGGATATTTTCTTATCATGTAGAAAAATCATCTATGGAATTTATGAATGATTTTATAAGAGGATTTTCAAATGGGAATAATAGCATTATACATTATGATAAATATAGAGATCATTTATGGTATGTAAATAATGAGAAAATTTATTTTAAATCCTATATTAGTACTATATGGAGAGAAATTGAATTCTCTGAACTTGGTATTGGAAGTTCATATATAATTGATAATATCGGTTCTGATTTCAATTATATTTTTATTAAAATAGGAGGAGAATATTTAATATTAGACCCGTACTCTGGTAAAATAATTGAAAATGATGAAGATTTATATATTAATCTAGACGGTATTATATGGTCTGCTTCATCAAAAGATTTGAACAATCAAAGTTTTTCTCTCAACAAACTAGTTTCAACCGATGGGTATAATATTATTTCTAATCAATATATAGAAAAAAATAATCATATATTAACTATTACTAGTGTTTTAAATGATAGCAATAATAATATTTGGGTAGGTACTAATTCAGGTGAATTGTTTCAGTGTGATTTGTACTCAAATACTATGACATTAATTAAAAACATACCTCATTTTTCTAATTTGAATTATTCATTATTAGATGATTATGGAGAATGGTGGTTTAGTACAAATGATGAAAGAATATTAAATGATGATATATTGTTTAAAAATGATCAAATATTTTTATCAAATTGGGATGAATATAATAATAAATGGAATTATTATAAAAAAAATGATTTTTTAAATATAATATCTAAGGATATTACATGTATGTATAGATTTAGAGATAAAATATATCTTGGTACAAACCAAGGATGTTTAATTTATAATATTAAAAAACAGAATTTTAAATTATTGAAAAATAAAACATCAGATAGTAGTGATTACTATGTGTTTAAAATTGTAATGTATAAAAATTATATATATATGGCAACTTCAGAAGGTGTTAAAATAGTTGCAATAAATAATAATGATTTAATTATAGATTATAGTATGTTGAATTATTTTGATAAAAATGTAGTCTATAGTATAGAAAAATCTAAAAACAATTTATTTATAGCTAGTGATAAAGGTTTATATAGATTTGATGATAGAGAAGAAAATTTAGAGTTAATTTCTGATAATATTATTTACAATATGGATGCTGATGAATATACTATTATAGCTTCAAACAACAATAAAATTTTTTATATTAAAGAAAAATTGGAATATATAACTAAAATAAAAAATATAAGAAATTTATGTTTAGTAGATGATTTTATATGGATTAATAATCATAAAAATGTTCATTTATATAATATAATTGAAAATGAAACATATGAATATGATTATATAGATGGTATAGCAGGAAATTTAATCAATCATTTAGATTGTGACGATGAGTGGGTTTGGTTTTCTACCAATAATGGGTTATCAATTTTCAACTGGAGCAAATACCATTTTAATGAAAAATAATATATTACTTATCATATTTATTTTTTCAATTTTTGGATGTGTATCTAAATCTGATTATATGAATAATAAAAAATCACAACCTGTTTTATTTGAAATAGTAGAATTAGAAGAAAAAGAAGATGGATCATTAATGCAGCTTCTTATAAAACTTCCAATAAACAAATTAGTTTTCAATAAAATAGAAAATAGTTTCATATCAAACATTACAGTAGATTTATATATTTTAGATGAAAACGATAAAATATCCTATACAAATTCTTGGAATGAAAAAATTACTAAAAACTATTATGAAGATACTAAAACAAGAAATTTTCATGTAATAAATCATTATTTAGAATTACCTGTTGGTATATATAAAATCAATCTTGCTGTAAATGATTTTGAAAATCATTTAGTGTTTCTAGAATCAGGACATTTTGAAGTATTTGAAAATAAGACCAAAGGTTATATGACATTTTTTTATAAAGAAAATGGTGAATATCAATATTATATTGAATCTAACGAATCATCATTGATAGACACACTTTGGATGAGCTATCAGATTTTCACTGATAATAATACTGATAATATTGAAAATATAGATATTAAAGTAGAATATTTTTTTGAAAATAAAATAGTACACAATATTTCATATGATGATTTATTCAAAAAAACAAATGATGAATATTTATCTATTCCATTGGTAAATCAATCATTTGATAAGATCAATGTTCAAATTTTTCATCAAGATAACATTATTAATAAGAGTCTATATTTCACAGATAGAGTTAAAATTGTTTATGATTTATTAAAATTGGTAGGACCAATGCAATATATATTAGAAACAGATAGATATAATGAGTTTTATGATTCAGATTCTTTAGAACAGATAGAGTTTTTACAAACATATTGGAAATTAGATAATTCCGATATTAATGATGAAAAAAAGAATTTGTTAAAGGAGTTTTATAAAAGAGTTATATATGTAAATGAAAATTTCAAGCACTTCAATGCAAGGGGATGGTCTACTGATAGAGGTAGGATTTTCATTATTCATGGAAAACCAAAAGAAATTAAAAATAATTTTAACGAAAATGGTGAATATGAAATTTGGTATTATGATAATAAAGAATTTATATTTATTAATAAATTTGGTATTTATCAGTTGCATAAACAATATAAATGAGACTAATGTTAGATAAAAATAAACAAAATATTTTTTCATTTTCTAAAATTAGCACCTATACTAATTGTCCTCAGAAATATAAAATTAATTACATAGATGAAGTAAGAAAGGTAAATGAAAGTGTTGAAGCATTTATGGGTAAGAGAGTTCATGAAGTTCTTGATTGGCTATACAAAGAAAAAAATCAAATTGGACATTTTTTTACTGTAGATCTTTTATTAGAAAAATATGAAAAATTATGGTTGGAAAAATGGCATGATAATATATATTCTGCTAACGTTCCACGTAAATATAAAATAAAAATAAAATCAAAAGATTTGGTGTACCAAAATGGGTTGAAATGTTTAGTTAATTATTACAATCGGTACAGACCTAATTTCCATCAAGACATAATTGAAACTGAAATAAAATGTAAAACTGTAATTGGGGACTATAGCTTTTTTGGTGTTATAGATAGGTTAGATAAAATAAATAATGATACTTATGAAATCTATGATTATAAAACAGGTAAAAAAACAATTTCAAAATATAGTGCTTCAAATGATCTCCAATTAATAATTTATTTATCTGCAATAAAAGAAAAGTATAAAGATTGTAAAAAAGTAGTATTGAGTTGGTATTATTTATACACAAATGAGATTGTATCTATTGAACATTCTTTAGAAAAAATAGAAGAATTAAAATCAAAAATTATTAAGATAATATTAGATATTGAAAATGATAAGCAATTTTACCCTAAGGAAAGTTTACTATGCGAATGGTGCTATTTTTGGGAAGAATGTGATGTAAAATCTATATCTAATCCTGCAATTAAATTAATATAAATGAGTATATTAATAACATCACCTAAAACAGAAAAAGATTATTTAGAATATTTTCAATTTAGATGGAAAATGCTACGTGAACCCCATGGTAAAAGTTTTGGTTCAGAAAAGGATGCTTTAGAAGATACTAGTCATCATGTTATGTTGATAACTGATTCTAAAAAAATAATAGGTGTTGGAAGAATTCATTTTATTGAAAATGAAAATAAATATAAAAAAGGTCAAATACGTTATATGGCAATTCATAATGACTATCAAAAAAATGGGCATGGAACTAAAGTTTTAAATGCATTAGAGATACATGCAAAGAATAATAGTGTTTATAATATTTTTTTAAATTCAAGACAAAGTGCCATAAGTTTTTATGAAAAGAATGGTTATAAAATTTTAAAAAAATCTCATTTATTGTTTAATCAAATCCAACACTGGAAAATGGAGAAAACTATAATCCAATGAGTTCACCTTTTAAAAAATTTTCTTTCTATACATTTGGGTGCAAAGTAAATTTTGCAGATTCTTCTTCAATATCTCGTTCATTGCTTGATTTGGGTTACACAATTGTGCCAATCGAAGATAATCCTGACATATGTATAATAAATACCTGTAGTGTAACACAAACAGCAGATAATAAAGCAAAAAAGTTAATTCATAGGATTAATAAAGATGCACCTAATACCAAAATTATTGTGACCGGTTGTTATGCTCAATTAAAACCAGATGAAATTCAAAGTATAAAAGGAGTTAGCCTTGTAGTTGGAACTGAAGATAAATTTGATGTAAATAAATATATAAATAAAAATGAATCGAATCAAAAAAAAGAATTAAGTCATATAGAAAATGTCAGTAATTTTGATATTTCTTATTCTTTAACTGAAAGGACTAGAGCTTTTTTGAAAATTCAAGATGGATGTGATTATAATTGTACATATTGTACTATTCCTAATGCAAGAGGAAAGTCAAGAAGTGAAAATGTAGATAATACTATTAATAAAATTAATAATATGCTTAAAAACGATGTGAAAGAAATTGTATTTAGTGGTATAAATCTTGGTGATTTTGGAATTAACAACAATGAAAACTTATTTATGCTTCTTAAAGAAGTAGAAAATATAAATTCTTTATTGAGATACCGTATCTCATCAATCGAACCTAATTTAATAAATAATGATATTGTTCAATTATTATCTAACTCTGTTAAAGCAGCCAGGCATTTACATATTCCTTTACAATCTGGTTCAAATAGAATTTTAAAACTGATGAAGAGACGATATACGGTTAAATATTATAGTAATTTAATTAATGATATTAAAAAAAATATTCCAAATATTTGCATAGGTGTAGATGTTATAGTTGGCTTTCCTGGTGAGACTGATACAGATTTTAATAATACATTAAATTTGCTTAAAAAACTTAAAGTATCATATTTACATGTATTTAGTTATTCACCTAGAGATAATACTGAAGCAATAAAGTATAAACAAAATAATTCTACAAATGTTATAAAAGATAGAAGAAAAAGATTACAACAATTATCTTTTTATTTATTTAAAAAGTTTATTGATGAAAATATTAATACATATGCAAACGTTTTATTTGAAAAATTTGAAAATGGTTATTTAAGTGGTCTTACAGATAATTACATAAAAGTATTTGTAAAAGGTAAAATAGAATATGTTAAAATGATAAAAAAAGTAAAGATTTTAAATAATGAAGATATTGTGTTAGGTGAAATGTGTGATTAAAAATCCCCATATAGGAATTGCAGGTAATATTGGAGTTGGAAAAACAACCATGACAGAAAAACTTGCATCAATTTTTGATTGGAAAACAATCTATGAATCAGTAGTTGATAATCCTTATTTAGCTGATTTTTATGATGATATGGATAGATGGAGTTTTAATTTACAGGTATATTTTTTATATCACAGATTTACTTCCCAAGTAAAACTTGCAAATATAGAAAATGGTTTTATACAAGACAGAACAATTTATGAAGATAAGGAAATTTTTGCTAGAAACTTAAAAGATTTAAGTTTGATGTCAAAAAGAGATTGGGAAACTTATTCTCATTTATTTGATAATTTAGTTTCATTTCTTAGATCTCCTGATCTAATTATATATTTGAAAGCTAGTACAGATACTTTATTATCTAGAATAACAAAACGTAATAGAGATTTTGAAAAAAAAATGGACCCTGAATATTTACATAGTTTAAATATTTATTATGATAAATGGATCTCAAAATTAAACAGAAGTAATACTTTAATTATTGAAACAGATAATTTTAACATTTTTGAAGATCAAGAGGAATTTTTAGAAATAACAAAAAAGATAGAAAGTAAATTAATTAAATTATGAAAAACATTGTTGTATTTGCATCCGGAACGGGGACCAATTTTATTAATATTTATAAAAATTTAGAATTAGGTAACATTGAACTATTGATTTCAAATAATGCTAACTGTGGAGCAGTCCAATTTGCAAAATTAAAAGATATAAATTTTAAAATAATTAATAATTCTACAAGTAATAATATAGAGCAAGATTACAAAAATGTTTTAAAAATATATAATCCTGATTTAATTTTGTTAGCAGGTTTTTTAAAGAAAATACCCAAAAAAATTATAAATCTCTATAAAAATAAAATTATGAACGTTCATCCATCTTTACTGCCAAAATATGGTGGAAAGGGTTTTTTTGGGATTAATGTTCATAGGTCAGTTATAGAGTCTAAAGATAAAATTACTGGGGCTACTATCCATTTTGTAGATGAGAAATATGATGAAGGACCAATTATTTTGCAAAAACAATTAGAAGTGTTGAAAAATGATAGTGCAGAAAGTCTTTCAAAAAAAGTACTACAAATAGAATATGATTTGTATTTAAAAGCAGTGACTTTGTTCTGCAATGATAAAATTAAAATATTAAATAAGAAAGTAATTATAGATGACTAAAATAAAAAAAGCATTAATTAGTGTTTGGGATAAAACTGGATTGGTTGAAATGGCTCAATTTTTATCTGATAATGATATTGAAATAATATCAACGGGGGGCACAAAAAGAATTTTAGAGGAAGCTGGTCTTGATGTAAAGTCTGTAACTGATGTAACTAAACAAAATGAAATAATGGATGGGCGTGTTAAAACTTTACATCCACTATTATTTGGAGGAATTCTTGCAGATAGGAATAATAATGAACATTTACATGATTTAGAAAAATTATCTACATCCTTTATTGATTTAGTAATTGTTAATCTTTATCCGTTTGAAAGTGAAGCTGTTGCAAAAAAATTGGATTTAGATAAGGCTATTGAATTTATTGATATTGGTGGTCCTTCATTATTAAGAGCAGCTGCTAAAAACAATAAACATGTTATTCCTTTATGTGACCCCAAACAGTATGAGGATTTTATTAATATTTACAATCAAAATAATGGATTAATACCAGTAGAAAATAGAATAACGTTTGCTAAGGAAGTTTTTATGTTAACTAGTAGCTATGATTCAATGATAGGAAAATATCTGATTGGGCAAAATGATTTAGAAGATAATTTAAATTTAGAATATAGTAAAAGTAATTCTTTGAGATACGGTGAAAATCCACATCAAAATTCAACTTTTTATATAAAAAACACTGATCAACCTATCTTTAAACAACTACATGGAAAACAATTATCATATAATAATTATTTTGATATTGAATCAGCAGTAGGAATCGTTTATGAGTTTGAAGAATTATCATGTGCAATAGTCAAACATTCAAATCCTTGTGGTTTCGGTTTAGGAAAAGATAATTTAATAGCATATAAAAATGCAGTAAGTACTGATCCTGTAAGTTATTTTGGTGGTATTGTAGCATTCAACAGGGAAGTAGATATAGATGTTGCTAATGAGTTAAATAAATCATTTTTAGAGTGTGTTGTTGCCCCATCATTTACTGCTGAATCAAAAGAAATATTGATGAAAAAGAAAAATGTAAGATTGATTACAATTAGTAAAAGTAAATTTTCAAGTTTACAAAAAATACCTTTAATGAGAACTGTTTTTAATGGACTTCTAATACAAGATAGAGATCAGTTTCATAGAGATGAAAACTCTTTTGAAGTTGTTTCTAATAGAAAACCAAATGATAGTGAGTTAAAAGCCCTAATATTAGGCTGGAAATTAGTAAAGTTTGTAAAATCTAATGCTATTGTTTTTAATAATCATGAAAAACTACTTGGAATTGGTGCAGGGCAGATGTCAAGAATTGATTCTGTTAAAATAGGTGCTAGAAAATCTAATGAAAATAGTTTAAATTTAAAAGGTGCTATGATGGCTTCTGATGCGTTTTTCCCTTTTCCAGATTCTATTGAATTAGCAAATAAATATGGAATTCAAGGAGTTATACAGCCTGGTGGTTCAATAAAAGATGAAGAGGTTGTCAAAGTAGTAAATAAACTTGACTTAATAATGGTTTTAACAAAAGAAAGACATTTTTATCATTAAATAGTATTGAAAATATGTATTCATTTATAAATAAATTTTTTTCGAACATATTCACAGGTGATATAGCTATCGATTTAGGTACTGCAAACACTATAGTATGGGTTAAAGGAGAAGGTGTAGTTCTTAATGAACCATCTGTCGTTGCTAGAAATGTTGTAGATGATCAAATCATTGCTGTAGGTTCTGAAGCAAAGCAAATGCTTGGAAGAACTCACCAAGGAATAGAAACAATAAGACCACTTAAAGATGGCGTGATAGCTGATTATAAAATGACAGATGCTATGATTCAAGGTTTTATGAGAAAAATAAATAGAAGTAGGATATCAAGACCAAGAATTGTTATTTGTATTCCTTCTGGCGTCACTGATGTTGAACAAAGATCAGTTAGGGAATCTGCAGAACATGCTAATGCAAGTGAAGTATTTTTAATAGAAGAACCTATGGCTGCAGCAGTTGGAATAGGAATAGATGTTAGCAAACCAATAGGAAATATGATAGTAGATATAGGTGGTGGAACTACAGAAATTGCAGTAATTTCTTTAAATGGTATTGGTGCACTTGAAACTATAAAAATTGCAGGAGATGAACAAACTGTAGCAATAATTGAATGGTTTAAAAATCAACATAAATTAGGTATAGGTGAAAGAACTGCTGAAGATATAAAATGTAATGTTGGTTCAGCGACGAGATCAAAAGGTTCAAACTTGTCAGTAAAAGGTCAAGATTTAATTACTGGAATTCCAAAAACAATTGAGATTTCATCTGATGAAATCAGACAAGCTCTAGCAGAAACTGTTTTTCAAATAACAACAGCAATTAAAAAAGCTTTAGATAAAACACCGCCTGAACATGCCTCTGATATTATCGACTATGGAATAGTATTAACAGGTGGTGGTGCTTTACTTAAAAATTTAGATTTACATATAAGAAATAAAACAGGTTTACCAGTTCATGTAGCTGAAGATCCTCTTTTTTCAGTTGTAAAAGGAACTGGAATGGTTTTAGAAAATATTAAAAAATATAAAAAAGTACTAATTAACCCATAGTTGCATTGAATAGGATATCTTTTATAAATAAAGATTTCATTGCATTAATTGTAGTAACTATAATTTCAAGTATAATTTTCTTTTCAAATAATTCAAAATATGTAGAGCGTATTGAGTCTAAAATTATAGATCTTTTTTCAACCCTTCTTTATCCTCAGCAATGGTATAAAAATATATTAGTGATTAAAAAAGAAAATGAATTATTAAAACAAAATATTGTTCAGTTAAAACTATTTAATGCCAAATTAAATAACTATAAAATTGAAAATGATAAGCTTAGAGATATGCTTTCTTTTAAAGATGCATATAATAAGATTAGTTTGCAGCCTGCAAACATAGTTAATCATAATTTCATAGAATCACCTAATTCTGTAATTATTGATATAGGTAATGATTATGAAATATCTAAAAATCAAGCAGTGATTGATTTAAATGGATTGCTTGGGAAGACAATTACAATTGGTTCGCATGCATCAAAAGTTCAGGTAGTTACGGATAAAAATTTTGCTGTATCTGTAAAAGTTGGTGCAGATATGCAATTAGCAATTTTTAAACCTACAAATAGTAAGTTTGGTATTTTAGAAGGTGTTATTAAAAGTGTAGATTTAAAACCTGGTGATATTGTTTATACATCTGGTATATCAGAGATTTATCCTTCAGATATTCCAGTATGTAGGGTTGTGAGTTCTTCAAATGATAAAGATAAACCTTTTCTTAATGTAATAGTAGAAGTTTTAGCTGATATATCTAATTTAAATTATGTTTTTGTCATCCAATAAAAATATTAAAATAATACAACATATGGTGATTAGTTTTGTGCTAATTTTCATGCAAACATATTTGCCACGAGTATATATATCTGAAAATTTTATAATTAGTTTAGATCTTTTTTTAATATATATAACAATTTTAGTACTTCTGTATGAAACCTCTTATGTGATTATTTTATCTTTTATTTTTGCATTATTACAGGATTTTCTAATTTTAGTGGGAGTAATAGGGCTTTGCTCATTCATTAAACCAATTTGTGTATATTTTGTTGGTGTGCTTAAGAAGACTAATCATCTTTGGAAAAGAAGATTTAAATACAGTTATTTATTTACTATCTATTTATTTCATTATATCGTTTATTATTATGTTTCAGTAAATAGTCCAGATTTAAGTATGATATTTGTTGGAGTTTTACATTCAATTGTGACTCTTATTATTGTTTTATTGGTAGAAAAACTCATATATAATTCTGATATTTTATAAAATATGTTATCAATTTCTAGAAATAGAATAAATATTAAACTACGAAAAAAAATTATAATTAGCTTTTTTTTCTTTTTTATTTTCATAATAATGCTGCGGTATTATAATCTCCAAATAATACAATATGAAAATTATAAAATTAAATCAGGGAATAATAGTGTTAGAAAAATTATACTAAATGCCCCAAGAGGTTTGATTTTTGATAGAAACAATAAGCCTATAGTAGACAATCAGCTAATTTATGATATAAGTATTATTCCAACTGATTTTAATGTTGAAAATTTCAATTATGATTTAATGAAAAGTAAATTAAGTATAAAAAAAGAAGATTTAAACTCAATAGTATTACCTAATAAAAGATCATATTTACAATATAAACCTATCCTTATAAAACGTCAAATTGATTTTGATACTAAGTCAATTTTAGAGGAGCATAAATTAGATCTAAAAGGTTTGTATTTTTCTGATTTTCCTGCGAGAAAGTATTCATCTGATTGTAGACTAACTCATGTTCTTGGATATTTAAGGCAGAATGATAAAGATGATTACAATAATATTGTAGGTTTTAGTGGTCTTGAAAATTATTATGAAAGTTTATTGAGAGGTGAGGATGGAATAGAATATCATTTAGTAGATAGACATGGAATTGATCAAGGTTTGTATGATGTTGGTTTATCACATATTCCAATGCAAGGTGATAGTTTGATTTTAACTATAGATAGAGATTTGCAAGCTTATTGTGAAAAAAGAGTATCTGATTTGAAGGGGGCTATTATTGTCATGGAACCAGAATCAGGAGAAATATTATCATTGGCTAGTTTCCCAGATTATAAATTAGATTCATTCATTGGCCCTATTCCAATAGATGTCTGGACCAAATTAATTAATGACAAAGATAAACCTTTTAATAATAGAGCAATTCAAAATACATATCCACCAGGTTCAATTTTTAAATTAATTTTGGGATCTATAGCTTTAGAATACAAAATTGTTGATTTATCTTGGCAAGTACAATGTAATGGTATTTATGATTTTCATGGGACACAATTTGCTTGTTGGAAAGAAGAAGGTCATGGTGTTGTAAATCTATCTAAAGCTATACAAAAATCATGCAATATTTATTTCTATAATTTAATGCAAAAAGTAGATTTTGATCTATGGCATGAAGAGGTTGTGAAATTTGGGTATGGTGCAATAACTGATATTGATTTACCATATGAAAAAGAGGGGTTAATACCTAATAAGAAATATATGAATAATACCTATAGAAAAAGAGGAGGGTGGTCTAAGGGGCATTTATTAAATTTATCTATTGGTCAAGGAGAAACTTTGGTAACTCCAATGCAAATTATAAATTCAATTAATCTTATTTCTAATGAGGGATATATATTAAAACCACATCTTAGAAAAGATATTCTGAATGAAAAATATAGTATTTCATATAATAGAAATGTATTTGTAAATATTAAAAATGCAATGTATGATGCTGTTTATAAAACTGGTGGAACAGCTTATAATGCTAAAATAAAGAAGAGCAAAGGGAATGTATACGGCAAAACAGGAACAGTTCAGTTATGTACAAATTGCGATATAGAACCGCATGCTTGGTTTGCAGGAATACTAGAGATGAAGAATGGCAAAAAATATTCAATATGTGTTTTAATTGAAAATGGTGGAAAAGGATCTAATTTGCCTGCAAAAATTAGTAAAGACATATTTAATTATATGGTAGATAAAGATGTTTAAAGGAATTTTTGATTTTAATGGGCAGTCTTTTAGAGTAAGGTGGGAAATTGTATTCCCAGTTTTGTTCTTTGTATTTATCAGCATCTTAATTTTAAGTAGTACAAGTACAAACGATGTGTTTATGCAATCTACATTCTATAAACAAGTCATTTGGTTTTTTATTGGTGCAATTGCATTTTATCTTGTTCAATTTG
>MDTE01016471.1_pt1 | contig 15286 bp, 9 predicted proteins | sample 811231 | NCBI WGS metagenome assembly MDTE01 (sample SAMN05326651, study PRJNA326480) | marine metagenome | isolation source: seawater | place: Indian Ocean: Red Sea | collected 2010 | reverse complement strand
GGGCGTTTTGGCACTGTTGGGCGTGTAGCACAGCTGGATAATGCGTCGGCCTCCTAAGCCGAAGATCGCGGGTTCGAATCCTGCCACGCCCGCCAATTGCTCAAAAATTTCTTCACAAGAAGCGAAGAAGAAATATGTATGCTGTACCTAGTAGTGTTGAGCGAGATGGAGCCAGAGGAAGAATCCATTGTTGCTCGAACAAGGAGGACCATCAAATCCTTGCCCGATCCCTATGGACACGGCTTTGCTCGAAATGAAGACCCGCTTGAGCGTACGCGCGAAGCATGGGAAAAGAGCGAACGATTTCGAATGAAAAGCGGCCAAATTGCGAACAATTCATTCTTCCTCGCATTCCGTAATGTTGTGGGATTTGGAATTGCAACCACTGCAGTCCTCCTCGTCGTTGATCCCTCGATTTTGCCTTACACTTCTCCGCTGTTTATTCTAGCGATATGGCTGATTCCTGCATTAGCTGCTTTCGTGCCTCCGATTGCGGGTAGTGAAGCCACGTGGTCCGCTGTCGAGGCAAAAATATCATTGAGAGAGCAAGGCGGATTTGCAAATGGAAAACGTCACACACTTCGCGCCCAACCGGGTATGGACCGAGTATTGGAGGGGCTACGAGACGGCCGGAGACAGAACAACATTAGCGCATTTCTAGCAACGACTTCTCTCACTCTACTCTGTCTTTCAGTACTTATTGCCCCACGCTCAGTTGCCTGGAATCTTCTGCTTCTCATTTCTATGACGGCAGGAATAGGATTGAGCATTCATTCAATATTAACAACCTATTACATTCGCTTGCAAGCTGATTCCATGCCACTGTTGATTCATTATGCCCCCACCCATCACCCAACCCAATTGGGTTCACCCCTAGGACAGTTGCTTCATTCGCACCTCGATCCCGATTCGCAAATTGAATGGATGGAATGGGAGGAACGATTTCGGGACTCAATCCTTCCTGGAACCGATATGATTCAAGCAAGGGAACGACTTCTATTTTTGTTGCATCTCAATGCAATCGACATAATCAATGAAGAAATTGTTTTTGACTCACTTCGGGCTTTCATGGCACCGGATGCAATTGAAAGAACCCTCCTCGACGAGAACGAGTTCTTCAATTGGAGGACCCTTCAGCGCGCACTCGAACACGCTCGAGCTTGGCAGCCGGGTGCCTTCCGTCTCTTCGAACGTCTGCAGAATGATTTTCTCTCAGGAGCGCCCGAGATTCTCCTCTCACCGTGGAGAATGGATATCTCACTTGATTCAACCTGTTATGATGGATCTGGTAGCTTATTCATCGCACTCAACAATCAAACCTTTGATTTGACACACGTCCGTGTTGAAGTTCAGGTACCCGGAGGGGAGCCTCAATCCATTGACCATCGATTTGAGTTAGAACCATGCCCACCACCTCTCAAAGCCATTGAACTCACAAACGCTTCTGAGGACGACGTCTTAACCTGGCTACCTCGCTATCTCGAAAGAACTGTTGTCCTTTGGATTAATGTAGCATGGGATAGAACGTTCAAGGGCGATGCTCAAGTTCAAGTAACGCTGCGTGATGACAATGGGATTGTCCTTGGCTCAAGAATCGTCCGAACAACTGTCCTTCCCAAGGAAAGCCGACAAAGAATTGACAGGATTCATGAGTTGCTCCGTGTTCGACGTTTCTCTGAACTCGAAATCCCGACTCAAACGAGTTGAAATTTTCTAAGTGAACAAGCGCTTTGCTTATGGCAGGGGTTTACTTCGGAGAAATTACTGGGGTAATGATATGGAAGCATGGGATGTCGTGATTCTTGGAGATGGTCCTGCGGCATTATCTGCTGCGGCTCAAGCATCAAAGGACGGTGCAAGTGTTCTGATGATGAGCTCAACAGGTCTTGGAGATGCAGGTCAAGATGCGATGGATGGCATTGCTTGCCACATACAAGAAGAGAGCAATCGTGGCCATCGGGAAGACACAATCAAAACCGGTGAATTCCTTTGCGACCAAGATATTGTTGCTTTGCACACTACAAAGGCACTCAAGATTGTAGATCTTCTTGAACGAAGGGGAGTAAATTTCCGTCGTGATGCAAAAGGGATTGTCAAGGGGCATTATGCATCAGGTCATTCCAAACCACGACTCTGTAATGCAGGAGACTCTACGATTCGAGAAGTGCAGCAAGTGCTTGAAGAACAGTGCATGAAGTATGGAGTGACACGCCGAGGGGACCAAGTCCCACTGGAATTGATTCACACCGATTTTTCAGTAAATGGATTAATTTCCATCGACATGCTCAATGGCCGAATCCTCTCAATTCAATGCAAGGCACTCGTCATCGCTGACGGTGGATTTGAAGGAATATTTTCCAACGGTTCCACATCTCTTGGCATGGATCTTGCCTATCGAGCAGGGGCTCCTTTGCGAAACATGGAATTCATCGCAGAGACGCCGCTTGGTGTTGTTGGCACCAATATCGCGATTCCCCAAGCAATCCTTTCGGATGGAGCAACGCTTCATACGCCAACAGGGGCTGAACTCGAAACGAACCCAACCACGCGCACCTCTCTCATCTGTTCCAAAATGCATGAGGCCGGAACAACAGTACTCGATGCACGCAATCTCGGTGAGAATACTGAATGGTGGTCCATTTTGTTTGACAACATCAAACAAAGAACAGGTATTGATATGAATCGGCAAACGGTGGAGGTGTCACCAGTTCCTGCACATACGCTAGGAGGTCTTCCGACTGACGAACATGGCCGAGTTGTTCTCCAATCTTGGGCACGTTGGTTTACCGGTCTTTATGCTGCAGGATCCGCATCCTCAAGCGGGCTTCATGGCGCAGACGTGCTCGGAGGCAACCGCCTTCTTGAAGCCATTGCGGCTGCTGAAGCGGCAGGCGCTCATGCTGCTGAATGGGTACAAAAGCGAAAATTTACTGCAGCAACAAGCCTTGAAGAAGCACACAACCTTGCCGAAGCCGAATTAAGTATGCTTGGAGGAGAATCAGAAGGATCTGTCCAACGACTAAATCCAGTGATTATGCGCCTCAAGGAAGTCTCGACTGGTTTACTCTTACCATCAATTGTCGCTGAAGATTACGACAATGCTTCGCAGATGCTTGAACAACTTTCAATTAAAGCTGAACAACTCTATTGTGATCAAACATCTCTCGTAGCAAACCAAAATTTGCTTGAAATTCTCAGGGTTCAAGCAGCAATCCGCATGGCTCAGGCATATGTTACATCTGCATCATTGAGAACCGAATCGAGGGGGCTGCATCAACGCTCAGATTACACAGAAGCTGATAGTGAACAACTGCATCACAAACTTGTGTTTGCTGATGGCACACACAACACCCTCGCGTTGCGGAAAGGACCCTCTGGAAACTGGATTCTCCCTCCTTCTACTACGGTTTGATTATTTGTCCAGTCTGATTAGCAGAAGCATGGGAGAGCAAACGCTGTTCGAACACATCCTGTCTGGGAAGATACCCTCTCACAAAATTGCTTCGGGAGAAGGGTGGTATGCTTTTCTCGATATTTTCCCACGTCGTGAAGGACATACTTTGGTCATCCCTACGACACCAGTACAACGAATAGCCAAACTAACTGAAGTTGAACGATCAAGATTAATGTCGGGCGTCGTTCATGTTCAATCCTTGCTCTCAAAATATTTTGATACTGATGATTTTACCGTAATCGTCCATGATGGACCACTGGCTGGTCAAGAAGTGCCCCATGTCCATGTTCATGTTCTGCCCCGAACAATGAATGACCAAGGTTCAACACTTGCTTCGATGTGGCCACAACTTACTCAGAGTGAACCAAATCATACAGCACTCGGACTTCTCGCTTCAAAAATCACAGGGGGGGTTTGACTTTGGCGAAAGGTGTAGCTCCTTTCGATGGTGCAGTTGACCATCGCGGTGAAGCACTCCCAGTGCTCTCAAAATCATCTGCAAATATGAAGATGGAGAAACTCCTTGATACGCCAATGCCTTCTTTCGATAAGGCAGTGCCTGGCAGCCCATTCTGGACAAAGTTTGCATTTTTCTTGTGTCGTCGAACCGCCGCAAATCAATTTCGAACAATCGAATACAGTGGAATGCATCATATCCCAACGGATCGAGGTTCTCTTTGTGCTGCATGGCATACGAATGGGTTAATTGATCCTCTCGGAATAATGCTGGCTCATCCAAAGGAATTTGTCATGGGGGGTCGCCATGATTTGGTAACTCGCCCCATCCTTTCATTCTGGACCAGACGACTTGCAGTTCAACCAGTCGTAAGAAAGGCAGAATTACTCAGGGGAGGTTGCAGTGAGGAAGAGGCAGCCAATCTCAACGGGCGCTCCCTACTAACACTTGCAACCGGTATTTCCAAGGGCTTCGGATGTGTATTATTTCCAGAAGGAACAAGCCACGACTTGCCACACATGATTCGATTCCGAACAGGACCAATGCGTACAGTTCTTGCGGCAGCAGCACTTGCGAAAGGGTCCGGAGAAAAGTGTCCAGTTTTGCAACCAGTTGGACTTCACTTTAGGGTCAGACATCACTATCGTACCGATATGTGGGTTGAATTTGCCGAACCGTTCTATTTGCCAGAGGATGAAATTCCAGATGACTTGGTTGAGGCTGTGCAGAAGCGTGAATGGGTCGAACCTCCAGGAGAACTTGTCCGCTCGTTACGAGACAACTTACGTCCACGCCTTCTACCAATCACGCCCAGCGTTTCCAGTTGGGATGAACATGGGGCCTTGCATCTCATTGCACAAATCGAATCGAGAATAAATATGACTCCACTCGATTCATGGAGGCGCGAAGTACTTGCTGCGCGAGAAGTCCGAGATCGATTCCAAACTGAACTGGAGGGAGCGGATCAAAAGCCAAATGCACTCGAACATCCTGTTATTGATTCAGCCAAGGAAATTCATTTACAACTTCAAAATCGCAACCTTGACGGGCGAGACCTTGATTCTACTGGATTGAAATTGAGAAAGGGCAACCCGCTGAAAGGAATAACGTTTGCAATAAAATCTGTGGCAATGGCTTTGCTGCTTCCAATGTTCATACTTTCACTATCGCCACAATTGATACTCGGACGATACCTCGGTGATCGAACCGATGAGGGAGTTGATGCTCGAACAACATACCAATTTCTTGCTGCAATGTTTGGCTCTATTCTCTTATGGCCATTCTGCGCCTTTATTGGAGCATCGATTTTATGGGCATACTCCGGCAACATTTCTGAGATTATCAACTTCGACATAATCTCAATCTTTGGAAAGGGGCAGGTTGCCGAACTCTCTAGTTTTGTCGTTCTTTATTTGGCCATGTTCCCACTGTTTTGGCTATCTGGACGTATGTTTGGGTTGTGGTGGGATGGCTATGTCGATGCACGAAGAGCGGTTTCGCGACTGGCATCTCAAGGAACTTACAAACAGATGCTCGAACAGCGATTACGTCAACTGGTATCGGATTTGAAAACAGCAAACGAGCGTTGAGTTCAAATCACTCGAACTCCCCGGGTAAATATGGGCGATTCAGGACACGTTCAGCAAATTCGCCAGTGGTTAGCAAGCGAACGTCTTGAAATTCGTGAGAAAAATGACCCTCGGGCCGACGCTCACCTCCTTGTACGATACCCCCCTGGTCCCCAAGGACACATGTTTGCGGTCGTTTTGCCAAAAGGCCGAGACTTGGTCTTCGTATCGAGTATGACTCGCGTCGATCTCGGCCAACAAGAACAAATGAAGGAACACATGGCCGAAGAACCTGAGGTCTGGTCAGAATGGGTGCATGAGTGCAGACTTTCTCTTATGCGTGCCGAACTCGATTGGGGGATACATATGGGGCATGAAGGGAAGGAAAAACCCGGGCCTCTTCAAGCATTCAACGTCAGCCTTCCAGTATGGTTTGATGGATTGAACAAGAATTCATTGATGCACAGCCTCAGGCGGCTTTGGTTGGCCAAGTTGTGCATGATTCATGAAATTAAATTCGCTTATGGCCCAGGTAAAGGAAAACCCGGACCAGTTGATGATTGGGTAGGTAAGAAAAAGCAAAATCAACCCGCAGAGGAATCCCCTGAACCAGCACAGATTGAATACAATGACATGATGCCGTTTGGGACAGGATTGGATCCTGACGAATGGGCCTAAGGACACCTTTTCGAACATTCCAAATTCTGACGCGTAAGGGTCGCGGTTAAGTACTGGTGAACACTGCTTAAAGTCACACAGGTGTTACCATGCGTCAAACAACAAAATCAATTACCCTCGTTAGCTTATTCCTACTCTCACTTTTTTCAGGAATGGTTATCGGTACTGAACAGGCTGAAGCCTCAACTGTCGTCATCACTGAAGCCGTCCGCATCGTAGATGGAGGAACCGCATCTGATACTCAAGCAACAGTTGCATCTGACAGTGAAGGAAACGTTCACATCGTTTGGGCAAGAAACACTCAACACTTGTACTACTCGATGCTTTCCCCCCGTGGAGAAACTCTCATCGATGCGACTCAAATCACATCACCAGGTCTCCACAAGGTGTGGCATCCTGACATGGTTGTCGACGAAAATGACCGCATCCATCTCGTGTGGGCAGACAAATCCGGACAACACAAGATCATGTACACCTCAATCAATCCATATCTCGCACCGCTTGATGGCATGGCTGCAGAAGATGCCGCAATTTCGGTCATCGATGATACCATTATTTCGATGAGAGCCCAAGACAGGGACTGGCCATCCATTGACGTGGATAGCCAAGGAAATCTTCACATTGCTTGGCAAGATTCGTATGATGAGTTGCAGCAATTCTTCAACCAACCTCAAATCTACTATTCAATGATTCAGCCGGAGTATAGCGGTGGATCGGTACTCACACTGTTTGAAGACACTCTATTGACGCCTATCATTGGGCACAAAGGACACCCCGATATCGTCGTAGACTCCAACGATTTGGTACAAATCGCATGGGACGATACACGTGGAGGAAAGGTCGAACTTGTATTCGTTATCGATACATCAGGTTCCATGTATTCCGAATGGGCGGATGTCTGCACTGTAATTTACGGCGGAAGTTTTGCAGGTAGCGGTGCCTTCCAAGGAATCAAGCCAATGCTCGAAGAAGGAAATATGACTGTTTACGAGACCATCTATGGACTGGGTAACAGCATTCCCAGCGCAGGGCAATCAGGCAACTGTGCATCAGCATATCAGACTGGAGGAAATGGAAATGGACCTCGCTCAAACGCCCTTGGAATCACACCAGGCGATGACTCTGGAGGCATACGAAAACTTCCAGGTACAGTCTACAACGGCAACACATACTCCGGTTATTCTGGTGAAGATTGGGGGCCAGGAACAAACTGGGCTTGTCTATCTTGGAAGGATATCAATGGCAACATACCCGGAAACCCGCCAACGGATGCAGACCACAAGTGGAATCCAAATGCTACAAAGATTGTAATCCCTATTTCCGATGAAGGTCCGAAAGACGGCGACCCAGCACAACAAGCCGACGATACTACGGCTATTGAAGAAGCACATGACAACTGCGTTAATGCGGGGGTCGTTCCGGTTGGAATGTACGGGCAAACTTACGGCGGAGCCCAAAATGTTCAATCTCACTTCAAAGATCTCTCACAATGCCCGAATGGAGTTGTCAGCACTGCAACTCGCAACTGCCCTGGAAACACCATCCGTTCAACCGATGCCGGCGGACAAGTCTACGAGTTCCCATCAAGCGGCTCGAATGCAGCTCAAATGGCTCAACTTGTCGAAGCCATGGTTTACATATCAACCAACAATTCTCGTGAAATCTACATGTCCGTTCTCGATCCATACGGAAAGATGAACAACGATCTAAGTTGGACGCCGGGAGTTTCTGGGACTGTCGCACAAAACGGATACTACAATGAAGACACAGGAAAGGGTTCAGAAGGCCACCTCGTCGTCGTAAATGACACACGTGTCACCATCGATGATGCATATTCATTCCATCCATCGATTGGTGTCGACATGGAAGGAAACACCCACATTGCTTGGATGGACGGCAGAGATTATGGATTTGAGAAGGACGTAAATTACGAAATTTACTACACGAAATTGCGCCTTCAAGGGGCAGGTGAATTCGATGGGCGAGATGATGGATTGTCTACGTATGCTATCAAGAAAATCAACGACACACCAATTTCGAATGTTGAGACGTACGCAGGATTACCAGCAAATGCTCCGTGGGGAGGCAACTCAGTCTTCCCATCACTATTGACCGATGATCAGAACCAAGTGCATATCGCTTGGGTTGACTCAGGAAACATTTCTGCAGGAGAAGAACTTCTCTACGTGCGCTTGAATCATACATCGCTTGAAGGCGATGGATTAACAGCTCTTGACCCATGGGAAACGGTTCCAATTACTTCTTGGTCTTCCAACAAACTTGGTCCGAATTCTGGATACAAACCGAGCATTGGGATGCCTCCTGCATTTTCCAATGATCTGGGAAGCGGAGCACATGTAGCATGGTCAGATACAAACAAGTGTAATGATGAGACAAATAACAACCGATTTACTGTATGCTATTCTCACGTCCTTACCGGCCAAGTCGATGTTGAATTTGATGATGGTGAAACGTTCTACCACGTGATAGAACCAGGCGAACAAACAATCTACAATCTGACGATGAACAACTCAACACCCGGTCCGAAGGATTTGGTTGCGGACTCCTACGGTCTCAACATAACTGGAGTTCCGACAAATTGGACGGCAACCTTGTTCTTTGCTGAGAATCACACAGCAATTTTCCCAGATACAGAAATTTTCCTTGAGGGTGGAGAAATGATACGATTCTATCTAAGGGTTCGTGCCCCGTCCATCTATCAGGCAAATGCCGATCAACTTGCAGAGATACGAGTCGACGCAAAATCCTACAAGGATCCTGCAATTCGATCTGAGATTACCACGCTCACACTCATGGATGTTGTTCACGGAATTAACCTTGATACATCACACAGTGTAGCAGATATCGAACAAGGTCAATCAGCAATCTTTTCGATTACGATAACCAATACAGGAAACGTTGCAGACACGTTCCTCTTCTGGGATCCGCAAACTCTTGAAGGACGCCAAGAATGGTTACTCCCGCTTGCGTGGGATGTGGATTTCCCATTAAATGTACAACTCGACCCACAGCAGACGGTAACGAAGAATCTCAAGGTTAATGTTCCAACATCTGAAGAGCCCGGCGCCTTCGTGATTCTCCTCAAGGGTTGGTCTGCAGGGGAGCCAATCAAATCTGTCGAGAAAGGAACATATGATGTCCTTGAATTAGGTGTCTTTGTGTCAATCCGTTCATCGAATAATATCGTATTCAATATTTCTGATCAATTTGCAGAAGTGACGCCGAAACCCTATGCACAGAACACACTCGATCCGAATTGCCACGTCTTCGAAATTGAAGTGGAGAAATATTTCGATACCGGTGATCTCGTTTTCACAACACCAGGAACAACCGAGAACGACAACAATTGGACAACAGAAGTCATCTTCCCTAGTGCGCTGACCATGAACCCAGATGGAATTTCATACCCATGGGTTCTTCTGTCCGATGCCGATATGCGAATGCACGTTGTCAAAGTTAAGATATGCGCTCCTGACGATGCCCCAGCAGGACTTGGGAAGGCTGTAACAATCAAGGCGCATCTGAAAGGCTACCCGAAGATTTCAGCGGCAAAGATTCTCCAAGTCGATGTTGATCACGTCTATCGCTTATCCACAGAAGTTGCTCTTGACGATGATGAACAACTCACCGTCAATCCCGGAGAATCAATTACCCTGCCTACAACTGTAACCAACAACGGTAACGGGCCCGATCGCTTCGATTACACACTTGCAAGAGTCACAGATTCCTCTGGTGTTGACGTCATATGGGATATCACCGTTCCACGCAATACATTGCAAGAACTCGACGCAGGCTCCTCACAATCGTTTGATGTTTTGATGAACATTCCGCAGCAAGTACCAGCTGGAGACTATACAGTTGTCTTCCATACAAAATCGGAACAAAAGGATGAGGATTCATCTGGACGAATGACTCGATTACGAGACGTAACAACCCTCACTGTAACGGTGCAAGAATTCTATGATATGCAAATTTCAATGGACCCAACCGTAGAAAACGATGTGAAGACTTCAGCCCCAGGACGTATTGTTCGGTTTATTGTGAACGTCACCAACGGAGGAAACGTTCCAGATGTTCCAACATTGGATAATCACACATCGGACCGATCAGGTACAGATATTATTGTCGAAGAAAGCCCTGGAATGGGTACCCTGAACAAATGGGACGTGTCATGGAAAATCATCCGACAAGTCGGACTCGATTTAGAGAGTGAGGAAGATTGTGTTAGAACGACCTCAACCGCCGCATCTTTCCCTGAAGATAGTTGTGTTTACCTATCAGATATCGACACTTGGAGGCTTCCTGAAATGGCACCATACGAAACGTATACCATGGTTGCGATTGTTGCAATTGACGCAAATGCAAAATTAACCACTCGTAGCCTTGGATTGAAAGTTGTTTCAATGATGGGTAATGCAGAGCAAGGAGGAGATTATGACGACACACCATCATGGGTTGGTGACTCGTTGGATTCCAATGAGAAAATTGTCACAATCAATTTGAGGGCGCCTGACCTTGTTGTAAAATCAGCATCAACAGATGTAACCTCGGCAAATGTTGGCGAATCAATTCCAATTCGTGTCGAGATTGCGAACACTGGAAACGTACATGCATCAGACATTGAGGTAATTCTTTGCGAATATGAGGGTGACGATATGCTAGCTGAAATTCGAAAGAACGACAACACGTGCGATGAAGAGAGCATTGTCATGCGCCAGATCATTGGTGCATTGGATAAACCGGATGACTCTCAGGAAGAACGAGTCATTGAGTTGTACATGCTCTATCCGGTTACTGCAGGAAATAAAAACGTCTACGTCGTTGTCGATCCTGGAAATGCCATTGTTGAAGCAGACGAGGGCGATAACGTTGTTCGAATATCCCAAGAACTTGGATCGTCAAATCCATTCCTTGACGTAGCAGGTGAAGTTGCGGGCAAGGTCGCACTGCCGACCATGATTATTTTGCTTACCTTCTCACTCTTCGGTGTCCTCTACCTTGTTGGCCGTGGACGACGTGCAGCTGTTAAGGATCGGATTGCTGAACAATCATCCCTGATGTCTGTTCTTGGTGATGAAGCCGACGTTTGAGCTGCTTAACCAAGCCACCAACGAAGGTCTGTGTTATCGTCTATGGCGATAACTTCACCTGAACGGTCTGAGCGTTGTCGCTCAACAAGTTCACGCACTCTCGACATTACTGAAGTGATGTCACTTTCCGTAAGGTTGAGTTCCTTCGCCATCAATCCAAGGTCTGGCTTTATTCTTGGGGCCTCGATTAAGGCGTGTACCATCGTGCGTTGTGAATAGTCCTCGAAATCAGTGTCGACAGCTGCGGAAATACGTCCGCGTATCTGTTGATGAAGGGCTATGAGCGCATCTCGTTGCCGATCGAGTTGTTCCAAACTTTCATTCAATTGTTCGAGATGAACAACGCCTTCAGTGACACTGATTTTCTTCCGACCACTGACGACTTCAGCGATTGGCTGAATACTTTGAGGCAATTTTGCACTTAATCGAAGTGGTCCCCCCGAAGGTAACTTTCTTCTCTCGATTTTGAAAAGGTCAGGTCCCAGATCAATCCGCAACGAGAATGCTTCACAAACTCTGAAAATTGTTCTTGGCGGGCCACCCTTTTCACTTGGAACTTTCATTTTCTCGACAAGGTTACCGAGTTCAAGTTCCTTGAGATGTTTGACAATTGCTTGCTGACTTACCCCAATAAGTTCTGCAAGTTGCATTGGATAATGCGGTTCACGAACGAGACGTTCCAGAATGGAGCGACGAGTCTTATTTTGAAGCAACATTAGGGAACGTTCGAGTTGGTCCATACTACTCAACCTGTAGTTAGGTAGAGAGGGACTCATTTGAACTCGTCGGATGAAATAGAGAAGAACAATCAATCTTCATCCCATGACTGCCAATCTTCGTTTTTTGCGACAGGAATTTTTCGTTCCGAGTGCACTTCTGGCTTTTCAACCACCTTCCTTTCAGAAGAAGATGATTGGTGAGTTGGTGTTGGAAATGGATCAGCTACGGCTTTTTCTTGGGGTTCTTGTGGAGTCGCGGATTCAACATCTCCACGCATGAGCGCATAGACTTGTTCGGTTGTTAGCATGCTTCCAGCTTGGACGTCCGTTGAACCATCCATTTGTTGTGAACTCTGAACATTACTCTGGCCCATGTACTCTCCAGTACGGACGTCGAAACCAATATTCTCTGTCGTATCTTGATTTATTGTATCGATTTGGGCTTGAACAACATCCGGTGTGAGGTCTGTTAATGGCATTAGCTTTCCATCCGGCCCAACGACCATCATCACGCCCTGTTTGCGGTTTTGAGAGAAAGCAAGAAGAACACCAGAGAGCGGCAGGAGGAAAATACCAAGGCAGCAAAGGGTTGCTCCGATAATTACCAAAGGAGACCCAACGAGATCACTTTCCATTTTGCTAATTGATGTTAACCAAACAGTTTCGTTCGCGCATGTTTCTTGACATTCAGCACGGAGCAAGTAATTGCCTTCACTTAGTTCCCATGAGCCGAGAATGGTATACTCAACACTCCCATCAGCGGACATTGCATTCCAATCAAGTTTGCATTTTGTTTCTTCAACAACATCTTTCACTTCTGAACCATCAAGGTCGAACAGCGTTACATTCCCTTCAAATGCTGTTCCGTATGCTCGATAACATCCTCCATCATCAATGGAGATGGGTTTCTGAGATTCTGGGCCAGCAGCATTCAGGGAACTAACATTGTTCCTTTCAGGATCAAGTGCGTCACTGAATGTACCCATTTGTCCAAGAACAACGATACTGCCTAGAACAAAACAAGCCATGGAGACAATTAGGATACGGAGGGGCCATGGGTTCTTTTTACCGCTCTCCATGCTCATTGGATGAACTACCCCCCAAAGAAGCCTCGCATTTTTCTTCTACAATCCGAGTTGCTGTAGCTTTTCTGGCAAATATGTCTCAGTCACGAAATCGAGACCATACTTTGCTAATGATTGCTGTTCCGCTTTTTTACCAACTTCAAGCATCATATTGATTTGTTCTTGCCACCAACCATCTGCAAATCTTGGATCACTCAATTCTGCATTTAATGCCTCAATATCTTTCTTGGATAAGTCGTCACTTGGTAAATCATATGCAAGAATATCGTCCGCAGTGATGCCAAGATAGGTCGATGTCGGCGTTGCCAGATATTCTGAAATATGTGCAGTTTTAATCGCACCATAGGCAATGGAAGCAAAAATTCTGAACGACCAAGGGTCACCGTCAAGGAAAACAACGACGGGCAGATCCCATTCTTCACTCATGCGTTTCATTATTCGACGGGTGGACCGAGCAGGCTGTCCTTTGAGATGTAAGAGTGCGCATTTGAAATCTTCATCAAAACCATTCTCAACGAGACGATCAAACATACCACCTGTTTCGATAGCCATAATGAAGTTAATATCATGTTCCAGAAATTCAATTTTTTCGGCTTCGACATTGTACGGAACGCCATATCCACTATCGCCTACGTCATCACGAGCATTAATTCGCATCCATTCACCACGCCGATTGCGTTCGCGTAGTGTCAAGTTTCCAATCATTCGAGCCCCATCTTCTTCAGGTCGAAGTTTGAAGTCCTCCCGAAGACACTTGGTTACGATTTCCAGATCTTCAGCAAGATTGTTGCTCTCATTCTGAGATTGGAATTTTCCAAGGCCCCATCCTTCTGAAATGTAGTACATTTCACGAAGGGTGGACGATTTACCATCGTCAATCATATTCTCAATGAATTCGATGACATGGAGCGCTCGAAGCAATTGCTTTGCAGAACCGAGGCTTGTAGCATCTCGGATTGATTTCTTTTTCCCATATTTGTAAACGCCTAATTTTGAATCAAATCCAATGTTGTTCTTTGTACGTACTGGAAGCGTCATTGTGGGTGGGTCGCCTTTAACGATTCGATCGTACATTTCTCGAACGACATCATGCAATGCAACTTTTGTTTCCTCAACAGATTTACGTTCTGCCATCAATAATCACCTCCGAATAATGTCGTTTGTTTTGTATCTCCTATTGGTGTAACTGATTCGCTATCTTGCAATTCAGCAACTGGATTTTCTTCCACCTCATCAATTCCATCCTCTTCTTCAGTCGTGGGAGCATTGAGTGCTTCCTCCTGCCGCCGGATTTCTTCCAGTAACTTCTCGTCCATTTTCGTTGCTCCAATGACTTCTTGTGAACCACGATAGAACACATCAGTTTCATTCCAATCCCCCTTCTCAAGACCATCAATGCTGTAGTTGATAACGGTCCTTGAACCGGGTTGCAACGTTTCAAGTTTCCATGCCCAAACGCCCATAGCTTCTTTTCTTCCACCCAACTGATTGCCAACCATTGATCCTCCTTGACGTTCGGGCCAATTGACGAGTATTGTATACGAACGGGCCCGTGATGTGTAATTGTAGAGGATAATATTGACATCTGTTTGTTTTGTTTCCTTATTCCATGTCGTTGTTGTTTCAGAGATTACCGCAGACATAATTTTTGTAATGGAAGCAGATAAGTCTGGAACTGGTAAATTTAGCAAGGCTGCAGATTTCTCAGCAATTGCTGGAATAATATCATTGATGAGTTCAAACTTTTCTTTGGTTTTCCCCATTTTCTTCTGTTTCTCAAGGTGCTTACGTAAGCCGCGCCCCATTTCGAGCATGGCTTTACGAGCCTCTTCCATAACGACTTCATTATCAGATAGAGCTTCCTTTGCCTCCGATGTAAATTGAACGTTGGTGCTCGCAAGATGAACTAAAATTGCAGCCGGTCCTTTTGGAACACCACGACCTCCAGGCTGATCAAGACCATATTGCCGCCAGTCGACACTCTCAATTGCTTTTGTTAGCAAACATCCACCCTGTTGATACATTAACGGTACTCGGTTAGCGAACCGAAGGATTTCAACAGGCTTGTCAGCAGCCATACCATCTCCGAAAATCAATCCGACTTCGACCTGAAATGGATTCCCTTGTGTTACGCTCGGTGCACGAGTCATTGTTGTTACGAATTTCGAATCGATGGTTTTTGAGAGCCCTTTTTTGATGAGCAATTCCTCAATT
>MDTE01157861.1_pt1 | contig 15287 bp, 21 predicted proteins | sample 811231 | NCBI WGS metagenome assembly MDTE01 (sample SAMN05326651, study PRJNA326480) | marine metagenome | isolation source: seawater | place: Indian Ocean: Red Sea | collected 2010 | reverse complement strand
TCTGTATCTAAAATACACTTACCTTTTAATACATACCAATGTTCTGATCTCAAAAAATGTTTTTGATCAGACAAAGATTCTCCTGGTGTAATTACTAATTCTTTTACTTTGTAATTTATTTTATCATCTAAAACTCTATACCATCCCCAATTACGGACAGTTTTTGGATTTTTCCATTCTTCTAATATCCAACTACTTGAATTCTTTTTATTGTCGCCGCCTACTCCATAAACAAATTCTACTTTATCATGATAAACTTTTTCTTCAGGTACAGCACCTTTTTTTCTATCTCCTCCGTTAGCAAAAATTATATCAGCTCTACTAGCACTTGTACACATTAATTTAAAAATAGCATGATTAGCAGTATCATCTTTATCTTCAAAAGATATAACATCGTCTACCATTTCTAATGCTTCAATAATTGCTAGGCGTTCTTTGAACGGCATAAATGGCCTGCCTTTTTTACGTGTAAGCCATTCATCTGAGTTCAAACCTACAACTAGTATATCTCCTAGTTTTTTTGCTTCTTTAAAGTAATCTAAATGTCCTGAATGAAGAGGATCGAACCCACCAGTAACTAAAACTACTTTCATTTACCTAACCACCTCTTTGCCGCATCAATTGGATTACGTAGTCCTTCATATGTACTGTCAATAAAGTCAATATGTTTGCTTAATTTTTTATCTAGTTTTTTTTGATTTTCTTCAACACGATCAAGTTGTTCTTTAAGTTTATCGATCTTTTGTATTATTAAAAATTCATGAGGTTGCATATTACCATCCAAAAATATAATCTCGTCTTACGTTTGTAAGTTCTTTTGCTCCGTGTGACTTTAAATATTCTCCTGCACAATACTCAGTATCTGCATGTTGTTCAACAATTACTATAGGTTTATATTTTAGTAAAGTTTGTAGTGAACCTTCTAATATAGGCAATTCGTGTCTTTCGCAATCTATTTTGATTAATCCAAATTTAGGCAAATTTAAATCATCTAATTTTTTTACAGAAAACATTCCATTACCAAATGTATCTTCTTTTACATGACTGTTTCCTGTGTTAATACTATCATAAACCATGTCAACAGTAGTGTTAACTTTTCCTAAAGCATGCTTGTATATAGTAACTGGTTCGTCTTTTACATTCAACTCTAAACATTCTAACACCTGAGGCATAGGTTCATATGCAATAACTTGTTTGAATACGTGTGAAAGAGGTCTAGCCCAAAAACCTACATTTGCTCCTACATCAATAGCTAAATCAAAATCTTCTACATATTTGTATGCTTCGTCTCTGACATCATCTTGATATTCAGCAGGACCACCTTGGCTAATACGTTTTGTAATCATTCTATAAAAATGATTATCAGTATCAGGCATCCAATAGTTATAAACTTGCTTCATATTATACTTTCTCTAAATAAACAATATATTTGACTACGAATATTTCCGGTGCTTTTTTTAGTTTGACCCAACGTTCAGTAATATCTTCACTGATTATTTTCCAACCTAACTCTTTATTTTTTCTTTCAAGTACAGATTTCCACCAATCTGGTTTTTCAATTATTAAATGTGCATTTCTACCATCACTTAGTTTTTTCTTTGCAGGGTGACATGCTATTAAATGATACTGATATTTGTCTGCGATACTATATAAATTATTTAGAACTCCTTCTAATTGATCAGGTTCTATGTGTTCTAACACATCACTACTGTAAACTAGATCAGCTTTTTTTGGTAGGTTTATTGGAGATGTAACAGGATCGTAATTGTAAACTTGATTAGATTCTTCTAATTGTTTAAAAGGCATACCTTTTCCACAACCAAAATCTAGTATAGACTGTAGGCCTTTATCTGCAATTAATTTTTGTACACCTTGTGGGATATTTTTAGCAACACCAAAACCTTTTCTACTATGTAGGCGTTGTAATTCTTTTAGGTATTTTTCTGAATGCATAAGGTCTCTTTCATATATTATTATATACTACTTATCTCACACATTTTGGTAGGGGTTATTTAAAGGCTTGCATCTTCCATGCCAGCTACTCTTAACTTAACTACATTAGTAATTTGCCATTGTTTTTGGTCTAATCCTTTTAAGACACCTAACCATTTGTTACGTATCAAAGCAAATTCGTTAATGATCTTTTCATAGTCGACTACATCTGACTCGCCGTCAACATATTTCTCAACATCTCTACTTGATAATGCTCTTTGATAGTTTTCAAGATATTTTTTAAAAAACGTACTTCTAAGTCTACGTAATTCAATATTCATGTAATTTAAGATTGCTTCTAGCTCTTGTAATTGATTAAATCTATGAGCTACTATTCCAGGCATTTCTGAAGCGGCTTTTTCTACGTTTCCTTTAAGTTTTATTTCAGTCTTTGCTTCTTGAAGTTCTTGTTCAAAAAATGCGATTGCGTCAGGAATTTTACTTACGTCTCTAGCTACTTCAGAGTACCAGCCCATATTTACTCTTCTCCATAAGGATCGTCTTCATCGTATTCTTCATTTTCTTTTTCTAAATCTAAATAATAATATATAGCATCATCTAGTGTGTCATCTACGCCTAACATTTCATGAAACATTTGTTCAGTTACGCCAAAGTCGCATAATAAATCAATATATCTTTCAGCCGCTTGATGTACTTGTTTCTTATCTAAATACTCTTTAAAACAACTCCATATATCAACTATTTGTCTTTCTTCATCCAACATCTTGCTCTTTCTCCTCAATTTCGGGTTCGTCAGTTTCCGCGGTATTTACCTCAGAAGAAAGTTTTTGTGAGTATTCTGAAATAACTAAATCAAGTTTTTCACCTGTCCAGTTTTTACGATATTCAAGATGTTCTTTACCACTTGAATCAACATACTTTAATCGATTGCCTGACTTTTCGATTAAACCTTTTTTCTCAAATAGTTCAACAAGTCCACTATACGGGTCCATTCCTGTTTCATAAGGAATTTTAACCTGTACACCTTCAAATGGTTTTGCATATCTTGTTTTCATAACTTTACACCCTGCACGAATACCACGTACATCGCTTACTTTATTTCCATCTTCATCTTCTTTTAATTTTAGTTTTTTCATTGCAACAACAATTGAAGATGCATAGATAAAACCCTGACCTCCTGATATCTTATCATCAGGGTCAAACATATCTTGCGATGCATATGTGTGGTTAGTACAAACAAGTCCTACATTATGTGAACCAATCATATTAACAGTATTACGAACAAGTGCCGTTAATTGTTTAGGCTTACGTCCCATGTCGCCTTTCATATCACCTTTATCAAACTGATCAACATCAGTTGGTGTTAATAACATACCTAAACTATCTACAACAAATAACACTTTAGGACGATCAGCTTCATCCATTGCTTTATAATCTGCCATGAACGTTGAAATAGTTTTTGCTACATCATCAATCATAGACATATTAAGTTTTAATAGTTTATCTTCACTAGTATCAACTTGTAGTGCTTGTAACCATGCTTCGTCTAATGCATTTTCACTATCAATTAGAACTACAAAGATACCTTGTTCTTGTGCGGCCTTTACAATATTGCCTGCACATATATATGACTTTCCTGCGCCTGATTCACCTGCAAACACAGTTACCTTGCCTAGAGGAACACCTTTATGAAAGTCTCCACTTACAAGATAGTTTAGTGCATACGATCCTGTTGAAATCCAATCAGTTGGATCGTTAAATCCTGTACTCATTCCTTGAATACTTTTTGTTAAGTCTTTACGAAACTTGCTTACATCAAATGGTCTTGACATATCTTCTCCTTTAATAATTTGTAAAGTGGGGAAAATTAATCCCCCACTCTACGTTAATTTTATTGTGCGTTATTTTGCCTGTTCCTGATCATAGCAAGAATATCAGCCGCATCACCGCTTGGCTGAGTTGTTGCTTCTGCAACTGGTTCTTGTGTTGCTACTGGAGCAGGTGTTGGTTCAGCTGTTTGTACAGGTGCTGGTTTTGTATCTTCCGGAGCACTCTGACTAGTAGCCGTTGCATTTGGAGATGCCGCTACCGTTGGATCGCCTGTTCGTGCCGCCATTCCTGCCGGACGAAAATAGTTTCCCCACTTCTCTGAATCATATGCTTCACCATCTACTGATGCTTCAAACATTTCTTTCATAACCTTAACTGCTACCTCATCTGGTTTTTTAGGAAGGAAGTCAGAAAAGTTAAACAGACCGTGTGTATTAACTGCACTCATTTCATTATCTGATAATGGACGTTCACGTCTTGCCCAATTAGATGTTGAATAATCTGCATATCCACCTTTACTAGTCTTGTTTAGACGGAAGTCTACACCAGCAGTATAATCTGTTGGAAGTTCTTCCATGTCTGGATCCATTAAAGCCGCTTTAATAATTTGAAAAATTTGTGGACCAATAATAAACCTACGAATTGGATTCTCTGGAGAATCTTCTTGTAACGGATTGTCTGTAACAAATCCTTGGAAGATGTATGAACGTTTCTTCCAATACTTACGACCCATATCTTCTAGACTTGGATCTTTAAACCAACCACGTACTTCGTTTAAGATATCACAAGTATCACCATACATTTCCATACACGGAACTTGTACCTGTACTGGACGCGAATCAGTTTCTCCTTTAACTCCATTAAACGGAAGTTTAATCATCAAACGTTCTTTCCAAAAGAAAGTGTTTGACTCGTCACCATCTGGAAGGAAACGGAGTGTTGCACTCTCGCCTTCTTTAATATTCCAAAATGGGTAAATTGCGTTGTCGCCGCCGCCACTTGATGAACCACCTGAGCGTGATTCTTGTTCTTTGAGCTTTGCTCGTATTTCTGCTAATGTTGCCATAGTTAAGCCTCCTTTAAGTTGCCTATGTCTTGTGCCTGTTTGTATAGCACATAATATACACTATACAATATTATTTAGCAGAAGTCAACCTTTATCTGCTATTTTTTGAATAAGTTGTTGATTTTTTTATTAGATTCCGGCTAATCTTCTAAATTTGTCCAATTCTGAATCGTCTTCAGACATTTTCTTTTTCTTCAACTGGCCGTCTTTCATTAGTTCGCCGTCTGGCATGACATGATAACCACGTGGGATTGGTTTACACATTTGAGATTCTCTACAGAAATACTCACCTTCGTCACATTTTTTGCCCATTTTTTTGCCTGCTTCTTGTATACATTCTGCAAATGAAGAATCAAATGCCTCTTGTTCTGGGTCCTTTTGAGGTCTATTATGTTCTGCAAATATAGTATGCATTCTTTCTATAAACTGCTTTGAAGGCTCAATATATTGTTCGCCATAATCTTTTTCGATAGCTGTTAGAACTGCTGTTTCGCCTTTTGGAAATTCTCCAACTTCTCTATCGTACATTGACATAATGTATTCTGTAACAGGTATTTGTGGTTCTTCTGGTTCTACTTCCATATCACCAAATTGTCCCATAGCTTTTTCAAAAGTATCGTCTATTTCTTCGTCATATTTTGCAAAGCCAGAGTCACCTCTAGTCGAACCGCCTGGACCGCCGCCCATATAGTAAGGCATCTTAATTACCATGCCAGGAAATATCATTTCCGGATCTTTTATTTCTGGATTTAATTCCATTATTGAATATGAAGCGGCTTCAAATGAGTGGCCATGGAAGTTAGCATCTTTAAATTTTTTATAAATGCGATACATGTTGTCGCCTTTTTGAACTTTATAAGATTCTGCAGGTAAGCCAACTTTTACGTCATCTACTGGACTCTTTTCATCTAAGGACATAGCTTTGTCAATGTAATCCATTAGTTCTTTGTAAGATGGATTCATTATACCATCTTCCTTTGCTAGTTCTAAGGCTTTGTTTTTGTAGTAATGACTATCGTCATTTGGAGTCTTAATACCCTCTTCAATATCATCAGGACCTATTTCTTTTGCTTTTGTAGCTTCACTTACTAGCTTGTAAATATAAGGAAACACATCTTTCAATTCTTCGTTAAATTGTTTAATAGTTAATTGATCGATCCAATTTTCTGCAACATCTGCAGGTACTTCTTCTAACACTGGAGCTTCATATGATTCAAGTGCTTCTTTGTAAAATGCACTTTTTTGTAAATTTGTAATTTCTTTTTTAATACTGTTTGCACGTTCTTTTACAACATCGACATAACCTTTTAGGCTTTCTGCCATCACTGCACTACGTCCCATATACGATTTGAATTTTTTCAACTTAACTAGTTCTTCTGACAAACTTGTAATATGTTTACCAAAGTCGTCGTATGGATTTCCGCCTTCAGCTACATGTCGAGCCATTGCTCTTGCGCCATTTAGATGTTTATATGGATATTTAAAACGTTCACCTTCTGCACTTTCAATATAAATTGAATTTACGTGTTGTGTCCGTCTTTCTGGATTTACTGGACTAGAATGTTTTATTGCTAGTCTAGCGCCACCTATATTTTGGTAGCTAGTTTTACTTGTTCCATACATTGTGCTCTCCATTGTAATATCGGGTGTTCTATTTGCCGCTAAAAACTGATAGTCTCTTTTATCTAAATTGCTTTTTGTAATATCTCTAGTATCAAAATTAAGCATACGTTTTTTTGCAAATACTCTAATTTCTTTTAAAAAATCGTACCAAGAATTTTTAGTAATTGTATCTTCTTGCGTTACGAAATCATTGCTGTACATAACAGCAACATCATTTTCATCTAAACTAATACTAACTTTGCCTAAGTTTCTGTCACCTTCTTTGAAGTCAAAGTCGTAATATCTAGCTTCTTTAGGGACATTAGTTACCTTACCTTCACTATTACCAATAGTAACGCTTGGAAAACGCCCCCTAATTTTATTAAAAAGCTCTTGTGCTATTATATCTAAGTTTCTCATTATAAACTATTTATCAATAATTCCTACTTATAAAGATAGGCATGGGTGGTTCATATTCGTCTACTTGCTCTGTTTGTGTAAAAGTATTATATACTCTAGGATCCCAATCTTTCAAAACTGCTATCATTCTTATAGCTAAAAGGGTAGCAGATATTAAATCATCTGTTGCACCTGCTTTTGCTCTATAACTTGATCCAGCCGCAACAAAGTTTTTAAGCTCACTTATTAATGGCTTACTATGTACAAACATTTTGCTAGATTCAATCATAGTTTTAAGCCTACTACAAGCTGAAACTTTTGTACTATGTGTAGTGTTAAATCCTTTACGAAACTTACGTACATGTCCTTTACGCATTGGCTCTGAAACAAATAGTCCTGGAATATTTTCTTCGCCAAAGTCTTGTATTACAAGTAGACATGCTTCTCCTATACCATTATTTTCCACACTCCAATATATTGAAGTAGATGATTTGATTTCAGATTCTATATACTTACATACATCTGCGAGTATTCTTACTTGTCCTGGAATACCAGTAGTGTTATGTTGCCATTCTGCAACTTGTTTGTAACTTGGCAATTCAAATACTTGTATTGCCGCATTGTCGCCGCCTGTTCCCATACTAGGATCTAGTGCAACAACATAACTGTATTGCGGATCAGGTTTTTTATACCAACGTGTTTGACCCATATTAATTATAGGTGACTCACCTTCCATATTAGCAAGATGGATTGCATTTATTAAAGTTTCATCATAAACTAAAAATTCGCAACCATACTCACGTCTAAATCTTTCTTCACCAATACGTCCAATTTCTGCTTCTTTCCATTCTTCATCTCTATCTGGATGTTCATCCCAATAACTACGAAAGCTGTGAAATCCATTAATGCCTACATCTTGTTCGTTGCCATGTTCGTCAAATTTATCTTCTGCTTGTTTCCATATAGTAGCAAATGTATCTTCGTCTGAGTTTGGTGTACTTGTAAGAATTGCACGACCACCTGTTGCTAGTGTAGGTGATATTGAAGTCCAAAATTCTTCTGCTATATTCGGTGCAACAAACGCAAACTCATCACAGTACAATAATGATATGGACATACCTCTACCTGTGTTTCCTGTTGTAGTAGCACTTACAATTCTACTACCATTTTCAAATTCTATACTACCTTTATTATAATTAACAACTCCTGCTCTAATAAAATCAGGACATAATTCATAGACATATCTTATTCTTTGCATAATTTCCTGTGCGCCTGTATATTTGTGTGCCGCTATTAATATTGTTTGATCAGGATGAAACATTGCATACCAAGTTAAGTAAACAGCCGCAGACGTTGTCTTGCCTGTTTGTCGAGGTAACATATTAATATTAAATCTATGATTATGATAACTTTCTAGTAATCTATCTTGGAATTCGTATGGATCAAATAATAATTTGCCTTTTACAGGATGTTGAATATATGCAAAGTGTTTTGCAAAATGCATATAGCCGTTATTAGGATCCATACACTTTGACAAATGCTCTATTTGATCCTCAGTAAATGTTTCTTTAGTATTTGCTTTTTTGGTTAAAACACCATCTAAACTTTTGCTCATAACGTATTTACTCTATAATATCATCGTAGTATCCTGTATCGAATCGTAAGTCAAACAGTTTACGTTTATCTTGCTGTATTAAAACAGGCACTGGAGATGCATTTGGACCGTTAGTAGGCTCACTCCATAACCATTCGTATACAGGACTGTTATCTATTTTTTTATGTAATTTTTTAAGACGTCTACGATTGTATTTAGGACATACATAGACAATAGCTTGGTTTTTACCTAGTGGTTCTACTTCACCAGACCATTCTCTAATTTTGATTTCGCCTTTTTTGTGAGCTGCGCCGCTCCATGGACATACTGGTTTAATATGTTGGAAGTATTTTTCCCAATCAACCTCTAGATGATTTTCCACGACTCTTTTTACCACGTGAGCCCTCGGTTGTTTTTATATCTTCCATTGCACCACGTGACTTTTTCTTCTTGCCTCGTGATCCTTCAGTTGTTTCTACGTCTTCCATTGCACCTCGTGATTTTTTCTTTTTACCACGTGAACCTTCATCAGTTCTGTACTTGTCTTGAAGAGCATTCCAAAGTGCTTCCCTTACAGACATTGGATTGTCGCCTAACTGTGTTGCTGGATATGATTTTTTAGGTTTATTAATTCCGCCTGCTAAATCCTTTAACATATAATCGTCGTCTTTGTATTCTGGATCTGGAGAATTATCCCAATCATCAAGTATAGCTTGATATTCTGCTTCGTCGTCTTCCCCACATGGACTTGGCTTATCCATAGGACCCATCATAGGATCTCTATCCATTCTATCCATTGGTGACATACTTGGCATATGTTTTATTGCCATTATTTTTGCATCTGGTTCTTCCATTCCTGCATTTTTAAGAATACCTACTAGTTCTGCTACTTCTCTTGCATCAGTACCGTTCATTGAGATATTCATTGAAGCTTCATTAACTGCTTCAGCAGCCATCTGTTGTCTATCTGTTTTTCTATCTTTTGCTTGATTAGCCGCTGACATCGGATCATTATCTTTTTTTGCTTTATCTGCCGCTGCCTTAGCAAGTGCTGGATCAACTTTGTTGTTTGCTTGTCCTGCTCCTGCATCTAGTTCAGCTTGATCCGCACCGTCAACACCTGCGGTAGCTTGACTTGTTGCTGACGCTTGAGCGCCACCGTCAATACCTTGTTGTGAAGCCGCTGCCTGCTGTGCATCTACTTCTGGATTACCATCTGGTCCTGTAGTACCAGCCGCTGCCGTTTGAGCATTTTGATTTGCATTAGCTGTTGCATTTGCCGCTGGTGATGGTTTAGCATCTGCTTTTGCTGGAGCCGCTCCGCCACCTGTAGCTTTTTGTAATGCTTTCATTGTGTTTGGACCTGCTTGTCCGTCTGCTTTTAAACCTTGTGCAGTTTGAAATGCTTTAACAGCCGCAAAAGTTCCTGGACCATATTTTCCATCAATACCTTTTGGATCGTGTCCTGCTTTTTGCAATGCTGTTTGCATAGCTTTAATATTATCCATTGGTTTTTTGCCGCCGGCATTGTATGCTTTCATTAAGTTAGGAGTTGTTACATCTAAACCTGCTGGTGCTTTTGCTGCCGCATCTGACGCTCCATCTACACCTGCGTTAGCTTGATCTTGTGCGGCACCTTGGTCGGCACCATCTACACCTGCTTGTGCATTTGGATTAGATCCACCCCCAAATTCTCCGCCAGCAATATCTCCACCGTAATCTTTTGCCGCTTGTTGTGCTGTAGATAAATCTTTATCTTCAGGATTAGCTCCTGTTTTCTTTTGTACGTCTGTAGCAATTTCTGCAGCCGCCGCATCATTCATACCTAATTTGTCTTTTACAAAACCCATTAAGTCTTGAAACCACCCTTCGTCCATAAGCTGAGCTTCTTTGTCTTCGTACAGCTTACGTTGATCAGCGCCGTAGACGTCAGCAATTTTTATTAAGTCTTTAAAGTCTTTACTCATGTTATCCTCCTACAACACTTTTTGCGTTTTCAACATTACCAATGTCTTTTGATTCACCAGGTTTAACACCGCCGGTCATATCGACGCCTCTTTCATTTCTTGCAGTTTCAAGTTCTTTTAATAAATCCATAACTCTGTTTTGTGCAACGTTTTGCTGAGCACTTTCTCCACCTAACTCAATAGTGTTAAGTTTTGCTTCATATGGTTCTTTGTTTTCTTCGCCTTGATATTCTTCAATAGGATCGTGTTCTCCTCTGACAATAATATGACTGTGTGTAATTCCACATGCATCTACTAGATATTTTTCTAACAAATGAGCTGTTACAGGGTAAGTTAATTCAGCATCATAATGCGTTACTTCCATATTTTGAAGTTGTGGAAAATCTAATGGTTTTTCAGTTATTGGTGTAGCTTTGCCAGCACTAATATTTAAAACATCATATTTTTGTAAAGCACGTTCCATTGTGTCTGCCCATCCTTCTGGCAGTTCACCTGCAACACGAATTTTGAACTTGTATGTTTTTTTTGATTCTGTTATATATTCTGCAAAAGATTTCATGTTAAACCCCATCTATTATATGTTATTTATCATTGATAACCCACTTTTGTTTCACTTTATCCCAGCGTACATCCTCACTAGAAACGTGGGAATTTCCATGTGAGTACTTTTTACCCCGAGAATTATTCGTTTTACCCGGCATTAATTTTTTAGCCATTATCATCTATCCTTTTCAGCTTCTCTAATAAGCTATTTCTATCTGTTACTACATAGCCGTCGCCTGTAGTAATATTTCCGTTATCTAATGTATCGTTATCTATTTTTTCTTTTTTCAGCTGTAATTCAATCATTTTTAGCTTTTTATCTACCTTTGCAACTTTGGCGTCAAGAGACGTCTTAAGCATTCCTCCAGCCACTTCAAATACTCTGCCACTATATCTACTCTCCACATTCATTCCAAGGTCCATTAAATCTTCATATGATTGCATTGCTTTATCTGCAACCTCATTTAACTCGTTATCGGCCATTTCTCCTAACCCTTTTACAGCTGGCAATGCTTTTGCAATTTTATCAAACTCTGAAATATCACGCATTGTAGGTTCTTGGGTTTTTACAGCCATTCCTTCTTTATTCTCGTTTACCTTTGTTTCTTCTATAATTTCTTTAGAAGATGGTAAATTTAATAATTCTTCAAGTTTTTTGGTCATATTAACTTAATCCCTTTATATATGTACTTATCAATCCTTATACTTTTCGATTTGTTCTTTGGTCCATTTATTTCCTTTATAATCACGTTCTTTAAAAGGTAATGGCTTTCTGTCTACATAAAGTTTTTTTGGACATTGATATTCTTTTAATGTGCGGGCAAATTCTTTAGTAGTATCTCTGCATATGTAAAAGCATAAAATATCTTCTCGTACAATCATTTCTTCTTTGATATTACAAGCTAACATTCCTGCCATTGCTAATTCAATGATCATAAATGTATGCTCCGTCCTTTACATAGACTGGTTTGCAATATGCTGTAATCCTATGTTCTGGAGGTACTAGATATTTTGAACCATAATTTCCATATTGCCTCGGTATACGTTTTGCATAATATTGGCATACATCTATACTTCTAAAATACATAGGATTAGGTTGCTGTTTTGCTTCTTCTCCAGATCCAAGTAAAACTATTAACATAAACGCATGTATCATATTGCCCTCTATTCTTTTTCTTTTTTTTCATTTTTTGAAAATTTAGGTTTCTCTCTCATTTCTAATTGTGATCTAAATTTTGCTGTAACGGATGGGTGATTGCAATGTCTTATAAATTGCATCATTCCAGGATAACCAGAACCTTGAAAAACTAATTGTCCTCTTATATATAAACTAGCTTTGTTTCTGTGTAAATCTAATCTTGCATCTTTATGTACATATGTTGTCAACCACGTCTACCTTTATGAAAAATATCCCCTTCTGTAATTACTCTAAAAAATATTCCTTTTTGTTTACACCATGCTCTTGCCGCTGACCATTTAGCTTGATTAACTACAAAATGGGCTTTGTTATATTTACTATTTCCTAGTTTTTCTTGTATTGCTTGATTAGAAGGTTTTACTTCGATAAGTTCGACATGTTGTTTTCCGTTTTGTCCTACATATGTAATAAAAAAATCTGGTACGTATATTGTAAACTTTCCTGTAAGTGGATTTTTGTAAGGAATCTTAACGGCCTCACTAGCCCAGTTCTGAACACTATTATGTTCATCACAAAATTTCATAAAAGCAAATTCCCAACTAGATCTATAAGTTGGAACTTTTGTACCGATATACTTTGTTGGATTTTTTAAGGTATACTTACCCTGTGCAAACCTAGCCATGGGCTACACCAATATATTGCGTTGCTCTAGTTTTTCAGATGTCTGAGGTGAAACCGAGTAACCTATTGAACTAGTTTTATCTCGATTATAATTTAAAATTTCTGCAACTACATTACTTAACTGTGCTTCGTTCAAACCCTTTAGTGTATCTAAAAGTTGAAACACAGGCACACTATCTAATTTTGCTTGAGATAAAAGTACTGTTGATGTTGCTTTTGCGGCTTCACTTGCGAAACCTCTTTTTTCAAAAAACCCCAGTACTGCATTTACTTCATTAGTTGGAAAGTTTAATGATTTTGTATAGTATCTATCAAAAAATTGAGTTACTTTTTTATCACTACCCTCTGTAGCGTTAACTGAAGGTAAACTTGACATATTACGTACCTCCTAATCCGGTTGTCAATGCGGCTCTATCTGCTGCTCCTAAATTATTAAAATTAGCATTTGCTTCGTTGACTCCGCCAGCATTTCCGTTTGCTTGAAAGTTTTCTCTGTTCTGCCTTCTTGCTTCTGATTCTGTTTGAGCATTGTTATTATTACCGGATGAAGAAAATGTATTACTTAATGCACTTATTCCAACAACTGCGGCTACTCCTAATCCTACATCTGCTGCCGCTCCACCGTTCCCTCCATTTTTAGGAAAAAATGTATTTGCAACACCGCTTACATCTGTACCACTAGCGGCTCCTATTGCTCCAGTTAGTAAACCAAATCCTTCTTGTCTTAAACCTTCTGAGCTTAAATTTCTTATGTTAGATATTAATCCAGCCGCCGCCAATCCTGCTTGTAGAGGATTATTAAAGCCTGTACCTTCTGTAACAAATCCAAATAAGTTCGAAGCAGTACCAAGTATTCCACCAAGTCCACCGCCGGCAAGCATACTTGGAGTAACATCATAATGTGCCTGATCTCCAAAGCCTTTAGGACTACCATTTGTACCAAGTTCTACGTTTCCTCTGCTATAAAAAACAGATTCGTACATCACAGAAATTGTGTTTACTGTAGTAGTAACACCATCAGCTGAATCTAATGTATCGTGTTGCCAATCAGTAATAATTGGATTAACTAGTGTGTATGTTGTATAGGCTTTCCTAGCCATTTGAGAAATTTGTATATTCTGAAAGAACGGTACAGTTTGTCCGTTATCTAAACCATAACTATATTGATTTGCACCTGGACCTTTGTATGTACTATCACCTGCTCCTGCTTTGTTAAATGCTCCAGGAACATCTTTGTAATTTCCATCTGAAAAATTATATCTATAATATGCTTCTAGTAAAGCAGTAGTTACGCCATAATTATCATCGTGAAAAGTAATAGTAACTGGATTATACTTAATTGCTGTCTGTACATTCTTCTTCCTATTATATTTGTTTTTAGTTTCAACATCAGCACTAAACTTAGGCAAGTCTACAGACTTAACAAGCATACCAATCTCTAACTCATGTCTAGCCTTTAAGTCAGGTAATACACTTGCTGCCGCTGGATCCATTTGGAAAAAGCAGTGATATAAAAATTTTTGATGGGGGGCTAGTTTTTGATTTTCTGTTACGAATAATCTACTTGCATGAGCATAATCACCTAAATTACCTTTAGGACTTAATGCCGCTCCTGCTACACTATCTAAAAACCCTAAGAATGCTGCCATTGATAATATTCTCCTATAATAATATTTATCAATTTAAATTAACTGGGTATATAATTAATTGTTAAAGTCTAAATGTCCGTAAGGAATTGGGTTTCCTTTTGTATCTACTATAACTTCACCGTCAATTGAACCAACCATTAATGATCCGTTAGCATGAAAGTATTTTGACGGCTTTATTTCTATACCATCTTTATACTTTTTATAGTTAGGACTTACTTGACCTTTACGTTTTTTAAACGCCATTTTTTATCCTTTAGTCATAAAAAAAGGAGCCGAAGCTCCTTTTAATATATTTTTTATTTTTTACTGTCCGCCGCCAGTAATAAGTGTATTAATTGTACGTCCAACTGCTGTACCAATACCTGTACCTTGTGGTGTTTGTATTGCGTTATCATATTGGATTTCAAGTGTTACTCTCATTGGCTCGTTATTTGCGTAAGCTAATTCGTTATAGTTAGCATTAGTTACAAAACAACCGTACAATTCGAACGTTTCTAGTGTAGTTGGAGTATTTGCTCCGTTACCGCCGTCTAAGATTTCAATAGTTGTTGTAAACTTGTAATCTTGTCCTGACGCCGCACTTGATTGTTCGAAGAAATCAAATTGTTTCTGTAATTGCTCACCTACTAATTTCTGTACGTTGTTATTAACATCTTCACGTAAGTTTAGCGTTACTGGTGACCATGTATGCTTACCTGCTAGGTATGCTTTAGAATTATAAACTGGAATCTCAATTGGTTCAAAAGCAACTGTTGGTCTTGTTACATCCACTACTTGTTTTGTCAATTCTGTAGTTGGTGTAGTTACACCAAAATTTTGCAAAGACACCCTAAATCGATATTGCAGTTTCGGCATTAACAAGCCC
>MDTE01000825.1_pt1 | contig 15289 bp, 15 predicted proteins | sample 811231 | NCBI WGS metagenome assembly MDTE01 (sample SAMN05326651, study PRJNA326480) | marine metagenome | isolation source: seawater | place: Indian Ocean: Red Sea | collected 2010 | reverse complement strand
TAGGCGTAATTTATGAATCACGACCAAATGTTACTATAGATGCTGCTTGTATAGCTTTAAAATCTGGAAACTGTTTAATTTTAAGAGGTGGAAAGGATAGCTTTAACACATCTAATACACTTGTTAAAATTATTGCTAAAACATTTGAAGAAAATGGATTGCCAAAACACTTTATTCAAATGATACCGTTTGTAGATAGAGAAGGTGTAGATAGTTTAATACAAATGAAAGACTATGTTGATGTAATAATTCCTAGAGGTGGAAAAAATCTAATTGAAAAAATAAATTCAAAAAGTTTAATACCTGTAATAAAACATCTAGATGGCATATGTCATGTTTTTATTGATAAAGAAGCAGACATTCAAAAAGCAAAAAAAATTATTTTAAACAGTAAAATGAGAAGGCCAGAAATTTGTGGTGCAACAGAAACTCTATTAATTGACAAAAAAATAAAACAAAGTGCAACTTCTATTTTAGAACTGCTTCTTGAAGTTGGGTGTGAAATAAGAGGAGATGAATTTATAGAATCTTTAAATTCTAATTTCAAAAAAGCTACCGAAAAGGATTGGGAAACTGAATATCTAGATAAAATATTATCAGTAAAACTAGTAGATAGCGTGGAGGATGCTGTAAATCATATCAATAAATTTTCATCAGGTCATACAGAAGCAATTGTTACTGAAAATGAAGAAACATTTAAAAAATTTTATAATAATATTGATAGTGCAATAATTTTGAAAAATGCTTCTACTCAATTTGCAGATGGTGGAGAGTTTGGCTTTGGTGCAGAAATTGGTATTTCTACAGATAAACTGCACGTTAGGGGGCCTGTTGGCCCTCAACATTTAACTAGCTTTAAATATATAGTCCATGGAAATGGACATGAAAGATCAAATTGAAAAAAATAGGTCTGCTAGGAGGCTCCTTTGATCCGCCACATAAGGGGCATTTATTTATATCAATTGAAGCGAAAAAAATTTTAAAGCTTGATCAAGTTTGGTGGCTAGTTGCGCCAAAAAATCCATTAAAAATAATAGATCCAGCTTCATACAAAGAAAGAGTTGAAAATTGTAAAAAAATTACAAAAAATCATGCAATTAAAGTTGTGGAAATTGAAAAAAACATTAAATCAAAATTTTCTTATCAAACCATTAGCTTTTTACAAAATTATTACAAAAATATTAATTTTGTATGGTTAATGGGAGCTGATAATTTAATTCATTTTCATCGGTGGCAAAAATGGAGATGCATATTTAACAATATTCCTATTGTTATTTTTAAAAGACATGGCTATAATGTAAAGGCATTGAATAGTATTGCAGCAAAAACTTTCTCTAATCGTAAAATATCAAAAATAAATTTGAACGATAACTTAACTCCTTGTTGGGCTTGGATAAATAATAAAGAAGTTAAAATTTCATCAACAGAAATTCGACATCAGAGAAATATTTTTAGAGGTCAAAATTAAAAATTCTATAAAATTGGTAAAAAAAATATTTAATATCCTCGATAATGCTAAAACGGAAGATATTAAAATTATAGATTTAAAAAAAAAATCATCTATTGCAGATAGTTTTGTAATTGCTACTTGTAGATCAACAAGACATGCTAATGCAACTGCAGATGAAATAACCAAACAATTAAAAAAATTAGGTATTCTATGTCCAGCGCCGGAAGGGAGACCGCAATGTGATTGGGTAATCGTTGATGCAGGATCTGTAATTATACATTTATTTAGAAAAGAAATAAGAGAATTATATAAATTAGAAAAATTATGGGATATTAATTTTAATAATAATATAGAAACAAAGTTAGCTTGATTATATAAGTTAAAATTATTTTTTAATATGAAAAGAGTATTAGTCATTATATGTTTTATTAATTCCATAGTTGTAAATTCTTCTGTTTATGGAAAATCAAAAAATAATGATACTTATGAATATCTTGATTTGTTTGGTCAAGTTTTCGATAGAGTACGTTCAATATATGTAGATGATGTATCAGATGAAGAATTAATTGAAAAAGCGATTGATGGAATGTTGACAGGCTTAGACCCTCATTCAGGTTACTTGAATGAAGAATATTGGGAAGAAATGCAAATGGACACTAAAGGAAAGTTTGGAGGTCTAGGCATAGAAATTACAATGGAGGAAGGTTTTGTTAAAATAATATCACCAATAGAAGACACTCCGGCTTATAATGCAGGAGTTATTGCAGGAGATTATATTATTCAAATCAATGATACTCCAGTCTTTGGCCTTACATTAAATGAGGCTGTTGAACTATTAAGAGGTGAGAAAGGTGAGCCTGTAAGGATAACTATTTCAAGAGAGGGTGTAGAGCCCTTTGAAATAGAAATAATTAGAGATATAATTAAAGTTCAATCTGTAAAAAGCGAGATATACGAAAATATAGGCTATTTAAGAATTACTTCTTTTTCAGAACAGACAGAAAGTGGGTTAATTAAGTCAATTAAAAAAATAAGTAAGGAGCTAAAAAATAAAGAAATTGGTTATGTTCTAGATCTTAGATCAAATCCTGGTGGTTTATTAAATCAAGCTGTTAAAGTAACTGATATTTTTTTGGAAAGAGGAGAAATAGTTTCAACAAGAGGGAGGGAAAAAAATGATATAACAAGATATAAAGCAAAACGTGATGATTATATTAAGGGAAAACCTCTAGTTGTAATAATTAATGGTGGATCTGCCTCGGCATCTGAGATAGTTGCTGGTGCTCTTCAGGACCACAGAAGAGCAATCATTATTGGAACTCAATCTTTTGGAAAAGGATCAGTGCAAACTATAATTCCATTCCAAAAATCGAATTCTGAAAAAATTACAGGTATTCGTCTTACAACTGCACGTTATTACACACCTTCTGGAGTATCCATTCAAGGAAAAGGCATTGCGCCAGATATTTTAGTTGAACAAGGTAAATTTGAGTCATTTAATTATCAAAATTTATCAGAATCAGATTTAAAAGATTCTTTAGACAAAAATGAAAATATTGATGGTTCAACAAATAATAATGATAAAAACACATCTGAAAAAGAAGAAAAATTAAAAAAGGATTTTCAATTACAACGAGCACTAGATCTGGTTAAAGGATTAAGTTTATATAAAGAATATTTAAAATAATAATGTCTAATAAATATAGAAAGTGTGTTGGGATTTTAGTTCTAAATAGTCATAAAGAAATCTTAGTTGGAAGACGAATAGATCATCCAAGTGGTTTTTGGCAAATGCCGCAAGGAGGCATTGATGAAAATGAAATTCCTGAAAAAGCTGTATGGAGAGAAATGATGGAAGAGATCGGAACAAATAATGCAAAATTAATTAAAACTTCAAAACAATGGATCAATTATACAATTCCAAAAGAAACGCTTGCAACTTTACCTTGGGGAGGGAAATATATAGGACAAACTCAAAAATGGTTTGCATTTAAATTTCTGGGTGATGATTCAGAAATTAATGTAGGAACTGAAAATCCAGAATTTAGTGAATGGAAATGGTCAAATCATAATTTGCTTGTTGAAAACATAGTACCCTTTAAAAGAATTGTTTATTCAAAAATTTTAGAAGAGTTTTCAGATATTTTTAAATGAAAAAGTTTATATTTATATTTTTTATAATTTGTTTTATTAATGCTAATGCAAGTGAAATTAAATCTTTACAAGAATCGTTTAAAAATATAAAAAATGATGGTGATAAATCTTTATTATTGATGCAGCGTTGTGCAGCAATATATGGAGCTCTTTCTGTTATGCCTCCTATTGAATTAAATCCAAATGATTTACAAACTAGATATAAAATATTTCTTCAATCAGCGGTAAGTCAAGAAATTCAAAATGAAGTTAATATAGATGAAGAAGAATCTTATAAGAAACAACTGGATATCTTTAAATCTTCTTTGGTATTTTTTATCCAAATATTCGATCAAAATTATAAAAAAAGTAATTCATATTTTAATAATACTTGGGTTGAAAAAGATTATAATATGTGTCAAAAATTATAATAAATTTAAAATTTTTCGTTCCACGTTCTTAATTCTACTTCCCATGACCAGGTAGATTTATCTTGATTGTGAATGTTTAAATAGGTCTTGGCGATTTCATCAGGATTTATCAATTCATAATCTCCATTTGATCCATATCCAATACCTCCATCAATAACAAAATGACCAATATGTATATTTTGTGGATGCAATTCCCTAGCAAGAGATTGAGCCAGGCCTCTTAATCCAAACTTTCCCATTGCAAAAACTGATGAGTTGGCAAATCCTTTCACACCTGCAGTTGCGCCTGTAAAAAAAATACTACCACTGTTTTTTTTTAACATTCTCTTTGCAGCCTGTTGAGCTACTAAGAAAGCACCAAAACATGTTACATTGATAGCTTCTTGAGTTTGAATGGGATCTAATTCTGTTATTGCTCCACGTACGCGAGTAGCAGCATTATAGATAACTAAATTTGGAGTCCCTATTGTTTTGTCTAATTCCAAAAAAAGATTTGATATACTCTCTATACTTGAAGAATCACATTGATAAGAGGTTGCCTGAGTTTCTTCCTGCAAAGCCTTTAATTTATTAATATTTCTTGCTGCCAAAACAATAGACATATTTTTTTTAAAACACAGACGAGCTAAAGAAGCGCTGAGACCACTTCCAGCTCCTATAATTAATACTGATTCAGCCATTTATTATATTACTCAATTTAAAGATAGTATTTAACAATTATATCTTTTCATAAAATGAAGAATTCAAAGCATCAGCCTTAGAATTAGCAATTATAAGTCGTTGCTTAGAATCTTCATCTTCTTGATTTTGTAATTCTTGAATTTCTTTTTCAATTATACTCTTATCTAATGAGTTTATTTCTTCAACAGATTCAGCTAGAACAATACATTTTTCAGGATTAACTTCAGCAAAACCACCAGAAACAAAAAAAGATTTTAAAAGGTTTTTATCTTCTCCATAAACCATAACTCTACCTGGTCTTAGAGAAGAAAGTAATTTACTATGTCCTGGTAGCACACCTATGTCTCCGTCTTTACCTGGAACAATTACCATACCCACCTCATCATTGAAGATAAGGTTTTCTGGTGAAACGAGATCAAAAGAAATTTTTGCCATTATGCTGCTTCTGCCTCTAATTTCTTAGCTTTTTCAAGAGCTTCATCGATGCCACCTACCATATAAAATGCAGCTTCAGGCATATGATCATATTCACCTTTAACCAATCCATCAAAACTTTTTATCGTATCCTCTAATTCAACATATTTTCCAGGAGAACCAGTAAATACCTCTGCAACAAAAAATGGTTGACTTAAAAATTTTTCAATTTTTCTCGCTCTTGCTACTGTTAATTTGTCTTCTTCTGACAATTCATCCATACCAAGAATGGCAATTATATCTTGTAAACTTTTATAAGTTTGTAAAACGCGTTGTACTTCCCTTGCAACACGATAATGATCTTCTCCTACAACTTGTGGATCTAAGATTCTTGATGTTGAATCAAGTGGATCAACGGCAGGATAAATTCCTTTTTCTGAAATTGCACGATTCAAAACTGTAGTAGCATCAAGATGCGAAAATGAAGTAGCTGGAGCAGGGTCAGTTAAATCATCTGCTGGTACATAAATCGCTTGAACAGAAGTGATCGAACCTTTTTTTGTAGTTGTAATTCTTTCCTGCAAAGCACCCATATCTGTTGCAAGTGTAGGTTGATACCCAACCGCAGACGGAATTCTTCCTAAAAGAGCTGATACCTCTGACCCAGCCTGAGTAAAACGAAAAATGTTATCAACGAAAAATAAAACGTCTTGTCCTTCTTCATCTCTAAAATATTCAGCTTGAGTTAAGCCAGAAAGTGCAACTCTTGCTCTTGCCCCAGGGGGCTCATTCATTTGCCCGTAAACTAAAGCAACTTTAGAGTCTTTTCCTTTTAAATCAATAATACCTGACTCAATCATTTCATGATATAAATCATTTCCTTCACGTGTTCTTTCGCCTACTCCTGCAAAAACAGAGTATCCTCCATGTGCTTTTGCTATGTTATTGATTAACTCCATAATCAAAACAGTTTTTCCAACACCTGCTCCTCCAAACAAACCTATTTTTCCCCCTCTTGCATAGGGTGCTAAAAGATCAACAACTTTAATTCCTGTTACAAGAACCTCGGTTTCTGTAGATTGTTCTACAAATTCAGGTGCTGGTCTATGAATAGGGTAAGTTTTTGTAGCTCCAATATGTCCTCTTTCGTCAACTGGCTCTCCAACAACATTCATAATACGACCAAGGGTTTCTGGGCCAACCGGCATAGAAATTGGGGATCCTGTATCTGTTGCTGTTTGTCCTCTGATTAATCCATCAGTTGTATCCATTGCTATTGTTCTAACTGCATTTTCTCCTAAATGTTGAGCAACCTCAAGTACAAGACGAACTCCATTGTTATCAACTTCTAAAGCATTCATAATTGATGGAAGTTCTCCTTCAAATTCTACATCAACAACTGCTCCTAAAACTTGTGATATTTTCCCAGATAAATTATTAGCCATATATCCCCCTTTTTAAATAGATTCAGCTCCAGAAATTATTTCTATTAATTCTTTAGTAATAAACGCTTGTCTCGTTCTGTTGTATTTAAGTGTTAAACTATCAATCATCTCACCTGCATTTCGTGTTGCATTATCCATAGCCGCCATACGTGCTCCTTGTTCTCCAGCATCGCTTTCTAATAAAACTTTAAATAATTGAATTGAAACATTTTTAGGTAACAGATCTCTTAAAATTGTTTCTTCGTCAGGTTCATATGTGTAGATTGAATTATCAGAATTGCCATTTGTGTCTTTGTCTTTTGCAGATGAAACATCTAGTGGTATAAGTTGTTGTTGAGTAACTTCTTGCGATATAGCAGACTTAAATTTATTATATACCAAAATACATTTATCAAATGAACCATTAAAAAATAGTTCTTGAATCTTATTAGAAATTTTAAGTGCGGATTCGTAACCAGAGATTGAAACATTATTATCAACAAAACTTTCAACAATATTTTCTTTCATAATACGATTAAAAAAATCTCTACTTTTTTTACCAACTGGTAAAAGTTGAACCTTCTTATTTTGACTTTCTAATGATTTGGCTAATTTAAATGATTCTTTATTAATACTACTGTTAAAACCCCCGCATAAACCCCTATCTGCATTTACTGGAACAATAAGGTAGTTTTCATCCTTCCCAGTTCCTGATAAAAGTTTAATAACTCCTTCTCCTGAAGAAGGTGAAGAGGCTAGAGAAAGCAACATTTCTTCTAATCTTGAAGAATATGGCCTTGCTTCCTCAGCTTTTTCTTGTGAACGACGTAACTTACTAGCGGCTACCATTTTCATTGCTGATGTAATTTTTTTTGTTGAACCAACAGAATTAATTTGAGTCTTAATATCTTTTAAACTTGGCATTATCTAACCTAAAAATTTACTAACAAATCCATCTAAAATAGATTTTAATTTTTCATCGTTTTCTTTTGATAATTCTTTTTCATCAGCGATTGATTCTAAAAGATCTGAATGATTAGATTTTATTTCAGCAATCAGCTCTCCTTCAAATTTAACAACATCACTTACTGCTAATTTGTCTAGATATCCTCTTACGCCTGCATAAATACAAATAACTTGTTCTGGAACAGTAAGGGGTGAGTATTGACCTTGTTTTAAAATCTCTACAAGTCGCGCACCTCTCTCTAAAAGTTGTTTAGTTGATGCATCTAAATCAGAAGCAAATTGAGCAAAAGCAGCCATTTCTCTGTATTGTGCTAGCTCTAATTTGACTGGCCCTGCAATTTTTTTCATTGCTTTTGTCTGTGCGGCCGATCCAACTCTACTTACAGATAAACCAACATTAATCGCTGGCCTGATCCCTGCAAAAAATAAGTTAGTTTCTAAAAATATCTGTCCATCTGTAATTGATATTACATTTGTTGGAATATAAGCAGACAAATCACCAGCCTGAGTTTCTATAATTGGTAGAGCTGTTAAACTACCTCCCCCGTGTTCGTCACTCATTTTAGCTGCTCTTTCCAAAAGTCTACTATGAATATAAAAAACATCGCCAGGATAAGCTTCCCTGCCTGGTGGTCGTCTAAGCAGAAGAGACATTTGCCTATATGCAACAGCTTGTTTTGATAAATCATCATAAATAATTAATGCATGCATTCCATTATCTCTAAAATATTCACCCATAGTACAACCTGTATATGCTGATAAAAATTGGAGAGGGGCTGGCTCAGAAGCTGTTGCACTAACAACAATAGTATAATCCATTGCTCCATTATCTTCTAATGTTTTAACAATCTGAGCTACAGTTGATCTCTTTTGACCTATAGCTACGTAAATACAATATAGTTTTTCTTTTTCATTTTTAGACTGATTCACAGATTTTTGATTTAAAATAGTATCTATTGCGACTGCTGTTTTGCCAGTTTGTCTATCACCAATAATTAACTCTCGCTGACCTCTACCTATTGGCACTAGGGCATCAAGAGCTTTAATACCAGTTTGCATTGGCTCAGAGACGCTTTGTCTTGGAATAATCCCTGGTGCTTTTAATTCAATCCTTCTTCTGTCTTTTGAATCAATATTTCCTTTACCATCAATAGGATTTCCTAATCCATCTACAACTCGCCCAAGCAGCTCTTTACCAACTGGAACATCAACAATTTCTCCTGTTCTTTTTACTGTATCACCTTCCTTAATGCCTGTATCATCTCCAAAAATAGAAACACCAACATTATCCATTTCAAGATTAAGAGCCATTCCTTTTATACTTCCTGGAAATTCAACCATTTCACCTGCTTGTACCTTGTCTAAACCATAAACACGGGCTATTCCATCGCCCACACTTAATACTGTTCCAACTTCAGCTACATCAGCTTTAGTTTCAAAATTTGCAATTTGGTCTTTAATAACAGATGATATTTCTGCTGCCTTGATTTCCATTATGCCCCCTTCATAACTATTTTAAGTTTATTGATTTTATTTGCAAGAGATGTATCAATCATTTTTGAGCCAACCTTAACAACTAAACCTCCTATAATATTTTTATCTACATTGAAATTAAGAGAAAGTTTATCTCCTAAAATATTTTTTATTTGTTCTTTAATATTATTTTTTTGTTCTTCATTTAATTGATCGGCTGATGTAATTTCAGCCAGCACATCTCCTCTTTTTTGTGCATTAATATTGATAAATTGCAATATAATTGAAAGCAAACTTGCAAAACGTTTATTATTTTCTATAACATTTAAAAAAGTTAAAGTTAACTTGTTTACAGAAATTTTTTTTAATAATTTTTCTAAGATTTTTAATTTATCTGAAGAAGAAATTAAAGGACTCTTAATAACGAATTTTAAATCTTTATTTACATTAAATAAAGATTGAATTGATAAAAGATCCTTGAGCACTACATCAACCAAGTTTGAGTCAGAAGCAAGATCATATAAAGCTGATGCATATCTGTCAGAAATCAAGTCGCCTGCATTTATTTTTGAAGCCATGTATATTTCCTCTTAGTAGAATTGTGATAGGGTATTAACATATCAGAAAATTTAGGTAAACTAGGAGTTTATGTGACATATTCGGTAATGATACAAATAATGATATCAATTGTGGGTAAATCATGTGAATGTATATGGATCTACATCTATAATTACTCTTATTGAAGAAGGTTTATTAGTAAAATTAAGCATTTTTTTAGTATGTTCATTCAATCTATTACGATTTGTTCCTTTTAGAAGGATCCTATATCGATATTTGCCTCTTAATAAATAAATTGGCGCCTCTACAGGTCCAAGAATATCGATTGTTTGATCTTTTTTTGGATATCTAATTAAACTAGCTGCGTAATTTTCAGCTAGAGACTTTGATGATCCAGAAATAATTATTGCTGTCATATAGCCAAAAGGTGGAACTCTAAAATTCTCCCTTTCTTTTAAGGTATTTTCTATAAACGATTTTCTATTTCTGTCTTTTAATGCTTGGACCAAAGGTTGATTTGGGTAATAAGTCTGTATCATAACCTTTCCTTTTTGTTGAGATCTTCCAGCTCTACCACCAACTTGCTGAAGTAGATTAAAAGTTTTTTCTATTGCACGCATATCACCACCAAATAAACCAGCATCAGCGTCTATAACTCCAACCAACGATAAATTTGGAAAATCGTAACCCTTTGCCATGATTTGAGTGGCAACTAGAATATCAATTTGATTTTTAGTAAATTTATTGATTATAGATTTTATTTTATTTGGAGTATTGGCAGAATCGCTAGACATAATAGAAATATTTTTATTTGGAAAATATTCTAATAGTTCTTCAGCAACTCTTTCTACCCCTGGCCCTATCAAACTTATTGAATTCTTATTTAAGCACTTGGGACAATCGTTTTTAATATTAACTATATCCCCACATTGATGACATAATAACCTTTTTTTTTTCTGATGCATTACAAGCCATGATGAACACTGCTTACATTGAATTCTATATCCGCATTCTCTGCAAATACTCAAGGGGGAGTATCCTCTTTTGTTTAAAAATATAAGCGCCTGTTGTTTTTTTTCTAAGCATTTGTTTAATTCTTTAATTATTAATTGTGAAACCCATTTTGATTTATCTAACTTTCTTTTAGTTAAATCTACAAGTTCAATTGAAGGAAGTGGTAATCCAGAATATTGTTTTGAAATATAAACATGGTAATATTTCTTAATGTTGATATTATTTTGAGTTTCTAAAGAAGGGGTTGCCGAACTTAATATTAAATAATTTTTTTGAAATTTAGATCTAACAACAGCTAAATCTCTTGCTTGATATCGAATATTATCTTCTTGTTTGTATGAAGTATCATGCTCTTCATCAATAACTATTAATCCTAAATTAGTAAAAGGAAGAAATAAACTAGACCGAGCTCCGATAACAATTATTGTATCCCCTAAATATGCTTTGTGCCAAATTTCCTGACGTTTTTTTTCAGAAATTTTTGAATGCCAAATATCTACTTCAATCCCAAACCTATCATAAAACCTTTTTTCTAATTGCGGAGTAAGACTAATCTCTGGAACCATTACTAATAATTGTTTTTTTTCTATCAACATTTTTTCTACTAAATCAAAGTACACCTCTGTTTTACCTGAGCCGGTAACTCCTTCTAGCACAACAGGCTTGAAGCTATTTCTGAAATAACTTAAAATTTTGTTTTTTGCAGTTTGCTGTTCGGTATTTAAATCAACTGAATTAGAAGAAATGTTTTTTTTCTTTTTATCTTTAATTTTATATTGAATAATTTTATGATTAATAACAAATAATTTTAATACTGATCCTATAGGAGCTAAAGTATAATCACTTATCCAATATAAAAAATCAATTGTTTCTTTGTTGAAACATATAGAGTCTAAAATTTTATGAACTTTTTTAATATTATAATTTGGTTTAGAAACGTTAATTTCTACAATCATACCAACTTCTAAAGATTTACCAAATGATACTATAGCTATTTGGCCTTTTTTAACTTCAGCATTACCTATATCATAAGTAAAGACTTGGTTAAAAGGCCTAGTAACTATTAAGTTGCAATACATAAAGTCCCTTAATAAAACATTTAATTTAACTTAACTTTCTAAATACTAATGATATGATATAAACCAATCAATGAAATTTTTTGTAGACACTGCTGATATTAAACAAATTGAAGATTTAATGCCTACTGGGCTTGTGGATGGTGTTACCACCAACCCATCGTTGATTGCAAAAAACGGTGATGATATGGCAGAAACTATAAAAAAAATATGCTCCATAGTTAGTGGGCCAGTAAGCGCTGAAGTAACAGCTACTGACTACAATAAAATGTTAGAAGAGGGAAAATATTTAGCTTCTCTTGCTAAAAACGTTACAGTAAAAGTTCCATTAACTCTTGATGGTCTCAAAACATGTAAAGAGCTTAGAAATCAAGGAACTATGGTAAATGTAACTCTTTGCTTTTCAGCAGCACAGGCGTTATTAGCTGCAAAATCAGGTGCGACTTTTATTTCCCCTTTTGTTGGTCGATTAGATGACACTGGAGAAAATGGCATGGCTTTGATTGAAGATATTGTAACAATGTATGACAATTATGGATTTGAAACGGAAGTTCTAGTTGCTTCAATTAGATCTAAACAACATGTGATAGATTCTGCTATTATAGGCGCTGATGTCGCAACATTACCTCCTAAAGTTATATATGAATTGTATGATCACCCACTTACCGAAAAAGGTTTAAAAGCTTTTCTTGATGATTGGGCTAAAACAGGCCAGTCTATACTTCCAGAATAAATATGCCAACAAAATCAGGTAACAAATCTTTAGAAGATATTGTTATTAATTTTTTAAAAAAAAATAGAAATTTTTTTATCAATTATCCAGAATTAATTAATGAGCTAAATTTCCCAGTAAAAGATAAAAGTCAAGGTAAGGTAATAGACTTAGAAGCCTATAGATACAAAAGAATTTCTAGAGAAAATATTGATTTGCAAAATCAAATTACTGAAATTCTTTTAGCTGGTAAAAGTCATATGACCTCACAAAAAAGAATTTTAAAATCTTCTATTAGAATATTAAATACCAAATCATTCTCAAAGCTTATAGATGTAATAATTTCAGATTTAAAAATTATTCTTGGGTGTAAAAGTGTAAATTGTTTTTTTACTAATAAAGAATTAATAACTAGTAATAGCTCTCTTATTGATACAAAAATAGCTAATAGTTATTTTCGAGATGGAAATAAAACCTATCTTAATCAAAATCCAAAAGGAATATTAATTTTTTTCCCTAATCTATCTCGCACAATAAAATCATACATTTTGTTAAAAGTTGAAATTGGCAAAGGTAGTTTAATTATAGCTATGGGGTCGAACTCAACCACAAAATTTACCCCTGATCAAAAGGTTGATTTGATTGAATATTTAAACAAAATAATCGAAATTAAAGTAAAAAATTTTGGATTAAAATAATTCATTTAAGTAATTAATAAAATAATTTCTAACCATGAATTTTATATTATATATGAATAGCTTTACCATCAACACTCAGTGCCGCTTCTTTTACTGCTTCACTAGTCGTTGGATGTGCATGACAAATACGAGCAATATCTTCTGCACTTCCGCCAAACTCCATAGTAGTTACAATCTCTGCAATTAGTTGTCCGGCATCATGACCTATTATATGCGCTCCTAAAATAGAATCAGTTTTTTTATTTACAAGTATTTTAACAAAACCATCTGAAGATGATGTTGTCAAAGCTCTGCCATTTGCCATAAATGGAAATTTTCCAACACTATAATTAATATTTGATTCTTTTAACTGTTCCTCTGTTTTCCCAACAGAAGCTACTTCTGGATTTGTGTAAACTATTGCGGGTATGTTATCATAATTTAAATGAGCTTTTTGACCTTTTATAATTTCTACACAAGCAACACCTTCTTCTTCAGCTTTATGGGCCAACATAGGCCCTGGCACAACATCGCCTATAGCATAAATATTGCCAATGGATGTTTTAAAATGTTTATTTACTTCTATAAATTTTTGATCATTTAATTTAATACCAATTTTTTCCAAATTTAATCCCTCTGTATTTGGTTTTCTCCCAATAGACATTAAAACTATATTAAATTTATTTGTTGTTTGTTTTCGATCTTTCTCGGATTCCATTGTTACTTCAACTTCTTTAGAGCTTGATTTTGTTGCTGTAACTTTATGCGATAGTTTAAATTCTATTCCCTGTTTTTCTAATGACTTCTTAAACTCAGATGCTACTTCGCTATCCATAGAAGGAAGAATGCGGTCTAACTTCTCAATAACTGTAACTTTTGTTCCCAATCTTGACCAAACAGAACCCATTTCTAAGCCAATGTAACCACCTCCTATTACCAACATAGTCTTCGGAATTTCTGATAAGGATAAAGCCCCTGTTGATGTTACAATTTGTTTTTCATCAATGCTTATTCCTGATCTTTCCATTGAAGATGACCCAGTAGCAATAATAAAATTTAAGGCAGAATATCTTCTTTCTTCATTTTCATCTTTTACTAAAATTGTTTTAGTATCGATAAATGATGCATGACCTGTGATGTGTGTGATTTTATTTTTTTTAAAAAGAAAACTTATACCGGTTGTTAATTTTTTAACTATATTATTTTTACGCTGCATCATTTTGCTAATATCAACATTTATATTACCAACTTTAATTCCATGCTCGCTCATCTTATTTGATGTTTCAGAATATTTTTCTGATGAATACAATAATGCTTTAGACGGAATACACCCTATATTTAGACATGTTCCCCCAAGTGTTTTTTCTTTTTCAACACAAGCAACTTTCATCCCTAATTGAGCTGCTTTTATTGCTGCAACATATCCTCCTGGCCCAGCTCCAATAATAATTAAATCATAATCTGTCATTTAATTACCCAAAACAATTTTAGATGGATCCTCTAGTAATTTTTTCACATTTACAAGAAATCCAACACTCTCTTTTCCATCAATAATTCGATGGTCATAACTCAAAGCTAAATACATCATAGGTCGAATAGCTATTTCATCATTAATAACAACGGCTCTTTTAATAATATTATGCATTCCTAAAATTCCAGATTGAGGGCTATTAATTATAGGGGTGCTTAGCATTGAACCATAAACACCACCATTTGAAATTGTAAATGTTCCACCTGATAAATCTGCAACTGTTAATGTCCCTTCCTTTGCTTTGTTGCTAAAGTCTAAAATATTTTTTTCAATTTCTCCAAAAGTTTTTTGATCTGCATTTTTTAAGATTGGTACTACAAGGCCTTTTTCAGTCCCCACAGCAATACCAATATCAAAATGGTTCTTGTAGACTATTGTATCATCCTTGATTTCAGCATTAACTGCAGGAAATTCTTTTAAACATTCAACTACTGCTTTTACAAAAAAAGACATAAAGCCTAGTTTAACTCCATACCTTTCTTTAAAATCATCTTTCTTTGCTTCACGAATTTCTATAATTCCAGACATATCAACTTCATTAAAGGTGGTTAAGATAGCAGCTGTATTTTGAGATTCTTTTAAACGAGTTGCAATTGTTTTTCTTATTTTTGACATCTTAACAACTTCTTCCCTTTCTTTTTTTTCAGAAGTTTTAGAATTAGTAGAGTTTTTTAAATGATTAAGAACATCTTCTTTTGTTATCCGTCCATCGTCTCTTGAAATTTTAACATTAGAAATATCTAAATTAT
>MDTE01177520.1_pt1 | contig 15290 bp, 16 predicted proteins | sample 811231 | NCBI WGS metagenome assembly MDTE01 (sample SAMN05326651, study PRJNA326480) | marine metagenome | isolation source: seawater | place: Indian Ocean: Red Sea | collected 2010 | reverse complement strand
GTGACATATATTTGTTAAGTTACTATTCTTAATAAATTATTAATTTTGTTTGTCAAGCCATATACATTCCACCATTAACATGAAGTGTTTCCCCCGTAATATAATTAGATAAGTCAGATGCAAGAAAAGCTACACAATTCGCTACATCCTCGGGTTTACCTAAAGTTCCTGACGGTATTTTTTGTATCAAAATATTTCTGAAATCATCATTAATACTTTTGGTCATTTCAGTTTCTATAAAACCAGGCGACACGCAATTAATGTTAATATTTTTTTTTGCATATTCTATCGCCAAGCTTTTTGAAAACCCAATAATGCCTGATTTTGATGCAGCGTAATTAGCTTGGCCTAAATTACCTGTATGACCAACTATAGAAGTAATATTTATTATTTTACCATTTTTGTTTTTTAACATCTTTTTAATTGCAAATTTACACATTAAAAATGTTGAAGTGAGATTAATATCTAAAACTTTTTTCCAGTTTTGCTCTGTTAATCTTAGTGAAATATTATCTAAAGTTATTCCTGCGTTATTGACAAGAATATCTAATCCGTTTAGCTCTTTAAAACTTTCCTCAACAAATTTTTCAATTTCAGAATGATTATCTAATTTAAATGGTTTAATTTTTATTTTTTTGAACTCTGTTTTTAAGGCTTCTAATTTTTCAATTTTGGTTCCGGTAGCTAAAATACTGCCTCCAAGATCATAAAATTTTCTTATCAAACTTTTTCCAATTCCACCAGAAGCTCCTGTTATTAAGATTTTTTTATTTTCAAAATTCATTTTTTAAAAGTTCTAAATTATTAATTTCATTTATATTAATTATTTTTTTACCTTTTACTATTCTTTTCGCCAATCCTGTTAATACTTTTCCAGGGCCAACTTCAATAAAGGTATTAATACCACTATTACCCATGAACTCCATGCTCTCCCTCCACCTTACTTTTGAAAAAATTTGTTTTACTAAAAGACTTTTTATCGTATCGGAGTCAGTTTCTTCTTTTGCAGTAACATTTGCTACTATTGGTATCTCTGGCTTCAAAAATTTAATACTTTTTATTTTTTCCTCCATATCTTTTGAAGCTTTCTGCATTAACGAACAATGAAATGGAGCGCTTACCGGAAGAGAAATGTTTTTAATTTTTGCATCATCTAATAATTTTTTAAATGAGTTTATTGAGTTTATATCCCCACTTACAATAATTTGCCCAACAGAATTATCGTTAGCTATTTCACAAACTCCGTTTTTATCTAATTTAGTGATTAATCTTTCTAATGTTTCAATGTCTGACCCTAAAACTGCAATCATTCCTCCTTTTCCTATGGGAACTGCATTTTGCATTGCTTTTCCTCTTTCATTAAGTAGAAATAATGCATCTTTAAAACTCAATGAGTTGGAGCAAACTAATGCTGAATATTCTCCCAAGGAATGACCCGCAAAATATTTAAAATGCTTACTATTGATGCCAAGCTCTTTTTGCAATACTTTAAAGAAAGAATAACTTACAATCATTATTGCGGGTTGAGTGTTTTGAGTTAATTTGAGCTGATCTTCAGGACCCTCTAAAATAATTTTTGAGATTTTTTTTTTAAGACAGTCGTCAGCCTGATAAAATAGTTCTTTGACATAGTCAAATTTCTTAAATAGATCCGAACCCATTCCTATAGACTGTGATCCTTGGCCTGGAAACATTAACGCTCTCATAATTACTAATGATTTTTCACAATTTTAAACTGTTGTAAATCATAATTTATAATAGTATAAACCCAGCTTTAACATATAAACATGAATTTTTACGAGCATACCATTATCGCCAAACATGATTTGACTTCATCGGAGCTTGATGGATTAATAAAAAAATATTCTGATATCATATCTGGATCTTCGGGTAAGGTAATTAAACTTGAAAAATGGGGTTTAATGAATTTTTCAGAAAAAATTGAGAATTTCAAAAAAGGATTTTATATACATCTTAAATTTGAGGGAAATAACAATATTTTAGAACAGCTTAAAGAAAAAATTAAATTAGACAAAAAAGTAATTAGAGATCTGGTAGTTAAGTATAATAAATTAGACTTAAATAACGAGTATTTTAGATCAAACCAATATGAAAAATAGAAAAAGTAAATTTAACAGGAAGAGCCAAAGTCCTTTGGCTAAATTAAGTTTATTTCAAAAAAATGATATGAGGTATTCAAAAAAATGTCCTTTTTCAAAAAAAAATGCTGAGATTATTGACTACAAAAATATAAAACTTTTAAGAAAATATTTAACGGAGAATAATAAAATACTATCCTCAAAAATTACTTCTGTTTCACAAGGTAGTCAAAGAAAATTGGCAACAGAAATTAAAAAAGCAAAAATTTTAGGACTAATTTAAAATGGAAATTATATTACTAGAAAATATTACAAAGCTCGGTAAAATTGGAGAAGTAGTAGAAGTAAAAGATGGCTATGCCAGAAACTTCTTACTTTCCCAAGGTAAAGCTTTGAGGTCTAATAAGAAAAATTTAGAAATAGTAAGTAAAAAGAAGGAAGAACTAAATAAAAAAGATAACGAGATTAAAAAACAATTTATCAAAATATCAGAAAAAATTAATAAGAAATCAATAAAAGTAAAAAAAGAAACAAAGGAAAATGGTGAGCTATACGCATCCATTAAGCCAAAAGAAATAGTCTCTTTAATTGAAAAAAGTTTTCAAGTCGAAGTCGAACCTTCCTCGATCGAACTTAAAAAAGACATAAATTCGGTCGGAAAATTTGAAATACAATTAAACCTTCATGCTGAGGTCAAATCAAATATCACCATAGAAATTATAAAACACCAAGCTTCTTAATTAACTTTTCCACAGGTTGAAAATAGAGTGAGTAACTTTTCCTTTAAAAAAAAAGGTTATAATTTATTTTGTAATTATGGAAAATGTTGGTCTGCAAATTAAAAAAAATCTTAAAGTACCATCAAATATTGAAGCCGAGCAAGCTTTAATCGGTTCAATACTTGTGAACAATGATGTGCTCGATGAAGTAGCTAATATTATTACGGCTGCAAAATTTTTTGACCCAGGTCACAAAAAAATATTTGAAATAATAGAAAATTTAAATGCTAAAGGTATGATAGCTAATCCAATTACGATTAAAAATTACTTTGAAAATGATAAAGATAATTCGTTGAATGATGTTGGAGGAACAGAATATTTAGTGAAACTTACCAGGTTTTCATCATCAATTAAACAATCTATTGATTATGCAAAAGTCATTCATGATAATTTTGTTAGAAGAGAACTAATTGAAATTGCAGAGAATATAAATGTTAATGCTCAAACTGAAAATTTAGATATTTCCTCTGAGGATATAATTGAAAACTCTGAAAAGTCTTTATTTGATTTAGCAGAGAGAGGTTCCTTTTCTCAATCATTCTTGAAATTTAATTCTGCATTAGATCAAACTATTCAAATGGCTACTCAAGCAATGCAGAACGATCAAGGAATTGTTGGTGTCCCAACTGGATTAAAAGATTTAGATGAAAAACTTGGAGGCTTACATAAATCAGATTTAGTAATTATTGCTGCAAGGCCATCAATGGGGAAAACTGCATTGGCGACTAACATTGCTTACAATGCAGCTTTACAAATAAAAAATGATAACAAAAAATCTTCTGTAGCTTTTTTTTCTTTGGAAATGTCTTCAGAACAATTATCAACAAGAATCTTATCTGAACAAACGAAGATACAATCTACTGACATAAGAAGAGGTAAAGCAACAGAGGAGCAGCTTAATAAATTTATTCAAACATCAAGAGAAATTTATGATTTACCTCTTTATATTGATGAGACACCTGCAATTACTATTGCAAAATTAAGTAATAGAGCTAGAAGAATAAAAAGATTATTTGGTTTAGAATTAATAGTTGTAGATTATATACAATTAATGAAAGTTAATTCTAATAGGTATGAGGGGAGAGTGCAAGAAATATCAGAAATTACTCAAGGTCTTAAAGCACTTGCAAAAGAACTAGGTGTCCCAGTATTAGCTTTGTCACAGCTCTCTAGGGCAGTAGAACAAAGAGATGATAGACAGCCGCAACTATCGGACCTAAGAGAGTCTGGATCAATAGAACAAGATGCTGATGTGGTAATGTTTATTTACAGAGAAGAATATTATCTAGAAAAAAAACAACCAAAAACAGGCACAATAGAACACGCTGAATGGCAGTCTAAAATGAACGATGTTTACGGCTTAGCAGAAATTAATATTGGTAAACAACGTCATGGGCCAACTGGTAAAGTATATTTAGAATTTGAGGGAAAATATACGAGATTCAAAGATACAACAAAAAAATAATCTTATTTTATTTATATTATTTGATGATATAAAATAATCGCATTTAAAATGTATCTTAAAATTTACAATAAATTAGTAACAGACCTATCGAAATTTACTCTTATAATTTTAGGTCTTTTAATATTGTTTTCCATTAATTCTTCAAAAAATTTTAACTTAGATGCGTCTTCAGATGCCTTGCTTTTAGAGGGTGACAAAGATTTACAATATCTGAGAGAAATAAATGAAAGATACGGATCAAAAGACTTTTTATTTTTAACTTATGCGCCAATAACAAGTTTCGCTGACGACGAAACAATTATTAACATTCAACTTTTAAAATCAAAAATTGAAAAACTGTCTTGGGTCGATAGTGTAATTACAATAATAGATGTGCCACTATTAAAAAGTAGCGACGAACCTTTAATGGAAAGAATTAAAAATTATAAGACATTAGCTTATCCTGAGATAGACAAAAAAAGAGGATTTGATGAAATATTAAATAGCCCTATCTATAAAGATTACGTAATTAGCAGTGATGGAAAAACATCGGGAATTATAGTTTACCTAAAAACAGACGAAAGATTAAAAGAATATATAAAACTTAAAAATGATTATCTGTTTCAGTCAACAAACAATGAGGGTAATTTTGATAATCGAAATTATAAAGTTTTCTTAAAGGAATATGAGGATTATAAAAATCTGTATAATAAGAGAAATCACCAAAATATAAATGAAATAAGAGAGATTATTTCCAAGTTTGGTGGAAGTTCTAAAATTTATCTTGGCGGTGTCCCAATGATAGCTGATGACATGATGACTTTCATTAAAAAAGATATAACTGTATTTGGATTAGGAGTATTCCTTTTCATAATCTTAACTTTATGGTTTATTTTTAAAAATATTAAGTGGGTAATTATCCCTTTACTCGGCTGCGCCACATCAGTAATTATTATGACAGGTCTTTTAGGTTTTTTGGGTTGGAAAGTGACAGTAATTTCATCAAATTTTATTGCGTTAATGCTTATACTAAATATGGCTATGAATATTCATTTTTCAGTTAGGTTTTTACAAATAGTAAAAGAATTTGGATACTCAAAAAATCAAGCCATACAAGAGACATCAAAAAAAATGTTTTTACCGATTTTGTACACCGTATTAACTACTGTCTGTGCTTTTTTATCACTAGTTTTTAGTGGTATAAAGCCAATTATTGATTTTGGTTTAATGATGACTCTTGGGTTAATTATTTCTATGTTTGTAACTTTTACGCTTGTGCCCTCATTAATTTCTCTTCTATCTAAAGAGGATGAAATAAATTTAGTGGAAAACAATAAATCGAAAATAACAAACTTATTAAGTAGATTCTCACAGAAAAATACTTTTATTATATTTGGATCTTTTGCTTTAATTGTTTTTTTGAGTATTAAAGGGATTTTAAAACTTGAAGTGGAAAATAGTTTTATAAATTATTTTGATAAAAAAACAGAGATTTATAAAGGAATGAAAAAAATAGATGACGATTTAGGGGGGACTACACCCTTAGATATAATCCTGAAGTTTCCTAATGTAAAAGATAAAGATGAAGATGATGAGTTTTCTGAATGGGAAGAAAATGAAGATGAAGAAAGCAAAGCAAAATATTGGTTTACCAGAAATAAAATAGATAAAATTTTAGTTGTTCATGATTACCTAGATTCATTGCCTGAGATTGGTAAGGTTCTATCATTTGGGTCTATAATAAGAGTTGCTGAAGATCTAAATGAAAAAAAATTACAAAGTTTGGAAATAGCAGTTCTTTATAGTAAAATTCCAGAAAATATAAAAAAAGAAATTATAAGTCCTTACATTTCTGTAAGGAATGATGAAGCAAGAATAAGTGTTAGAGTTAAAGATTCTTTAAAAGATTTAAGGCGTAACGACTTAATTAATAAAATAAATAAAGACTTAGTAGAAAAATTAAATTTGGAGAAAGATGAATTTAAACTCTCAGGTATCCTAATTTTATTCAACAATTTGCTTCAGAGTTTGTTCAAATCACAAATTTTGACTCTTGGGGTTGTTATACTAGGTATCTCTTTGATGTTTTTCATCCTTTTTAGAAATATAACGATTTCCATTATAGGTGTAGCACCAAATTTCGTTGCAGCTTTTTTTATACTAGGCATTATTGGATTCGCAAATATTCCTTTGGATATGATGACGATCACTATCGCCGCAATTACAATAGGTATCGCGGTAGATAATAGTATCCATTATATCTATAGGTTTAGAGAGGAATTTGAAAAAATAAATAATTATAAACTAACTGTTGAAAGATGTCATAATACTGTTGGAATAGCTATTTTAAATACATCTATAACAATAGTTTTTGGATTCTCTATTTTAGTTCTTTCAAATTTTATCCCAACTATTTATTTTGGAATTTTCACTGGTTTAGCTATGTTATTAGCGCTTATTTCAGTTTTAACACTACTGCCAAAATTAATTATTGTATTGAAACCATTTGGAAAAGAAACTTCTTAATATGAAAATTTGATGGAATTTTTTTTTGAAAGTATAAGTTGGTTTGATTTAATTTTTCTGGTTTTGTTAATTTATTTTGTTTTTCAGTGCTCCATGAAAGGATTTTCATTGAGCTTTCTATCATTTTTAAAATGGGTAGTTGCATTAATCTTAACATTAATTTTTTTACCAAAGTTTCAACCTTGGGTATCTGACTATATTGACTCTCCATTTATCAACAGCATTGGTTTAGGTATTGCCTTATATGTAACTTTTTTATTTTTGCTTATACTTCTAAGCAAAGCTTTAAAAAGTTCAATGAAATGGACGGGATTCGGTTCAATGGATAAAATATTTGGTTTTTTCTTTGGATTTTTCAAAGGGTATATTGTTTCTGTATGTTTATATACGCTTATAAATTGGTTTTATCCATTTGATAATTGGAGTATAAAAATTAATAAATCTTATACTTACGAATTTATTAAAAATGGAAGCGAAATATTAATTGAAGAATTTCCCAAATACCAAGATTTACAAGATGGTAAAGAAAAAATTGAAAATTTATAAATCTGATAAATTAAATGAAGAATGTGGAATTTTTGGAATTTCTAATCATTCAGATGCATCTGCGATGGTTGCTTTGGGACTTCACTCATTACAACACAGGGGTCAAGAAGGTTGTGGTATAGTATCATATGATGGAAAAAATTATCATTCAGAAAAAAAACAAGGTTTAGTAGGTGACCATTTTACTAACACTGATGTCATAAAAAATTTACCAGGGAATTTTGCCATTGGTCATAACCGATACTCTACTACTGGTGAGACCTCTTTAAGAAATATTCAGCCCTTCTTTGCAGATCTTCATTTAGGCGGGCTGAGTATAGCTCATAATGGTAATTTAACGAATGCAATTTCTTTAAGAGATAGTCTAGTAAAAGAGGGCGCAATTTTTAGAACAACAAGCGATACTGAGACTATTGTGCAATTAATTGCGAAGTCTAGGAGATTAAAAATATTAGATAAAATTATAGATGCATTATTTCAAATTCAAGGAGGCTACTCTCTGGTTATAATGACTAATAATCAACTAATCGGGTTAAGAGACCCTTATGGAATTAGGCCACTTGTTATAGGAAAGTTAAAAGACTCTTATATATTCGCATCTGAAACTTGTGCGCTAGATATAGTAGGTGCAAAATACTTAAGAGATGTGGAAAATGGTGAAATTGTTATCATAGAAAATGGTAAAATTAAAAGTGTCAAACCTTTTCCTAAACTTAAAGCAAAACCCTGTGTATTTGAATACATCTATTTTTCAAGACCAGATAGTATTATTGACGGTAAATGTGCATATGAATACAGAAAAGAATTTGGAAAGCAACTGGCCTTAGAAACTGACATAGAGTCAGATATTGTTGTGCCAGTGCCAGACTCAGGTGTAGCTGCAGCATTAGGTTATTCTGAAATGTCCAAAAAAAAATTTGAGCTTGGTTTGATTAGAAATCATTATGTTGGAAGAACATTTATCGAACCTACGCAAAAAATTAGAAGTTTTGGTGTTAAACTTAAACTTAGCTCAACAAGAAGTATTATTGAAAATAAAAAAATTATCCTGATCGATGACTCACTTGTCAGAGGTACTACTTGTCTAAAAATAGTTAAAATGCTTTATAATGCAGGTGCTAAAGAAGTTCATGTTCGAATAGCGTGTCCAGAAATTAAATTTCCAGATTTTTATGGCGTTGATATGCCGTCCAAAGAAGAATTATTAGCTCATGATAAAAGTAATAGTGAAATGTGTGATTATATTGAGGCTAAATCACTAAAATTTTTAAGTTTAGATGGTTTATACAAAGCTTTGGGTAAAGGTAAAAGAAACAATCATTATTCACAATTCAGTGACCATTATTTCACTGGAGACTATCCAATTAAGCCTCTTGATAATGAAAAGAATATTAAGGTAGATCAACTTTCATTATTAAGTGGAAAGTCATCAAATTAACCAATCGTTACCAATCTACTTTTTTTATCAAGAAAATACATTAATCCATTACCAAATATTACATTAGTTTTTATTATGGTTGGTAATTTAAACTCAGAAATAAAAACGCCAGTTTTTGCATTAATCTTTTTAATCTTATTAGCAGTAAAAAAATAAAGTGAATTATTTACTAATTTAAAATCTATTAGTTGTAATTTTTTTTCTCTTGAGAGAAATCGATCTTCTTTTTTTTGATATTTGCTTACATCATTGGACCAAACTAAATTTCCAGTTGCAGTCTCTAAAGCTAATACTGAATTGTCTTTAGTAAGAACAAAAATTAAATCATTAGATATTATTGGATTAAGAGCGGTGTCAATTTTTAGCTCCCAAAACTTAAAACCACTAGATGCTTGATGTAATGAGATAAGATCCTCTGTTACAATTAAAATTTTGTTGTTATCAATTATAGTAATTTTACCATCAAAGGTGGCTTGAACATTATCATCTTGATTTTTAAAACTTAGAATCCAGTTTAAGTTCTTACTTTCATAATTTATTGAATATAAACTACCATTTGTATTTAGTAGATAAATATTATTATTATTAATTAATAAATTATTAGAAAATTTAGATTTAAAAATATTTTTATCAGTAGCAAAACTCCAATTTTTTTTTCCAGAAATTAAGTCTAAAACTAAAATATCGTTCTTGCTATTTGCTAAAAATATTTGATCTAATGAGATTTTAATGTTTGAGTTGAAGGGAATTTGAAAGAATTTAGCCCATAATAATTTGCTTGTTCTTAAATCAATACAATAAACATAACCCAAGTTATCAGAAACGATAATTTTATTTTTATGTATTATATAGAACAATTCAAGACTGAAGTTTTTTATCTTTTTTTTATAAAAATTATATTTTGATAATTTTTGAATATCTCTGGAATAAATGTATATAATTCCTTTTTCGTCATTAAATACAAATTTATTTTCATGTAACAGAAGATTTTTTTTGATTTTTTTATTAACAATTTTATTTGATAAATTATAAATTTCATTTTCAGTAAAAGAAATATTTGAAGTATTATTTAAATTATTAAAAAATGGGTCGTTCCAATTTTTATTTTTTTTCAAACTTGAAAGAAAAAGACTATCTTTTTTGGATATTGATGTTTTAAGATCTTGTTTTTTATTATCCTCTAAAGATTTTAATTTTGAAAATTGTTCGGGTATAACAACAGTCTTCTGATCATTCCAAATGCCTGTTTTATTATCAAAGGAACATGAAGTAAAAATTATTAAGATGGATAAAAAAAAAATAATTCTCATAGCTATTTTTTTATTAAATCAGAAAATTCTTTAGCCTTTTTTTTTTCATTGTTTGTGAGATAATATTTCTCTAAAAATTTTAAAGCTTTAATTCTCCAAACAGAATCTGAATTAATAATTGGTTTGAGCAATTTAAGAATTTCATCCTCATTCTTAATTTCTTTAGAAATAAACATTGCTTTTTTAATCTTAAAAAGATCTTTATCGCTTTTATCCATATCAGAGATGCCTAATATAACATTAAAAAGATTCATTATTTCCTCGTCTTTTATTTCAATATTTTTTTCAATTATTAAATTTAAAGCCATTGGTGAATAAAACTTGTTTTTTTCATGAACAATTTCTATTAATTGATCTTGAACTAAAGATTTTTTATTTTTTGAGATTTTTATTAGAATGTTATTAAATTTATCTGAAACTTTAGTATTTTGAACATCTTTATAATAATTATAGGCTATATATCCAAAAAAAATTATAATGACTGTCAATATTAATAAAATTCCTTTTTTTAGGTTTGTTTGAAAAAAAATTTTTAATTTATTTTCTTTGATATCTAAATTTTGATCATTCATATCGATTAATAAGTATGTTTTTTAAGAGGAAAATATTGTTTTTTTACATCCTGTTTGTAATTCCTAACTGCTTTTAATATTAATTTATTCAAATTCAAATATTTTTTTACAAATTTTGGATAAAAGCCGCTTAATCCTATTATGTCATCAGTGACTAAAATTTGCCCATCGCATGATGACGAAGACCCGATACCTATTGTAGGTACTTTTATTTTATTTGTTATCAATCTAGCTGCAGACTCTGTTACACACTCTAATACCAGAGAGAACGCGCCAGCTTTTTCAATTAAAATCGCTTCGTTTAAAAGTTTTTTCTTTTCTAAACAAGTCTTACCAAATATTTTAAACCTTTTTTTAAATTGTGGAGTAAATCCTATATGTCCCATTACGGGAATATTGGCTTTGACAAGCGCTTTAATTATTTTAAAATTCATTTTATTGCTTTCGATTTTAACTGCATCACATCTTGTTTTTTTTATAATTAATTTTGCATTTTTTTTTGCTTCAGATGTGTTCCTGTAGGTTTTAGCGGGCATATCAACTACCATTAATGATTTGTTTAACCCAAGCCTAACAGCTTTTGCGTGCTTAATAATTGTTTCAAGTAATATTTCATTTGTATTTTTCATTCCATACAAAACATTAGCCATTGAGTCCCCTACTAGCACAATATCACATTGGTTGTCTAAAATTTTAGCAATATTTTTAGAATAAGCGGTTAAGCAAACAATTTTTGTTTTTTTTTTTTTATTTTTTATCTTTATTATTTTATTTGAAGACATGTTTATAATCTAATAAACTTACTACTCTAACTCAATAGTGCTTGGTGGTTTTGAAGTGATATCGTATACTACCCTATTGATACCTCTTACATTATTAATAATTTTATTTGATATCTCATCTATAAAATCTTTTGAAAAACTGTAATAATCTGCAGTCATACCGTCCTCAGAGGTAACTGCCCTAAGTAAACAAGTGTATTCATAAGTTCTAGTATCTCCCATTACACCAACGGTTCTTAAAGGCAATAAAGCAGCGTATGCCTGCCAAATTTTATTATAAAGATTATTTTTGATGAGTTGATTAATATATATGTGATCTGCCTCTTGAAGGATTTTAATTTTTTCAGGTGTAATATTCCCGACAATCCTAATTGCTAACCCAGGTCCAGGGAAAGGGTGCCTCGAGATGATTTTCTTTGAAAGACCTAAAGATTTTCCCAGTTTTCTTACTTCATCTTTAAAAAAATTTTTTAAAGGTTCAATTAATTTAAAATTCATTTTTTTTGGTAATCCTCCAACATTATGGTGTGACTTAATTTTTGAGGTTTTGCTTCCTGTTGACGTTCGGCTTTCTATGATATCTGGATAAAGAGTTCCTTGCGCCAAAAATTTCACATTTTTAAATTTTTTTGCCTCTTTTTCAAAAATTTTAATAAATAAGTTTCCAATTATTTTTCTTTTTTTTTCTGGATTTGAAATGTTTTTAAGTTTATTTAAAAAAATATCAGATGAATTTATTAATTTAACATTTAATTTATATTTATATTTAAATATTCTAAAAATATTTTTAAATTCATTTTTTCTCATTAATCCGGTGTCAACCATAATGCAAATTAGATTTTTTTTTATTGCCTTATTGATTAATAGAGCTACCACACTGCTGTCAACTCCACCAGATAATGCGCAAATAACTTTTTCCTTTTTAATATTTTTTTGAATTTCTTTAATAAGTTTATTTTTTTGTGAAATTATGTTCCATTCCTTTTTGGCTTTACAAATAGAAAATACAAAGTTTTTAAATATTTGTTTTCCATTATTAGTATGTGTTACCTCTGGGTGGAACTGAACTCCATAAATTTTCATTTGACTATTTTCGATAATCGTCATTTTTGAGTCTTCAGTGGAAGCGACAATTTTGAAGTTTTTTGGTAATTTAATAACTGCATCTTCATGGCTCATCCAAACATAATTTTTTGATTTAAAGAAATTTGCAGTTAGTAAAGATTTTCTTTTTTCTGATATATAAGTTTTGCCAAATTCTCTTCTTTTATTTGATGATTTTATCTTTCCACCAAGTAGTTTTGATATAAGTTGTAATCCATAACAAATGCCTAAAATTGGTATATTTTGTAATAAAATTCTCTTAGGTATTGTTTGAAATCTTTTCTTAGTAACCGTCGACGGCCCCCCGGAAAGTATGATTCCCTTAATGGCTTGAAAATCTCCCAGTCTTACAAACTCTTTTGGTGTAATTATCTCTGAATAGACACCTAAATCTCTTACTCTCCTTGCAATTAATTTAGTGACTTGAGATCCAAAATCTATAATTATAATTTTTTCTCGAGGTCTACTCTTTAAAGTTTTCATTTATTTTTTTAAAGAGTCTTTTCTTAATTTAACAAGTTGATCTTTTTTTGAACATAAAAGCTCACAAACAGAACTAAACTTATTTATTAAATTTTCACTTTCCGAAAAATCAGATTTTTTTATTTTTAATAAAATAAGCTCATATAAAGCATCTTCATTTTTAGGGTTTAATAATATCGTTGTATCTAAATTTCTCTCGGATAAATTATCGTTTTTTTTGTATTTAAATATTTTGGCAAGATACAAATATGATTGTTCACTTTTTGGATTATGCACAATTTCTTGCTCAAATTTAAATTTTGCCTTATCGTATTTTTTTTTTTCAAATAATTCTATTCCCTCATTCAAATAATTATCTTGCGAAAAAGAGGTATTATGGATTAAAAAAAAATAGAATGTTAATATTAAAATTTTTATCATAATTTATAATTTTCGGAACTTCCAGTAATTTGCACGCTGTGTACACCACTTTCATAAAAACCAGCCTTTGTAATTTTAACAAATTTTGCTCTTTTTTGAATATCTTTTATTTTTTTTGCGCCAATATAGCCCATAGATGATCTTAGGCCACCTTGCAATTGATAAATAATTTTTTTCATAGACCCCTTATATAATACCCTACTCTCTACACCCTCTGGTACAAATTTTGAACTATCTTTTTGTTTTTTTTGAAAGTATCTATCTGCTGATCCAGAAGACATGGCACCTATGGAGCCCATTCCCCTGTAAGTTTTGTAAAATTTGTTTTTATATTTAAATTTTTTACCTGGACTCTCGTCAGTTCCTGCAAATATTGAACCCATCATAATAGCATCTGCTCCAGCCGCAAGAGCTTTTATTATATCTCCAGAAAATTTTATTCCACCGTCAGAAATTATTTTAATATTTTTTTTTGATATTGCATTTTTAACACTTAATATAGCTGTAATTTGAGGTACTCCTATTCCAGCAACCATTCTTGTTGTGCAAATCGATCCGGGACCTATTCCTACTTTCAAAATATCTGCACCCACATTATATAGTTGTTTTGCTGCTTTACCTGTAGCTATATTTCCAACACATAAAGGGATTTTATTTGAAATTTTCTTTATTTTTTCCACCATATCTAAAACTTTTTTGCTGTGTCCATGCGCTGTATCAACTACCAATAAGTCAATATTTTTTTCTATTAAATTTTTAACTCTTGTGAGACTTTGTTTATTTGTTCCAACAGCAGCACCAACGACCAAATTTTTCTTTTTTACTCTTTCAACCTCAGATAACTGTTTAGAGATATTTAAATTTCTATGTATAATACCAATACCTCCGAGTTTAGCCATTATTATTGCCATTTTACTTTCAGTGACTGTATCCATTGCTGCCGAAAGAAATGGTAATTTTAAAGTTAATTTATTTGAAAGTTTTTGATCTAAACTAACGTCTGAGGGTAATACATCTGAATATTGAGGCTCTAACAAAACATCATCAAAAGTAAGCGCTTCTTTTATTAGTTCCATATAAACTTATAAACGATTTCCTAAATTTATAAAGTCTTTAATCCTTTGCAATGTATATAAGTCTCTTTCGAATTGGATCGGCTTGATTCAGGTTTATAAAAGTTGACTTTATTGAATTTCTTTTTCGCTTTTTTTTTAATCAACTCAAAATCCTGTCCCATAAATATTTTTGAAACTAAATTTCCACTGGAATTCAGTAATTTTGAGGAAAAATCAAGAACTTCTAAGCATATTAAGTTTGTTCTTATGCTATCCAGATCCTTGACTCCAGTTGTGTCTGCAGCCATATCTGAAATTATTACATCAATTTTTTTTCCAAAATAAGAGAGTATAAAATTTTGTGACTCTTCTTGTAAAAAATCTTTCTTAACAAATTTAACATTATTTATAGGTTTCATTTCCTTTATGTCTACTGATACAATTTTTCCTTTTGAAACTATTTTGCTGGCAACTTGAGACCACCCTCCTGGACAACTCCCTAAATCTAAAAGATTTGAGTCCTTTTTTATGATGTTAAACTTTGAATTAATTTCGATCAGCTTAAATGCTGCTCTAGATCTGTAACCTTCAATTTTTGCCTTTTTGAAGTATTGATCTCTGTGTTGATTTATAATCCAATTTTTTGAACTTTTATTTTTTTTCATCAGAGAACATCTTCATGCTCATCTTCTACTTCATCCTGAATAGTTTTTTTCTTTTTCTTAAAGGCAT
>MDTE01148957.1_pt1 | contig 15290 bp, 13 predicted proteins | sample 811231 | NCBI WGS metagenome assembly MDTE01 (sample SAMN05326651, study PRJNA326480) | marine metagenome | isolation source: seawater | place: Indian Ocean: Red Sea | collected 2010 | reverse complement strand
TGAGTGGGTGCGTATTAATGGCTCTATCGCTGAGATAGGCGTTACATTGTTCGCACAGGAATCTTTGGGAGATGTTGTATACGTTGACCTACCTGAAGTCGGATCTGAAGTTGAGCAATTTGCTAAATTCGGTGAAATTGAATCGGTAAAAGCCGTAAGTGATCTTTTTTGTCCGGTGGAAGGCAAAATTATCGAGATTAACCATGAGGTAATAGATAATCCTGAGGTAGTTAATACAGAGCCTTACGGATCCGGGTGGTTGATAAAGGTTCAACTTTCTGATCCCTCGAAGGTTGATGATTTGATGGATGCAGCTACATACGAATCGACTTTGGGGTAACGATCTTTTCATAATGTCAGTGCCTTCTAATACCACGATAAATCACCCTTATATTCCTTCCACAGATTTTGAACGTGAAGAGATGCTTAGGGTGATTGGTGTTGATTCTTTCGACGATTTGTTAACGGACATACCACTTGCCCATCGATATCCACGAATGGATCTTACTTCGGGACTTAGCGAGCAAGAACTTGCGTCAGAAATTGGTAGTTTTGCCGGTGAAAACTACTCGCCTTCTAGTGGTTACGTATCATTCCTAGGGGCTGGCGCTTATAGACACTACATTCCTTCGGTAGTTCGTTCGATACTTCAACGCGGTGAATTTGTGACTGGATATACCCCCTATCAGCCAGAAGCTGCCCAGGGCACTCTTCAGGTGGGCTTTGAATTCCAGACTATTATTTGTCAGTTGACAGGTATGGAAGTCGCCAATGCGGGTATGTATGACGGTCCCACGGCGTTCGCCGAGGCATGCTTGATGGCTGCTAGAGTTACCCGCCGCAACAAAGTCGCACTGCTCTCAGACGTTGATAATCGCTTGTTAGATGTTTTAATTTCATATGTGAAATATCAGGATATTGAGGTGATTAAAATCACCCCTGATACACGTGTAATTCCTGATGATCTTGCATGCATTGGTATTCAAAGTCCAAATTTTTTTGGTGAAATTCAAGATGTTGAGAGATTAACTAATTTGGCTCATGAGAACGGTGCTCTCTCAGTAGTTCATGTAAATCCAACATCGCTGGGCTTATTCAAACCCCCTGGAGAGTTTGGTGTAGACATAGTTACGGCTGACGGCCAACCCCTTGGTGTACCAATGGCTTTTGGAGGTCCATATGTTGGTTTATTTGCTTGTAAAAAGGCACAGATAAGGCAGATGCCGGGCAGAATTATTGGCTTAACCAAAGACACTCAGGGAAGGGCTGGCTATGCACTGACACTTCAGACTCGGGAGCAGCATATTCGACGCGAGCGAGCAACATCGAATATATGTACCAGCACTCAACTAATTGCTCTTATGGTGACAGCCTACGTAGCGACTTTGGGTAAGCAAGGTTTAAAGGAAGTGGCTGAGTTGTGTTACCAAAAGGCTCACTACGCTGCCGCAGAAATTGCGAAAATCGAAGGATATTCTGTTCGAACTAGTGGTACTTTTTTTCATGAATTTGTTGTGACATGTCCAACTAATCCATCTGCTATAAACGCCGAACTTTTGAAGCAGAAAATTATAGGAGGATTGGATATTTCGCATAGATCTCATAACGGTATGCTTGTCTGTTTCACTGAGATAAATTCGAAAAAAGATATTGATAGATTTGTAGAGTTATTGCGTCAATATGGTGAGGTCCACTGATTATCAAAAAAAGTACTACTGATATAGACCGTCGGTTACTTATGGATCGTTCGGTTACGGGGCGTAAAGCATTTTCACTTCCTGAGTCCGATGTACCCTTCCAGGAAATGCCGGATCGCGCGCAGATGCGTGATGTTCTAGAGTTACCTGAGGTATCTCAGTTGGAAGTGATTCGATACTTTTCAATATTGAGCCAACGAAACTTTTCTATTGATACGAATTTTTATCCGCTTGGCTCATGCACAATGAAATATAACCCTAAGATCAACGATGAACTTTCAAATATCCCAGGGCTAGCCGACCTTCATCCTTTGCAGCCACAAGATACTGCGCAAGGTGCCATCAGACTGCTAAAGGAGCTACAAGATGATTTGGGTGAGATCACTGGATTACCTGCTGTTTCTCTAGCTCCCCTCGCAGGTGCCCAAGGGGAATACGCCGGACTACTTATCGCACGTGCCTACCATGAGGCACGGAATGATACTCAACGGACAGTTGCGATCATTCCGGATTCTGCTCATGGAACTAACCCAGCTTCAGCAACAATGGCGGGCTTAGATGTTGTAACAGTCGGGTCTGATCCAAATGGCAATGTTGATGTATCTAATCTACGTGAACTTTCAGATTCTCGAACCGCTGTTTTTATGCTCACCATACCGAGCACTTTGGGTTTATTTGAGCCGAACATTCTTGAAATTACGGAAATTATTCACAACGCCGGGGGGCTGGTGTACGCAGATGGAGCTAATTTGAATGCCCTGCTAGGAATTGTGAAACTTGGTGACTTGGGGGTCGATATATGCCACTCTAATCTTCACAAGACCTTTTCAACACCTCATGGTGGTGGAGGACCAGGCTCAGGTCCTGTAATGGTGAGCGATGTTCTTGCGAAATTTCTTCCTGACCCCGTAGCCGAAAAGCGTGATGGCAGGTACATATTGGCAAATCCTGAGCAGTCGATTGGATCCATAAATGGATTTCATGGATCTTTTTCAATCGCAGTGAGGGCGTATGCATATATCAAAGCTTTAGGTTTGGAAGGTTTGCAATCTGTTTCTAAAAACGCCATTATCAACGCTAATTACGTACAAACTAATCTGCGAGACAAATATAACCTACCTGTGGATCGTTATTGTATGCATGAAACAGTTCTTTCTGCATCCCGCCAGAAAGATCGTGGCATTGCAGGTCTCGATATTGCAAAGCGTTTGCTTGATTTTGGTATTCACGCACCGACGATGTATTTTCCGATGATAGTTGACGAAGCGCTAATGATTGAGCCAACTGAATCTGAATCAAAAGAGACTTTAGACCACTTTATTGCTGTGATGAAGCAAATTGATGACGAGACGGTTAACAACGCAGAATTAGTTAGCGATGCTCCGCATGATCTGCCTGTTACGCGTCTTGATGAGGCATCGGCTGCGCGTAAACCGATTTTGCGCTGGTCTCCTGTGGATTTAGATGATCAATGATTGTTGATACTCACGTTCATATTTGGGAAGTGCCGCCTATCGCAGAGATTGGTCCTAGTGCTCCGAACTTCACCGCACGGCCTGAAGTCCACGGAAATGCTGAGTTATTGTTGGAAGATATGGATGCGAATGGGGTGGACAAAACCGTTCTTGTTCAAACATCCTTTTCCACTTGGAACAATGAGTATGTAGCTGCTTCGGCTATTAAATACCCCGATCGATTTGTTTCGATGGGGTTGATCGATCCGATGGACGAGAATAATGCACAAGCTGCCGTTTACTGGATGCAGGAGCGCCAGATGCAAGGATTTCGTTTTCATCCTCAGTACTATGAAGATGTAGATATTTTGAAACGGTCCGAAAATGAAACTATGTTTAAATGTATTGAGGAGCGTCGTGGAATTGTTCAAGTGCATAATCGACCTGAGCATGCCCATCAGCTCGATTATGTTGCATCAAGATACCCGGGAATTACATGGCTGATAGATCATATGATGTATCCCGACCCTGTGATGGCTCCAACTTGGGATGTATACAAGCCTGTTTTGGAACTGGCTAATCACCCGAATATTTTTATCAAGATTTCTGATGTGCATAATAGGTCTGTGGAGTTGTTTCCTTTTACTGATATGCATGGCGTCGTTAAGTTGGCGATTGAAGCATTCGGAATAGACAGGTGTTTGTGGGGTACGGGTTATCCTGGTCACCACCGTGTTGACAATGGATGGTTGTCGCTTGAGGATGAGCTTCGACTTGTTCGAGAAGGATTTGATTGGTTAACTGATCAAGATCAATCAAAATACCTTGGTGAAAACGCAATGCGGATCTGGAGATGGGATAATTAGTGGCATTGCGTTTTACGGTTCCAACAGTTACGGAGTGATTACAGAAGATGGTATTAAGACCTGGTACTCAAGCCCCGGATTTTACGCTTAACACACATTCGGGTCAGGTAACTCTTTCGGAGTTACGTGGCAAGACGGTAGTTATCGGCTTTCATCCGGCTAGCTTCACTGGTGGCTGAGTAAATCAAGTGCGCGGGTTCCGTGCAAGTTACGATAAATTTCAGGCAGTTGATACCGAAATTATTGAAATTAGTTGTGATTCCGTAGCCGTTCAGAAGGCATGGGTCGAAAGTATGGGGGAGCATGAGGGTGTTGAGGGTGTTCCATTTCATGTTGCTAGTGATTTTTGGCCGCATGGTGCTGTGGCAAAGGCATATGGTGTATTTAACGAAGAACGTGGTAATTCCAGACGTTCCGTTTTCATCATCGATTCTGACGGGATCATTTACTGGTCAAATCTTTACACGGACTCAATACCAGCTGCGGGAGAACTTCTTCACGAAATCGAAAAGTTGCAAAATCGCTGAGCCGAATATTCTGTTGAAGTTTCTGTTTAAATGAGATCGAAGTTTCGATTTGTTTAGAATTACTTTGAGTTGTCTGTGATTGTTGGTTCAACAGATAAACTATCTGCGATGATTTGTATTTTGACTGTAATAAGGAGAATCTGAGTTGGCGAGGCATACGCGTCTGGAGGTATTGACTGCAGTTAATAAAATTGGTGTTGTGCCTGTTTTTTACAACGGTGATATTGTGACTGCTCAGAATATTGCTAAGGCCTGCGTGAACGGTGGAATCAAGGTTCTTGAATTTACTAACCGCGGCGATCATGCATGGGAAGTGTTTTCTGCTCTGGAAAAATTTTGCGCTTCTGAATTACCTGACGCTATTCTTGGTGCCGGTTCGGTGCTCGATGCGGGTACAGCGTCGATGTACATAAGTTCAGGGGCATGCTTTATCGTCGGACCAGTAACAAATTCAGACGTCGCAAAGGTCTGTAATAGACGAAAAATCGGTTATATCCCTGGTTGTGGCACAGCTTCTGAAATATCCGCTGCTGAAGAGTTGGGTGTTGAGATAGTTAAGGTTTTTCCCGGAAGTGCTGTTGGTGGTCCAGGATTTGTGAAAGATTTACTTGGTCCGATGCCGTGGTCATCAATTATGCCAACTGGTGGTGTTGATATAACCGAAGATTCACTACGGCCGTGGTTTGAATCCGGTGTATCTGCTGTTGGTATGGGTTCTAAACTTGTATCGTCCGACATCCTGAGAGATGGGGCATGGGATGAACTAGAAAATCGCAGTAGAGATACCGTTGAACTTATCAAGTCGATACGAGGTGGATAAGGTAACTATGTGGGTATGTTCAAACGTGGTTACGTTGTCTGGTAATGGCTGACTAGTTTAGTGCCATCTTAATCCTGTATTCATACAATAAGCGGAAAAGAGTTGAGATTTCTATGGTCAAGGTCGTAACTTTTGGTGAGGTAATGCTCCGTCTGGCAACAATGCGGCGAGAGCGGTTTACCCAAGCACGCGAATTTGAAGTTACCTATGGTGGAGGTGAATGCAATGTTGCAGTTTCGCTTGCTCAGTTCGGTGTCGATGCGACATTCGTTACAGCCATCCCTGATAACGACATCGGGCAGGCATGCATCAATTATATTCGTCAATTTGGTGTTGATACTTCGAAGATTTTACGCCAGGGGACGCGGCTAGGAACGTATTACTTGGAATCTGGGGCGTCAATGCGTGCCTCAAAAGTGGTTTATGACCGCGCTGCATCTTCAATTGCTGAAATTAAGCCAGGCGATATCGATTGGGAGGCAGTGTTTGCTGGTCAGGATTGGTTTCACTTTACAGGCATAACTCCTGCTATTTCCAAAAGCGCGGCCCTTGTATGTGAAGAGGCGGCAGTAGCAGCTAAACAGCTTGGACTTACTGTCAGTGCGGATATGAACTACCGTAAGAATTTGTGGACGACGGAAGAAGCGCAGGCAACTATGATTCCGATGATGAAGCATGTTGATATTTCAATTGGCAATGAGGAAGATGCTGAAAAATGTCTGGGGGTTGCTGCTGAGGGTGTTGATGTAACGGCTGGAGAACTAAATCCTGATGCTTATCGGCCTGTTGTGCAGGAACTAGTGGATAGGTTCGACTTTAAGAAGGTTGGGATTACGCTTCGTGAAAGTCAATCGGCTGACGATAATGACTGGAGTGCCATCTACTATGATGGAGAGGAAATTCTGATTGGGAAGAAGTACCCAGTTCGAATAGTTGACCGAGTGGGTGGCGGAGATTCATTTTGTGCTGCAATGATCTATGGCCAAAATCGAGATGACTGGAACTCACGTCAGGTCCTCGATTTCGCTGTGGCAGCTTCTGCAATGTCGCACACCTTCCATGGTGATTTCAACTTGGTAAGTGTCAAAGAAGTAATGGCTGTTGCAGGTGGTGATACCTCAGGACGAGTCCAGCGTTAAAAGGGTTGGATTTAAAATCAAATTTGCTGTGAAAATTGCAGTCAGTTCTACTGTTTAAAATCCCATTGCGACTCCGTCTCGACGTGGATCTGCACCACCAAGCATTGTCCCATATTTGGTGAATTGAATGCCCTGTCCGCCCCCGACAGCGTTGTGCCAGTCAGGAGCGACGTGTACACGGTGACCTCGTCTGGCTAGGTCCTCGCGCATTTGGGCTGGGAATCGGTTTTCTAATAAAAGCATCCCTGTGTCATATATACGGAATCTTGGCGCCTCGATAGCTTCCTGTACATTCATGCCGGCATCTATGTGGTTAGACATCATCTGAGCTGTTGTATGTAGGATGCCCCAGCTGCCGGGAGTTGATAGGGACATTCGGATCCTCTTATTACCTGTGGATTCGAATATTTGAGCTGGCGCAATACAGAAGTCCTGTTGTTTTCCCGGGCCAATCAAATTTGGGCTACCAATGTCGGGGTCGATATCGAACCACTTGCACATGTTGTTCATGAACACTCCTGTATCACCTGCTACTACCGCGGATCCAAATGCACCTCCGAGTGTCTGTGTGACAGTTACCGTGTTGCCTTCGGCATCTGATGTTGCAAAGTGAGTGGTGAGCCCACTCGAATATTCGGCTTTTACGCCTACAGGAGCGTGGTCAACCCGGGAGCGATTCCATCTTTCAGGAGGAGGTCCCGATGTTTCTAGCATGTCAATTTCTGCAGCTTTATCGGCGGCATATTCCGTGGACAACAGTCGTTCTAGGGGTATTTCTACATAGGCTGGATCTCCGGCATATTTCGCACGATCATCGGCGGCGACATAGACAGCTTCCACAATCTTATGTAGCGTATCGCTAGAGCCGTACGGCAGCTCGGGGAAATTGCTGAGTATGTTCAGGGTTTCGAGAATTTGGAAGCCTGAGGAATTAGGTGGTGCAACTCGAATTTCGAATCCTCGATAGTTGGTGGTTAGAGGCTCCTGCCATACTGCTTTATATTTTGATAATTCTTCGCGACTGATGATTCCTCCAGAGTTAGCCAAACCTAGCTGAATACGATCGCCTAAATTCCCCTCATAGAATTCTTTTTGACCACCTTCTGCTATCGCTGACAGGCTTTCGGAGAGTTGTGGTAGGCGCAAAATTGAACCTGCACCCATACCGTTTCGTTCGATGAACATGGATTTTTGGGATGTTTCGAACTGATCAATCCGTACTAGGTTCTCTTCAAGCATTGCCGCGTTGAAAGGTGTGAGAGCGATGCCCTCTTCCGCATATTCAATGGCATCTTGCATAACTCTAGAAAGTGGGAGAGATCCGTAAGTTTCGTGCATTGTCATCCAGCCCGAAACATTGCCCGGAACAAGGGAGGCAATAGGACCGGTTTCAACGTTGAGGTGATCGTACAATTCAGGCCGTGCGGCGTTTGGGGCATGGCCAGAGAAATTTAAAACTCGCGTCCGATTTTCTTTGGCGATGTAAAGAAGTGCAATTCCGATTCCACCGATTCCAGACATATATGGCTCAGCGACGTTGAGCGTAGATGCAACAGCCACAGCTGCATCGATGGCGTTGCCACCATCTTTTAGAATGTCTAGCCCAGCCTGTGAAGCATACGGATGGGCTGATGCAACCATTCCGTGAGATCCGACTGCTGGCGCACGAGCCGATCGACCATGAGGCGATGTTCCCATTGGAAATAAAGCATTTGGATCGATATCTTCGACGTGATACATGGGATTGCCTTTCAGGCTTTGACTGTTGATATTTGTTGCTTAGGCTAGTGTTCCTAATTGGTTACGCGACTCAATTTTCTCTTCATCAGATCCATATGCCATAGAGTAGTGACCCTTATAACCGGCGCTTTCAAGACGATTGAACAAGTTATTGAAATTGATATTCCCTTTGCCAGGGATTAGGTGAACTTCATAGTCTCCGTCGTTATCAGCCAGTCTAACCTCTCCGATTCTTTCAATCCCAAAGGTATCTAAAAACCCGTCAATTCCTTCAGGTACTAAGTTTGAATGGTTCGCAGTGAATGCCCATCCTAGATGCTCCGGTTTAATCTCGTCGAAATACTCTTTTGTTTCTTCGACATTGTGCGCCATATAATGGACTTCTGCTTTATCGGGTTCGAAATTAAGATTTTCCAGGAGAATTTTTTGACCAGTGTCTGCACCGTATTTTGCGATACGTTTGAGGCGTTCAACTGATGCATTTTTGCGTTCGGCAATATCGCCTGAGAAATGATATCCCGCATGTACGACAGTCCATTGGCAATTAAGCAAATTTGCGAGGTCCACACTTGCCCGCATGTAATCTTCCACGGCTGGCGCAACAAATGGAGAGAACTCAGCGACATTTACCGCTGAAAGGGTATGCAGGCCTATAGATATATCATTCGATTCACACATATTACGAACGTTGCGTGCTCGTTCATTGGTCCATGTGTCCATGTGATTAGGACCTGTATCTGCGTTGAAGTCTAGGAAGTAAAACTTATTATCTATCGCCCAGCGTATTGCATCTTCTATGCGAGTTTTTCCAGCGTCGAAACCGATTCGATTCTTAAGTGACACTTGCTATTCCTTTTTGTTTGACTTCAGGCGGTGAAAGCTAATTCCAGTTTTCGTACATTTTGCTTTCTTCCAGATTGATGATTTCGTATGGCAATCCTTTGGATTCAGCTGCCTTGCGTCCTTCCTCAAGGATTAGCCAAGTCCCACCCTTACCGACCACTCGCCTGTTGAGCATAATTAACTCACCTGCCACCAGCGACATTGTCGCTTTGCCGGTTCTTGGATTGACAACAGTTATATCTGCGTCTGCACCTTCTGATAATTGTCCTTTGTTCAACAGGCCCATCATCCTTGAAGGGGAGTAGCTAAGTTTTATTACCGCTTCAGATATAGTCAAAGCACCAAATGCTACAAGCGCCATTGTTCGCTCTATTGCTACGTTTCTTGGCAGGGAACCACCATCAGTTGAAATGGCATCTACCTTGAATGTCTCGTCATCGTATTTGGCGGTAGCGAGGCTGAAAGCGCTGGTTGGAGGGTTTACTGGATAACTAAGCGAAGCGTTGGTTGCTGCCGACTCCCAAATTTTTACTGCTTCTTCTCCTGTCACTGTAATCACACGCCCGCCACGTGCAGTTAGGGCTGAGCCATAGCCGTCCAATAGCGAGGCCTTAATTCCTTTGTCCGTTGTCGGGTAGCCGCGTGCTTTGAGGCAATTCTGAGCCACGTTGTAGACCACATCGCCATTTTCATCACAGAGTCCATTGGTGCCATTGATTTGAGCAAGGTATGCCTCTGTCACCCATTGTGATCGCATGCTCTCTATTAGTGATAAGGCTTCCCTTACCTCTTCGTGCGGTTCATCAACCATACCTCTGGTATATGAGTTGATATGAGCCACGTGCATACGACCGTTATCAGTAATATCAGGAACTTCTCGTAGACCAGTCATATCACTCCCAGAGTCCTTGGTTCCTACATGAAAAGCGACCCAGGCCATTTGTTCATTGGCTGCTTTAACTACGTTAGACGATGCTTCTGGAGTGAACGGGTGGTAACCACCAAGTAATTTCACTCCGATTCCTCCTTGTTTTTTGGTGTTGTTTATTACATCTCTAACAACACTTGGTCGAGGGTCGTCTTCAGATATTGTTGAGTGAGGCACCAAACCCATCAAAGAAGCGACGTTTAATCCTGCCCCACGCTGTAACATTCCTTCTGCCATGAGTGTGGGATTTCCCGCAAGGTCAAGCGCTGTAGTGGTTCCGGACTCTACCAGCATGGCATGTCCATAAGCCCGGTTTGTATCGTTTCCGAATACACTCGACACGTGTGCGTGTGTGTCGATGTGACCAGGCATCACGATTTGTCCCTCGACATCGATAGAGTCGTCTGCCATGTCCAGATTGATGTTGTTTATGACGGATGCAATTTTGCCGTATTTTATTCCGACGTCGAATCGTCCATCTATGTTATTTGCTGGATCAACGACATGGCCGTTTTTCAAGACCAGGTCAAATTGTTGTGTAATAGTCAAAATAAGTTACAACCTAAAGTAAGAGATGCACTATGAGCGTAGTTATCAGGAGATTCTACATAGGATAAGCCGTTAGTAACGGTTCTTTGGTGAATATACCTAGATACACAGCAGGTAGAGAATGTTTATACGAATCAATATATTCGTCTAAAGTATCGGTCTAATTATTCTTTAGGATGTTTTCATATCTAAAATCATCCAAAGATAAGACAACCCAGATCTCTATAGCTTTCAATCCATCGCTTTATATGGTTTCTACAGAAATAACATCCCATTCTGCGGGCGGGCGCCCGACTATTGACGCGTTTATCGTCTACGCAGGTAGAGGACTGCGAGATATGGGTCGGGGTCTCATCGCTGTAATTTTGGCCATATATCTATCTCAGATCGGGCTATCGATACCTCAGATCGGTCTGGTCCTAGGCGCCAGCTTGGTTGGTGGTTTTGTGCTTTCACTCATCGTGATGTTTACCGCCAATGTGATTTCCAACCGTATTTGGCTCGTGGCTATTGCATTAATTACTGCCCTGTCCATTTTGATGCTCTTTTTTACTGAGAACGTCTGGTTAATTGGGGTAGCCTCATTTTTTGGTTCTTATGCAGGTAGTGGGATGCACTGGGGTCCGAGCCTTCAGCTGGAACAGTCATCTTTGACGCAGGTGACCAATTTTCAAACTCGTACGCGTGCATTTTCGAACCTTTCTATGTCATCAGCTGCAGGAAGGGCTATCGGTAGTGGATTGGTAGCGATTGCAACTTATCTGATAGCAGTTCGAGGCTGGGAATTGATTGATGCCTACCAAGTGCTGTTAGCGATCTATTTGGTTATTAACCTGGTCAATGCGATTACCTACCTGCCTCTTTCATCATCAGCCGAGCCTAAGGTGCATGCGGGTCAAATATTAGTAAATCCATTTCGAACCCGGTCCCGCAGGTCAATTATCAAAATATCTGGATTGTTTGGCGTCGATTCATTTGCGGGTGGCATGATATTTGATTCTTTTTTTGCATTATGGATGTTGGAAAAGTACGGTATGAATGAAGGTGTAATCGCTGCCGTTCTCATCGCTACACAGGCATTAAATATGGTGTCGATTTGGTTGGCGCCTTTGCTGGCAAAACGTATTGGTTTGCTCAATACATTTGTGTGGACACAGGTCGTGTCCAATGTATGCCTGATTTTGTTTGCATTCTCTACAATAGGATCCATCGCAGTTGCTATATGGATGATTCGTGGTCTGTTCGACGAGATGGATGTGCCCACGAGGCAGTCATACATGATGGCTTTAGTGCCACCTGAAGAGCGTACAGCTATGGCTGGGTCTGCGAATCTCGGGCGTGGTTTGGGACGGGTCCCGAGTTCCACTTTGACCGGATTCTTATGGGCTGGCGCTTATACCGTCGCACCTTGGCTGATTGGTGGTGGGCTTAAATTGGCCTACAATTTCGCAATCTTCTTTTCATTCCGTAATGTGAAAATCCCTGAAGAGTCTGAATGATTAGATTTACAAGGTTTATTTACCCTATTTGATGTCACGGGCATTTGGATGATATTCACCGGTTTACGTCCCCAATATGGACTTAAATACGACAAAATTATTGTTAGTTTATTTGAGGATAACGATCGACTGGAACACGTTCAGGGTGTTTGCGTAACAATGGCTTAATTTTGAAACTCATATTTCTGGAATATCGTTGGTTATTAGTGTTGATTATGAGCGCTATAGGACTTTTTGTGCCAGGGTTTTCAGCAAGTGCGCAGGATAATGAAGAGATTGCTGGTTACACGATTGTCGCTGAAGACCCAGCGGGTCCTCACACTGTGCAATTACAAGTAAGCCCTGCCAGTCCGATAGTTGGTACCAGTCGTTTTGCTGTTCGTGTACGCGATACCTTAACGGGTGTCGATATTGATAATGCATTTGTACGGGTATACGCGACACCTTCGGAAAAAGGTAAGAAACAATATTCACCGGCTCTTAATTCGCCATTCGACCCCACTTATTATCTTGCTCAGTTAGATTTAGAGCATGCAGGTATTTGGGCTATAGACGTAGAAGTTGATTCAGAACTGGGCACTGGTACTACAGTGATGTCTATTCAGGTTCAACCGCGTCAACGAAGCGGGACAGGCAATGATTGGGGCTCTGGACTTTTCATTTTGGTTACGCTTGCATTTGTTCTGGGAATTTCTTGGGTGACGTATTCGTCAAAGAAGGCGTTAAAGCAAAGAGCAGAACAGAAAATGAAGTAGCTTTTGTTATAGAGAAGTTCGTTGTGGCCTGATGGTCTTTTCGATGAATATCGGTGCGCTATTGAACTGAAATCTTGACCGAATACGAACTGAGTGCTAGGTTTGCCCTTATATTCCTACGGAGCGCCAGTTAAAAAAGAGTTGTTGTTTGTTGCGGAAATGCAGTTACATTACGATCGAGTGAGCAATGGCGCTTCAAAATTATTAACAGGAGCAATATATGACCGAACCAGTACGTTTCGAGGCAGAGGAAGTTATTCCTAAAGAGAGTGGGACGGGAATGGCGAGTGAGGCCGGTCCGTTTATCGCATCGGTTGAACGACTAATGATAAGGGTTCGTAGTGCCAAACTGAAAGATCACGCGCAGATGATTGAAAACCTTCAGGCCTGGATAGACAGGGCCATGAATGGTGGTATCGATGTTTTACGCGATGGTGATCAGATTTTGAATACTTTGAACGCCAATGTCGATGAGATGATTCAATCACGAACAATGTTGCGGAGAATCGTGTTTCCAATGGTGGGATTGACACTGCTGGCTGGCGCCTTGGCAGCATTAACCGTTACCGTTTCTGGTTTGGAAGCGTTATTTTTATCAACTCCGCTTGAGATCGTGTTCGCTGCGGTGATTTTTGGAATTGCTGGCAGTTCATTTGCTGTTTTACTGCGAACAGTGACCATGCAGTTTGAATATACAGAGAAGGTTGCTCTTTTTATGGTTGGTATCGCTAGACCATTGGTGGGAGGAGTTCTCGCTTTAGCAGTGTTTGCATTATTTGGAGCTGGAATTATCTCGCTGCCTCTAGTTTCCGACCAAGAAACGACCACTCGTGTAGCTTTTCTTGCTGGGATGGGTGGTAGCGGTATATTTGCTGGCCAATTGGCTCTTTTTGCTTTCGCCTTTGGCGCGGGAATTGTTGAAAGTTACCTGACGCCTCGGGTGTCACAGGGTGTGGCAAGGGTGGCTGATCGAATATCATCCGCTACTCGGTAATTGCACTAAGGACTATAATCAGGGCCGGTCATTATGACTGGCCCTGCTTTTTTAAGCTTTGAAATTTGCCAGTTGATCTGCAAAGGTAAATATTGCCGGAAGCCCACCTGTGTGAAGAAATATAATCGTTTCATCGTTGTCGAAAGCACCTTCTTCGACTTGATCAATGAGCGCTGCCATCACTGTTCCTGTGTAGTTTGGGTCACAGATGATGGCATCCGTCTGCGCCGCTATATGAATCGCCTCCGCTACTTGCGGTGTCATAACGCCATAGCCTTCACCCACGTATTGGTCTAAGACTTGCATGTCAGTTTCTTCGAATGTAACGGGGAGCCCTAGAATTTCTTGAATGTCCTTGTTGTGCTGGAATATGTAATCGCTTAGTGGAACATCGTAGTTCACGGTAACACCGGTAAACTTCCAGTCTAACCCCATTGATTTAGCGGCGATTATGAGTCCGCAAAGAGAGCGACCTGCTACGCCGATAATATGTATATTTTTTAGATTGTTATTCTCAATTTGTTCGAGCATTTCAATTCCAGCTTGAACAAATCCGATCATTCCTACGATTCTAGGGAATAAATGATCTTGAATGAGGTAGGGCTTGTGTCCTTGTTCCTCTAGCTGCTCTTTTAAATTCTTAGCGTATCCTTCAGCGTCATTCGATTGAAACTCGTCGAGTAGGTGCAGTTCAGCACCCAATATTTTGTCGACTAGTAAGTTCCCTTGCACGATTCGATTTGCTGCGTTTTTCAGAATCAATATGTATCGCATCCCGATCTTATTAGCAGCAGCACCAGTCATTCGGGCATTGTTGGAATGGTAGTCCATGATGTTGATCATGACGTCATATCCCTGGTCGGCGATATGAGGCATTTCGAATTCATAATGTCGAGCTTTGTTGCCACCATAAGCGAGCCCTGTCATGTCTTCGCGTTTAATCCAGATGTTTGGGCCGCCAAGTTTTTTTGTCAGGCGTGGCATCTCTTCGAGCGGTGTGGGTAAATGCGCTATTTGCATTCTTGGAAATCGATCGATGTGCTCTTGGAGTTGTTTACGGGTTAAATTGGGTGTCATAGCAATGAATTGTGTTCGATATATGTCATGGGCAGGATACGAGTTGAGATCATATACCTACTCGGTGAATTTGTTGGCGTGTGCGAATAGTTGTGGGAGTCCTCCCGAGTGTATGAAACAGATAGTTTCGTTTAAATCTATTTGGTCTGTCCTAAGTTCGCCTATCAAGCCTGACATAGCTTTACCTGTGTAGTTTGGATCTAGTATCAGTCCCTCGGTTTTGCCAACCAGTCGAATTGCATTGATTACCTCTTCGTCTGGCTCACCGTATGCCGGACCTCGGTAGTTTTCTAGAACTGTAATATCCGATTCATCTAAGAAATATTTGAGGTCAAACATTTTGGCCACTTCAGAAGAGCGCCTAGAAGTGATTTTGTGAAAGTCTTCTATTTTGCCTGGTGA
>MDTE01097104.1_pt1 | contig 15290 bp, 10 predicted proteins | sample 811231 | NCBI WGS metagenome assembly MDTE01 (sample SAMN05326651, study PRJNA326480) | marine metagenome | isolation source: seawater | place: Indian Ocean: Red Sea | collected 2010 | reverse complement strand
GTTTTAATTTGATTTTCTGTAAATACATTATTATATTCCACAATATTATTTATAAATGATTCTGGTATTTTAATATATAATTTTTCACATTCATTATAGTATTTTAATAATGTTGGCATTATATCATTTTCTTTATTCCCTTTAAAATTATTACAAATTACATATTTTTCTGAATTTGATGAACGACTTGTTGACGGTTTAACTATTTGTATCGATGAATAGTTGATATAAAGGATATATAATAATTGAATAGTCTTATAATTAAATAAATCAAATACTTTTAATACAAAATTCCCTTTTAATGCCTGTATATTTAAGGCTATATATATTTCAGAATATAATAATTTATAAGAATTGATTTCCTGTGAATTATAATCGGTTGAATAATCAAATCCTCCGTCTGCTGTAACAAGATGACACTTATTTTTTCCAATTTCATTAATAAAATATTCAGCATTCTCTAAATTATATAGATTACCAGTCTTATCTTTACCCGATGATATAAAATTCTGCTTATTTGTTAAAATCGATTGATTCCAATATGGAATGGATGGATCTTCTGATATTAAAGTGATTCCATATATTAAATTAATTTTATATTGACTATTATTTAAACAATTAATAAATCCACCCGGTCCTTCAGCTATACAAGCACAGTAAATATCATTTTTTAATAATTTTAATTCCTTAATAATTTCATGTAGTTTGAAATATGAACGACTTGTAGGGATAATAGAACAAATATTCTTAGTTTTTCTTGATGATGTATATATAAATTCATATGGATTTAACATTTTTTTTGATAATTCCCATTTTTTAGGATTAAGAGAATCAATTTCACCTTTTTTAAGCATAAGTTTTTCTTTTATCGCAGAAACTATTGGATTTTCTGTAGTTTCAGAAATAAAAAAACTTTTTTCATGATCATCTTTTAGAGTGTATATTTTCATAATTATCTATATTCTTTTTATTTTAAATAGTATTTTACAGATTATAGTAGATTATAAATATTAATGTTAAATATATTATTTTTCTTTCAAATGATTTAATATTTAATATTTAATTGATCCATAATTAAATCAGACATTCCAAAAGCAAAGATATATAAAAAAACAGATTTTAATTCTAATTTCATTTATTATTAACTAATATATATAATTATTCAATTCTTTTGAATATAAAGTATGTATTAAATGAACTTAAGAGTTGTAATGGATTTGAAACATATTCCATAGGTTTCATCTTATAAGCTTCTTTATAGAATGAATTTAAATCGCTATCAGTTCTATATAATTGATCTAGATTAACAATTACTTTTCCAAATTGACCTAGATCATTCATAAAATAATCTTTCCTTAATATTTGTGAATATCGGGGATTCATATTTTCGGGTATACTAACTTCAAAACCATTCTTTTTCATGATATCTTTAACGAAATCAAAATTAACAAGATATTCTTTCATTTTTTGTCCTATTGATTCCATATAGACATCAATTTCAACGCCGAACATATTATCTATATTTTCTGGATCATAATCAAAATTATCTGTATCATATGTAGCGTCAATACTAAATATTAGATTACCCATATTATCTTTATAAAGAAATTTATTAATACCGAATGGGTTAAAATTTTCATCTTCTTCTTCTTCCTCATCTTCTTCTGAAGTTGGATCATTTTCTTGTTTCCAAATTTTATATTTATCTCTTTTTTCTTTAAAATATTTGAATATTTCATTACCGTCATAACAAGTTCCTATGAAATAACCTCCAACTTTAACATTATCTTTTAAATTATTTAGAAATCCCATGAAATTTGTTTCTGAACTGAAATAATAATGCATCGAAAATTGAGAGCTAACAACATCAAAACCGTTCGATGCTAAACCTTTATATCTTGTATGGATGTTTTTATAGTCTTTTGGAATAGGTTTTTTAGTATCATATAGAATAGATGTCATAATTTCAGTATGTTTTTTATCTTGTGTGTTGTTATTCTCTATTTCTGAACATTCTCCCGAACGAATATTCTTACTTGTATCTCCTCGTAAGAATACAGTTGGAATTCTTTTATTACTTTCATAATATCTTCTACAAGCCCAATGAATATTTGATGATATATCAATACCTAAATAGAAATTTGTATTAATATCTTTATTAAGGTATTTACCATTATCTCCACCTCTACCACATGATAAATCTAAAATCTTAATTTTTTTATCATTAAAGGAAGTACATACTGATCCAATTAACCTTGATTTAATATAATTATGTAATTGTCTTAGTTTATATGATTCTAAGAATTTATCTTTATCATTATTTTTTTCAATATAATATTTTCCATCTTCTTCAGTTGATATTTCTTCATGAATTACTGATTTATCTATACCTGAAATCATATCAACCGTAACAGGATTGTTAATTGATTCCCAAACATCATTAGCAATTGTAAAATCTTGTGGATCAATTTTATCGGTCCTTATTCTTATAGGGACCCAGTAAGTTCCTGTAGTTGAGTCTCTTTCAAATCTCATTTCTACTAAGTCTCCATCTTTAATTTCATCTTTAGTAAAATTGTCACAAAGCATATTTCCATTTGTTAAGAGTATGTTTGTTGTATTATATTTAAGATCCTCTTTACTATGGGCATTAAATATTTGAATTTTATCAGGATTTTTATTTTCTGATGTTTTTCCATTAAGAATGAGATTACAATAGTCTATATTTGGATCTCTTTCAAAATCATAACCAACATATAGCTCCAATTGTTTATAATCATTAATAACCTCTGAACCATTTATATGGTTTACTTGAGGAAATACTTTATCCCTTAATTTACCGTTCACAAGATCTTTTTTAACTTTTACAAGGAAATCAATTGTGTTTTCATGAGGAGGTTTCCATTTAAAATTCTGATACCATGAACCACGGATAGAATCTTTTTGAACTCCTTCAATTTCACCTTTAACTGATAAATTTGTTGGAAGGAAGATTAAACCATCTGTACGATACGCATAATGTCCTTTCTTATCTGATTTTAAAATCTTTTTTGACGATTCAAAGATTTTCATTATATCATTCTTTTTTATTTCTGATAGATCAATAGAATCTTCGCCAAATCCAGTTTGAAAGCCATATTCATATGTTTTAATATCAATATCCAATACTCCAATTTTTTCATCCAAATGATCATAACGTATAATATTATCTGGATTTTGAAGTATTGAACGAAATTTATTAAGTATAGAACTCCGTGAAATATCATTAGGATCATTTGCTCTAAATGGATAAGTATGGATAGGTTGGGGAGTTAATTTACCACACCAGTAAACATCGAAAATCATATATAAATTTAATTTTTCATTATCTTTATCTTTAGTAATATATTCTCCATCTAAAATCCAATCATCAGAAATATCTAGGAAATGACAACCAGTATCAATTACATTTTGTTTAGCATTAATTAAATAACCATTATGATTTGTTATAAATAATTGATATCTTTCCCCATCTGCTTTTTCGGTAACAGCATAATTTACTGATAAAGGATATTTACTCTTAACTTTAATATCTTTTAAATGTAATGTTACTGGTTGAGGCCCCATTAAATTAAAATACCATGTATTTTGCCCTGTGACTTTCTTATATTTTAAAAGGATTTCTTCCTTAAGTTTATAAGATATTAATGTATCTGTATTATAAATTAATTTTGATATATATTCAACATGAGACGTAAGGATCTCTATTAATTTTTCAGTTAATTCTCCAGTTTCAATAATATCTGTCCCATTAAATGATGGAACTTCAAATAAATCACTAATCGGTTCAAATGTCTTATTAATAACAGCACCTTCTACAATTGACTTTTCTTTAATCGTAAAATATCCATCATATAGATCACTTATAGGGACAATTAAACTTTGAATATTACCTATCATAGGGGTAAATGAAACTAGCACTTTTGTATAAATGTATTCATTTGTTTCTTCATTAACTTCTTCAAATATATCTTCAATAAGACCAATTTTAGTACCAAGTCGATAATATCCTTTCAAAGCTTCTCCAAATAAAGGATCAATATCATTTTCTTTAAAATAACTATCTTTTATTCTTGTAAACTTACCTAGTAAAGTTCTATAATCATCATGAGTATATCTTATAGATGAATCATTATAAGAGATTAATTTAGTATTTACATCATCATCAAACCTTTCTCTCGGAATTGGTGAATTTATTTCATATTCATAATCTTCATTATCTTGAATAGTAAAATTATCTTGTTTTGGAACATTTATTCCTAAATTTAATGGATCATAAATATTACCATTCTTTTGATTACCAGGGGCATAGGGATCAATATCATCTTTGAGTTGTCTATATAGTAGGTCTATTTTAGGAATACCTACTTCTTTTTCCCAACCCACATATTCTATTTCAACTTCATATTTTTCTTTATTTTTAAGGATATCAGCTTCTTTAAAAGTCTTTTTAAAATTAAATTTCCCTTTATATTTAGATGTTTCTTTTACAACTGTAAGATCTATCCTGAATACTTTATCTTCTGTTAAGAAACTATATCTTTTTTTATATCTAAAATGTTTCCTTTTATTTCTATAATCAACAAGCATAGATTTAACGAAATGATGACGATTATTTAATGATTTTTCCTTCTTAAGATTTAATCGAATATTATAATATTCATCTTTAATTTGACCATATTTCTTAGTTCCATCAGAAAATACCGTCTTTTGAATATATTCCAGGTTTTCATCATTTATATTTTCAAGACTATCTTCTCTACAATATTGTTTAATAGATTCAAGTCCCTTAACAGAACATCTAACATTAGATACATTATTTTTAAATTCTGTCCTTATATCTAGTATTGTTTCTTCGTATTTTGTTTCATATATTTCTCTGCATTTTTCAAGGAGATTTATAAAAATTTTTTTATTTATTGGATTCTTAGCAGGAGTATAACCAAAAATAGCTTCTAATTCATTTTCATCATTGAGAATCGCCTGTTTAAAATATTCATGGGCATCAGGTTGATTATTAAATAGTTTCATTAATATAATATCAAAGTATATTTATTTTTTAAATATCTTCTTTTATATGTTTCAAATTTACATTATCGTATAATTGTTTCTTTAATTTCTTCTTCCCATTATCATTCATAAGACTTATTTCCATCTCATTACAAATCTTTTCTAAATCAATCATTTTATATTTTGATATACTACCAAGATAAGGTTTATAAATATTCTTATCACAGTCTATAGTAAGGATATTTCCAAGTTCTTTATAATCAGAATACTCTATATTTTCAGGGAGTTCATCTACTTCTTTAATCCATTTATTATTAGTAAATGAACATACTAAAGTAGGGTAATCTTTAAAAGAAGTACTATAGTATTTGTTTACATCTCGATTATATAATATACAATTAATCTTATAATATTCATTCAAATATAAGATAGATGAAAAATTATTATCTCCTTGAAAACCACGTTGTATGGTAGAGACATTAAAAGATCTTGAATATTTATCATTTTTAGTAACAGATGAAGCTATTTCAAGTTTTTTTGTTTTAATATAATTTCCTCTATGATTATCTTCTAGTGTATTATACTCAATTTCATTTTCTCCAATAATGATCTCACAAATATCTTTAAAACCAATATTTAATACTTTTTTTGTATTCCCTTCTATATATTGAGAGTCACCATCATTAATTTTGTTTGTATATGTGTGTTTTTTATGACTATGTTTCTCGATAAATTCCATTATATATTAATATATAAATATCTTTTTATATATTATCAAATTTATAATTTATATAATTTGGATTTTATTATTATTTCTTTATCTTCTTCATTAAAATCATCTAAAAAAAAATTTTTATATGTAATATCTACCTTTTTCACTTCTTCTTCTGGCTTCTGAATATCTTCGGATATAACATCGGTATAGGTATGTTCTTCAATTTCAGAATTTATTTCATTATGAACTAAAAAATAAATATTATCAATTATATTATCTTCAAGAGTATTTAAATTTATAAACATACCATTACTATTTTGTGTATACTTACATTTAAAAGAATTAATAAGGTTTATTAAATTTGTATGATCATTCATTTTATAAACATTTTCATATATATAAATTCGTTTTTTATCCATTATATTAAAAAATATATTAATTCATTAATTTTTAAACTTATCTATGAAACGGGTCTGGCAATAACTTGTATTTTATCAGAACGAAATTTAATTCGAGATCCTATAACAATTACCTTTAATAATTGTCCAATGTGTAAATCATCAATATTTAATATACTTGAATCCATATAATCTTTTGGGATCATAACAATTAGAGGACTTGTTTCATGTGTATCTGTATCTTTCACTTTAAAATATGATATAATACCTAATTTATTAATATTATTAATATAAACATCATATACATCTCCTTCCGATGGGGAAATAATATCTGCTGTATATGTAATCAAATAACTAACCGAACTTTTATTATTTCTAGTCTCAACCTTACCGATATTTCTCTGAATTATATTAATAGAATCTTTTAGTATGTAGCCTTCATTATAACATAAACCTTCAATTAACTCATTTAATTTTTGTTTTATTATATTATCTAAATTCTTATTAATATCTTTCGATGGAACAGAAAGAGTTGTTTTTAGCATTTGTTTATTAACATGTTCAGAACTAGTCATTATGATATAATATAATATATTATTGTTTAAATATATATTCAAATTTTTGTTTTATTATAGATTAAATTTTAATAAAAATAAATCATATGATAAATAATAGTTTCCATTATTTTTTATATCTATATCCCTCATTATAAACTCTCCATATAATACTAAAAATTCTTTATTAATTAAATTTTTATATTCATTATATCTTACAAAATATTTATTAGCAATACCATATAATTCAGAACATATTTTACTTTCATCTTTTATTTTTCTATATTTTTCTTTATTTTCCTTATCTACTTTATCTTTCGATTGATCTAATAAATTTAAGATAAATCCTTCGTAACGTTTAAAATAATCGGGAAAATTTTCTTTAAATATCTCGAGTAACGATATTGATTTAAAACCTAATACATCGGCTAATACTTTTCCAGGTAGTTTATCTTTACTGGTTCTTTGTAATGGTCTTATAATTTTGAATTGATGATCTTCTTCTTTATTTTTATATGAATAACCCCAAAGAGGATTGGTCTTAAATAATTCTAAGGGTTTAAAATTCTTTTTAATATTTAATTTACCAACCTCATCAAGATCTATCCATTGTTCTGTTTCTTTATCAAAGATAAGGAAGCTGAAATTATTTATATTTGTTTTTAATGTATTATTAAATGCTTTTTCTGTATTATGTAAGAAAAATCCAATAATATCCCCTCCATTTTCATCAAGGATAGAATATTCCCCTATATTGCTTAGTCTTATTACATTATTTTTGAAAAACATGTAAATATATTTATCATATTTATCTTCAGGTAATTTATAATCGTTATTAATAACACTTGAAAGGATATTTTTTAACAATGTTAATTTTTCAGAATATTTTAATTTATCAATAATATGGTTAATATAATTATCATTATTAATTGTAGGTATTAAGTATCTTATAAGATCATAATCTAAATTAATTTCACTAATATTATTAACGGTATCTAACTTTATGGTTTGTCCTTTACTAAATTTAAATGCTTTAAAAGGTCCATAATTATTTTTATTTTTTGTTATAAGTTTTATTATTTCATCATATACAATTTCATTATTAGGATTCCGCCAACCTTTCACAGTAGCCTTTTGAATCTCAGTATAAATTCTGTAATGAATTTCACTATAGTCTTCAAAACACATATAACTTTCTCTTGGAATGTCTACTTCAAAATCTTTGTATGCGTTTAATATTATATTTTCATGATTATTTTCCTTTGTTATCAACCTTTCATAAAGAGGTAAACTTTTATCAATATTTTTAAAAGGTTGAAATATATAATAATCATTTAGATTTATAATATACCCTGGAGTAGTGTTCATGTTCCATACAGGATATTTATGATTAATCATATGGTTTATTGAGTGATATATAATATATAAATTTGTATCCATTAAAGAATTAACTTTGTCAATAAGTTCATTAAGAGTATAATAATTATATATTTCATAAAATTCACCAATTATTTTACATACAGGTTTAATTAATTCATTAATATTCTTTTCTGTATATGTATCGAATGATAAATCTTCAATTTTATTATTAATATTAATATTATCTAATGTTAATATATCGTTTTGTTCAATTGAACATTCTATTTTACATTTATTTGAGAAAGAACATATTTTTGAATAATCTTGATCATTAACATCAACTTTTTTAATTTTTGTAGAACGACTTGAAATAAGTTTATATTTATTCATATTTGAAATATAATTAATATCTTCATTCAAATAACAATCAATTGCTTTATTTTTTAAAATAGTTTCAATCTTCCCGATTTGCCCTGCTTTTTGCTCAGCCATACGATAAGTATTCGTATCTATTGATTCTTTCTCTTCTGATATTCCCGAAGTATGTAAAAATACAGTTACATTTCTTTCTTTTTCATTTAAGTCTATATGGGAACAGAAACGGATTCCACGACCTATAATCTGTTCAATTTTATATAAATGATACCATGGATCAAGAACATGGATCTCTCTTATATTTTTAAAATCTAATCCTTCACTTGTTACAGATGTTCCTAATATGATCTTTATATTTTCTCCATTACTATTTGAAGCATTTTTAACAGCTTCAATTTCCATGTCATTGTTAGGTGATAATGTTCGATTACCAGATAATATAATATATCTTGCCCGATTAAATACATCAGTCGTTTTGTTCTCTCTTATATTCCATTGAAAATCAATGGGTTCTGATTTTGTATTTTCACTATTTTTTTTCCATTCTGGATAATCTAAAATATTTTTACCGCCAAATTTTTCAAACCCCATATGTTCTAATGCTAAAGCAATTGGCAATACACCTGAATAAATATAATCTGAATAAATAAAGATAATACCTTTAGATTTATTCTCTTTTAATCCGGTTAATATATTAGTTAATTTAGCAGACATAGAGTTCAACATTCCCTTATTTATATCAAAGATAGGATCACTCGACTCTTTATAACTAAATTTTTTGATGTTATCATCCATAAAATTATTAAATCCCCTTTCTCCATATACATTTTTAATATTTGTTTTTTTCTTATCAATGGAGTATACTATATTTGATAATTGAATTCCAATTTTTCTTTCTGATATAGGGATTTCTTCTTTTTTTGCTAATGATTTAATAAATTCTTTATAATAAAAACATTGAGATCCTTCCTCTAACATTTTATTAAAATACAAATCCATAAATGAAAATTTATAAGATGTAATTGGACTTTCATTAAATAAATTGATTGTTGGATAATTCTTTTTCACCCTATTAATACTATTCTTATCATTTGGATATAAACGTATTGGAAAGGAAATAGGATTTTCCCCTCTTAAATAAGATATATAACCAGAACATTTTTTATTTAATAAATTTTCCCCTCTATCAGTTAATATATCTTCATCATTCTCATTTATAAATAAGTCTTTGTATTTCAATAATGGTCTTTTATCATTTGATAGTAATAGATTCATTAACCAAATAATTTCTTTTGATTTATTAAACATTGGTGTTGCTGACATAATTATTAGTTTCATATTTTGACTGTATTTGACAACTTTTTTTAATATAGTCCTTGCATTTTCCCGTTCTTTTTTATTTTTTAAAGCTTTTTCTTTATCATCTTCATCTTCAGTACTATCTTTTTCTTCTCTTAAATTATGGACTTCATCAATAATCATAATTCTATCTGAGCAATATTCTCTTATGACTTGTTTTAGAATTAATTCTTTTTCATTTTTGTCTAATTCTCTATTACCAATACGAATATCTCTTAAACGTTTAAGTTTATTTGAAAATTCTAAATAACCATAGAATTCATAATATTCTTTTATTGTTCGACGAACCTTATATTTTGATGGTTTTTTATTTGACTCTTTTAATTCATCCTCAATACGAGTACTAATATCTTCGGAACATTGATTACCGATCTTATTTGGATTATAAACAGTATTAAGCCAATTTTGTTGAATATTTTTTGAAACTAATGCTATAATCTTTTTATCATCTTTCTTAGAGTCAATAAAAGAACTACTTATATTAATTGCTGAACATGTCTTTCCAACACCAACCCCATGAAAAATAAGTAATCCATTATAAGGTGTCTCATCATTTATAAAATTTTTTAAAAATTGTTGATTATTTGATAATTCAAAATTATCTATATTACACTTCCTCTGAATATCTTTAATATTAAATGACGATTTACAATGATATATTTGAACCTGTCGAGTTAATTCATATATGAATTTAGGATCATTCTTATCGGGCATACGGTTAATCTCAAATTTATTTAAACCATATTGAAGTTCATCAATCTCTTTTTTATTTATTTTTTCTTTATTTCTATTATAAATATTTTCATATTTCTTAAAGATTCCTTCATCTATTTTGTCAATCAAAATATCACCCATTATATTATCTATAAATATAAAATTATTTTTCAAGAGTAACATGTTTATGAAAATTTTTTATGAAATTAAAAAATGTATTAATGACTTCAAGTTTTTTAGTATCATAATCTCGTATTTTACTACATGAATTTTCTTCATTTAACCATTCAATATTTTTTATTTCAGTATATTGATCTTTGTTATCCATGTCAACTTTTAATGTAAATTCTTCTTCTGCCTCACTTATATAATAAATATGTTTATATCTAACACGATTAATACCTTCATATTCTTCAATTATAGGTATAACATTATTAATAATATTCAATGATTCTATATTAATATTTGTTTCCTCTTTAAACTCTCTTATAGCACACTGTTTATTTGTTTCAAGGTTATTTCTTCTACCTTTTGGAATTTCCCATTCATTTGAAGTATATTTATGTTTTACTGATTCTGATAAATATTCAAAATTTATATTTTTTTCTTTTATTTTATAACCATTTTTAATAGAATTAAAGTTTGCTTTACTTTTAGTATATTCTTTTTTTATTCTAAAATTAATTGTTTCAGTATGGATCCATAATTCTTTCCATAATGTATCAAAATCATTAGTCTTAATCCGTTCTATTTCATCGATAGACATACGACTGAATAATAATTGAATATATTTAAGATTATATATTGATCCATATTTACCTCTCAAAAATTCTATATAAGCTAATGAATCTTTTCTTTCTATCATTACAATTTTAATTTCCTCTGTATCTTTACATCTATGGTATAGAATAATACCATAACTTAGTATCGGGTGTCTACAATTTTTATATAAGTGACCATAGTTACCACAATTATTACAATAATTTTTTAATGTATCTTTATTATCCATACTCAATATTGTTTTTTTTTGTTTAAATAATATATATTTATAATATTATACAATGGATCCAAAAATTTGGGGACCTTCCGCATGGTTATTTTTACATACAATAACATTTAATTATCCAAATAATCCAACAAAAGAAGATAAAGATAATTATTATAAACTATTTGATTCTCTAAAATATACTATTCCATGCCCTATATGTAGAGAACACTATAAAGAAAATTTAAAAAATAATCCAATAAAATTAGATAATAAAGATGATTTAATCGAATGGTTATTTGATATTCATAATTCAGTAAATAAATTTAAAGGTGAGAAGGAATATTCTCATGAAGAATTATATGATAAATATTATGATATTTTTAAGAGTCAAAGGTTAAAAGATAAAGACAAATATAAAGATTATTTTAAATATGGTTTACTAATTATTATAGTGATATTGCTTTTATTTTTTATTAAAAAAATGTAATTTATTCGTTAAATTTAAAATTTTTTTTCTTTCTTTTATTATATGCCTAGACCTAAAAAATTAGTTATTAATAAAGTATTAACCGATGAAGAAACATCTAAACTTGAAGGAAAATGGATTGATAATTCATACATGAAACTACCTGTAATAAACTATAACGTTGATGTATATTATAAAGATGACGATGGAAGTGAAAAACTATTATTAAAATTTAGAAGAAATAGTATTAAGCCATCATTATTAAGGAATGGGTGGAGTTCTTATAAGGATTTAGCAAAACCTAGTCGTGGGAGAGGAGCTTCAGCCGGTCCCATAGATACTGAAAGTATATATTGGAAAAAAAGAAATATAATAAATACAAGTAAATGGTCAACCGGTTATTTAAATCCTGTTGGAAATAAATTAAAAGAAGATTTAGAAAATTTATCAATTGAAGAGGTAAAAGGAAAATTACAAGAATTAAATATAACATATTCGGGTGATAGTTCTAAAGAGGATTTAATGATGTTATATATTAAGTCTGAAGGAGGAATATCAAAAATGAAAGTAAATAATCAAGTCGCATCAAATCCAATTGGTTTTTATGAATCATCAAGTAATTTTTGTAAATTGCCATGTCGATTAACACACTTTACAAGAACAAATTACGATAAATATAAAAGTGGATTACCTTTTATACAACGAATAGATGCTCTTTTTAAAAAACTTATACCCACTGCTTATGAAAAACAATTAGAAAGAGCAAATAAAAAACCCCATCTTAAAATTCCAGAAACATCTTTTTCAACTATTACAATCAATAGAAATTTTAGAACGGCTCTACATAGAGATGCCGGTGACTTTAAAGGTGGTTTTGGAAATTTAACTGTAATTGAACGCGGTAAGTATCATGGAGGCTATACCGTATTTCCTCAATTTGGAGTTGGAGTGGATGTTAGATCGGGGGATTTCTTGGCCATGGATGTACATCAATGGCATTCAAATACCGAAATATATGAAACAGAAGAAGATAAATTATATAATGATACAATTGATTATGCTTTTAAAGATAATCCAGAAGTAGGGACAGTTGGATTAAATAATAAATATACACGCTTAACATTTGTCTGTTATTTAAGAGAAAAAATATTAAATTGTTCGGATGATATACCCGAAGCTTTTTTAAAAGAATCTGGACATAAAAAAATAGATTATTAACGTTTATTTAAAGAGATATATTACTTTATTATTATTATTAATGTCTGATTCTCCTTCTGTTTCAATTGTTACAATTCTACATGATTGGTCACAATTTTATAAATTATTTAATTATCATTGGGAAACACTTGATTATCCCAAGGATAAATTAGAATGGATCATAATTGATGATTCTAAAGAAGATCATAGTGAACATATACCTATTCATGAAAATATATTATATATAAGAATATGTTCAAGTGAGTATTTAGAAAAAATTGAATTTAAAGATGATAAAGAAGAAAAAATAATTTGGAATTTTTTTAATAAAGCCGGTATTCTACCAAATGGATTTAAAAGAGATTATGCTGTTGGTTTAACTAGTAATGATTATATATTTCATTTAGATTTTGATACTGTTTATAATCCTAAAGTGATTAAACGTAAACTTGATTTTTTGAAAAGAAATAAAATTGAATGTACTTATTGTAAGTCTATGTTAGCTTATGATATATATGGAAAACAGTTATATAAAGTTGATAATAATGCTATTGGATATGAATCTACATTATTCCATACAAAAGAATATTGGAATAAAGGGGGATTTAAGTGGGAAGATATAAATTCTGAAGCTTTTTCTTTTTATTATGGGAAGGGTTTAGATAGACCAATGGATAATTATTATGATACTATTAAGTTAATAAGTATTCATAATTATAATGTATATAAGCCAATAAAGATTACATTAGAAAATATAGAAATAAAAATACCTGAAATTGTAAATACTTTAAATGTAGATTCTCATCCTGTTCAAGGTATATTATGTGATATATTTAATAATCAAACAATTGAAGTATTGGGGATAGATTCTGAAATAATGGATATAATTAAGAGTAATGGTTGGAATATGGAAAATATAAAGATAGATGGCAAAGTTCGTGAAAAGAATTTAATAAAGGAAATTAAAGGATTTAAAAAAAATTTTAATTTATGTTTTATAAATACAAAAAATCCTATATGGAGTATTTTTAAAAAATGTAAGTTTGATTGTATTGTTTTAGAATCTAATAAAGATCGTGAACAAATGGATGGAATATTAAAGCAAAATAATTATTTATTTTTTGAAAATATATATATCCATTCAGAATATTTAAAAAATACTAATTAATACGAATATTCAAAATTTTTATCTAAATATAAAGTATAAAAATGGTTCAAAAAGTTGTCGAAAGTGTTACTGGTTTATTTAACGAAAAACTCGTTCAAATTGCTTTAGTTGGAGGCGTCCTTTTCTACGTCGTTGCTAATTCTGCTACATTCAAATTTGTTGAAGAACTTCTCCAAAAAATCGGAGGTGTTGTTGGTCTTTCCTTCAAATTACAGGGAACTAACCTCTTAATCTTCCACTCTCTCGTATTCGCGGTCCTCCTTGGTCTATGCGTTAAGTTCATTTTCGAACCCCTAATGTCTGTCCTTAGAGCTTAAATTTAATTTATCTAATTCTTTTCTAAATTATTTAAGAAAATATAATGTATTAATTTATTATAAAGATGAATACATTAGTTGAAAAAGTTAATTCAAACCGACAAATCCTTTTAAATTTAAATGAAAAAGCAGTTATTACAGCTGGAAGAGGAAAATTGATTGAACAGGATGATTATGTTCAAGTTGATAATATAGTTGATATTGAGTATGCGATATATCTTACATTTACAAATTTATTTTTATTAACAAATAATTCTACATATATTGAATGTGACCGAATCTTAAAAGATATTGATCAATGCATTGATAATATTTATAATAATATTAATCTAAGTAAATTAATCGATGATGAAGATTCTTTTAAAGAAATGATTAATTATATTGATGATGAATATTTCGCATTAAAAAGTAAGTTATTTCACGGTAGTCCCTTCTTTACCTTATTCACTAAAATATATATGATTACCGATATAGCTAAAGAAATTTTTAAAGAAAATAATAGTCATATTATTAAGATGATTGGTATATATAGAGATCAATTAGAAGGTAAACATTATGATATTAGTGATAGTGGCAGTGATAGTGATAGTGATAGTGATAATGATAGTGATAGTGATAGTGGAGATACGGG
>MDTE01166541.1_pt1 | contig 15293 bp, 16 predicted proteins | sample 811231 | NCBI WGS metagenome assembly MDTE01 (sample SAMN05326651, study PRJNA326480) | marine metagenome | isolation source: seawater | place: Indian Ocean: Red Sea | collected 2010 | reverse complement strand
GTTTCATATTATGATTATTATACACCAGAAGCATATGTTCCTAGATCAGATACTTACATAGAAAAAGAGGCCTCTATAAATGAACAGATAGACAGAATGAGACACTCAGCAACTCGTTCCCTATTAGAGCGCGATGATGTAATTATTGTTGCCAGCGTTTCTTGTATTTATGGTTTAGGATCTGTCGAAGCATATTCTAAAATGACAATTACATTAAAAAAAAATTATGAATATGATAGAGATCAACTTATTAGAGCTTTCATTAATTTACAATATAAGAGAAATGATCAAAATTTTTTTAGGGGTACTTTTAGAGTAAGAGGTGAGAACTTAGAGATTTTCCCATCTCATTTAGAGGATAGAGCATGGAGATTAAGTCTAAATCTAAATAAATTAGAAAAAATTGAGGAATTCGACCCTTTAACTGGAGATAAAACTAATGACTTCTCGATAATTAAAATTTATGCGAATAGTCATTATATCACTCCCAAACCTACAATAGATCAGGCTATTAAAGAAATAAAAAATGAACTTGAAATTACTTTAAAGAGGCATGAAAAAAATAACAAACTGTTAGAGGCGCAAAGACTAAGGGAGAGAACAAAATTTGACTTAGAAATGATCGAGGCTACTGGCACTTGTGCGGGCATAGAGAATTACTCAAGATTTTTATCTGGAAGAAAACCTGGTGAACCACCACCGACTTTGTTTGAATACTTTCCTGATAATGCAATAATCTTTGTTGATGAAAGCCATGTTACGGTTCCTCAATTAAATGGTATGTATAAAGGTGACCACACTAGAAAGAAAACATTAGCTGAGTATGGTTTTAGGCTACCTTCTTGTATGGACAATCGACCTTTAAAATTTGAAGAATGGGATTTAATGAGAACTCAAACGGTATTTGTATCTGCAACACCAGGACCATGGGAATTAAAACAAACAAAAAATGAGTATATTGATCAAATAATTCGACCCACTGGATTAATTGATCCACCAGTTGAAATTAGACCGTCTAAAACTCAAGTTGATGACCTTATGCATGAAGCAAGAGAAATAGTGAAAAAAGGTTATAGAGTATTAGCTACTACACTTACAAAAAAAATGGCAGAAGATTTAACTGAATATCTTCATGAAAACGGATTAAAGGTAAGATATATGCACTCAGATATTGATACTTTGGAAAGAATTGAAATCATCAGAGATCTTAGGATGGGGGTATTTGATATTCTTGTTGGAATTAATTTGTTGAGAGAAGGTTTAGATATACCAGAGTGTGCATTAGTAGCTATTTTAGATGCTGATAAAGAAGGTTTTTTAAGATCTGAAACATCTTTAATTCAGACAATAGGTAGAGCTGCGAGAAATGTAGACGGCAAAGTAATTTTATATGCTGATAAAGTTACGAAAAGTATTAATAAAGCCATTAAAGAAACTGACAGAAGAAGAAACAAACAGCTAGAGTATAATAAAAAAAATAAAATTACAGCAGAGTCAGTAAAAAAAGAAATTAGTGATATTTTGGAGTCGGTATATGAAAAAGATTATGTAAAAATAAGCGAAGGTTCAAATGTCGGAGGAAATTTAAAAAAACACTTAAAAGCACTTAATAGAAAAATGAAAGAGTCAGCATCTAATCTTGAATTTGAAGAAGCTGCCAAAATTAGGGATGAGATAAGGAAACTCGAAGCTAGCGAGTTAGAAATAACTTTAAATCCAAAAATTTCTCAATACAAACTTAAAAATAAAGTATACCCTAAAGGTAGATCAACTATGGGAATGCCAGGTACTAGGCCAAGAAAAGCTATAAAAAAATGGAAGCAAAAAAAATAATTATAACAGGCGGGGCTACTAGAATTGGTGCCGCGATTGCTAAAAGCTTAGCAACCTATGATAATGAAATTACTATTCATTATAATAAATCAATTAAACCAGCTCAAAAGCTTAAAAAAGATTTAGAAAAACAAGGCACTAAAATTCATTTAATCAAAGCAGATTTAAATAATTTAGCCCAGACACAAAAAATGATGAAAGAGGCTTTTAAAAAAATGAAAGGATTAGACTGTTTAATTAATAATGCATCTATTTTCGAAAATGATAATTTAAACAATTTCACAGACAAAAGTTTTATTAAACATTTAAATGTTAATTTAAGGGCACCAGCTTTATTAACTCAGAGTTTTAGTAGATATGTTAGAAATTCGGATGGTATAATAATAAATATTATTGATCAAAGAATTGAAAAACTTACCCCTTTTTTCTTTTCTTATACTTTAAGCAAAACAGCACTAGGAACTCTTACTACTACTTCTGCTATGAGGTTAGCTCCAAATATTAGAGTAAATGCTGTATCTCCTGGACCTACACTAAAAAATAAAAGACAATCAGAAACTCATTTTAAAAAACAATGGAAATCTGTACCGTTAGAAAAAGTTGTTGATCTAAAAAATATTTGTAATTCTGTTAAATTTCTAGTTGAAAATGATAATATTACTGGGCAGATAATTAATGTAGATAGTGGGCAAAGACTTGCATGGTTAACTCCAGATATAATAAATTCTAGAGAATGAAAATTTTAAAATTTAAAAATAAACAAAAATATAAATATTCAAAAAAAATTTTAATTGAAGATTTAATTTTATCTATATCAATAGGTATTCATAATTTTGAGAAATTAAAAAGGCAGAGAGTAAAATTCAATATTGAAATTACTACTGATCCTAATCTAAAAACTGACATCAAATCGATAGTAAATTATGAAAATGTAATTATTACGATAAAAAAAATTACTGAAAAAAAACATTATGAATTGCTTGAGGAATTATCAGAGTCAATTCTCGATGAAGTTTTTAAAAATAAAAAAATTAAAAAGATTAAACTCAAAATAGATAAACTTGATATCATCAAAGAAACAAAATCAGTTGGTATAGAAGTTATAAAAACGAAGTTATAATGAACAGTTTAGAACAAGGTAAAAAAGTTATTAAGGACAAGATACCTTTAATTACAAACAATCCCGGAGTTTATAAAATGTTAAGCTCGACAGGTGAAATATTGTATATCGGAAAGGCAAAAAATATACCTAATAGACTTAAAAGTTACGTTACAGAGTCTTATTTGCCTATTAGAACTGAAAGAATGCTATCTCTAACACATAATCTTGAAACTACAACTACTAGCAATGAGAGTGAGGCATTGCTATTGGAGGCAAATTTAATAAAAAAATATAAACCGAAATTTAATATACTATTAAAAGATGATAAGTCGTTTCCATACATCTTTATTTCAGATCACAAATTTCCAAGAATTGAAAGACACAGAGGAGCAAAAAATAGAAAAGGGAAATACTATGGACCCTTTGCAAGTTCTTTAGCTGTTAACATGGCAATAAAAACAATTCAAAAAATTTTTTTATTAAGATCATGCACAGATAAACAAGTAGAAGCTGGAGAAAAAACTTGTTTTAATTATTTGCTCAAGAGGTGTGCAGGACCATGTGGTGGAAAAATCAGTAAAAAGGAATATGCGAAATTAGTTGAGGCTGCTGATGAATTTTTAAGTAAAGGGAAATCAAGAAAAATTCAGAAAACCCTTTCTCAGCAAATGGAAAAAGCTAGTGATGAATTAGATTTTGAAAAAGCAACGATTATGAGAGATAAGATCAAATCTTTAAATATAATTCAATCATCACTAACTGTGACTGAGGCAAATCTCATAGAAGCAGATGTTATTGCTGGCTATAAAGAATCTGGCAAAACATGTATTCAAGTTTTTTTTTATAGATCTAAACAAAATTGGGGGAACCAAGCTTTTTTTCCAAAACATGATGAGGAAGATACAATCAAAGATATTCTCTCATCTTTCATATCTCAGTTTTATGAAAATAAAACTATACCAAGTCTAATAATTACAAATTTTGATGTTAATGAGAAATCATTACTAGAGAAGACTTTTTCTAACAAAGAAAATAAGCAAATTATAATTAAACAGGCTAAATCAAAAAATGAAATTAGTATTTTAAATCTTGCAGAAAAAAATGCAAAACAAGCTTTAACTCAAAAACTAATTCAGTCAGATACCAATAATAATTTGATTGAGAATTTAGCTTCAAAATTTAAAATTAATGACAATATTGATTTAATTGAGGTTTACGATAATAGTCATATTCAAGGCACTGACTCTGTAGGTGCTTTGATATGTTTTGGACGTGAAGGATTTATTAAAAAAAGATACCGGAAATTTAATATTAAAAATGAAAAAGTTAGAAATGATGATTATGGGATGATGAAAGAGGTATTATTTAGAAGGTTTTCAAAAGCAGTAAAAGAAAAATCGGGGTCTTTATCTTTGCCAGAATTAGTGATTATAGATGGTGGAAAAGGTCAGTATTCTGTGAGCAGAGAAATACTTAATGAATTAGGTCTTCATGATTTACCTATACTTGCAGTTGCGAAAGGGAAAAATAGAAATGCAGGTGAAGAAAAAATTTACTATGAAAGTAAGGAGTATATATTGCAAAAAAATGATCCTCTTTTATTTTTTATTCAAAGATTGAGAGATGAGGCTCATAGGTTTGCTATTAGCACACATAGAGCTAAGAGAAAAAAAGCTCTAAGTAAATCATTATTAGATCAAATAATAGGTATAGGAAAACAACGAAAAAGGGCTTTGTTAAATCATTTTGGATCTGCTAGATCAGTTGAGTCGGCTAGTTTAGATGATTTAAAATCAGTCGAGGGTATAGAGGAAAATATTGCTAAAAAGATATATGATTATTTTCACGATTAATTATGAAATTTAAAATACCAAATATTTTAACTATTGGAAGAATTATCATTGTTCCTATTTTTGTATTAACATTTTTTCTTCCAGGATTTTTTGGAGATCTAATACCATTTTTTTTGTTTGTGCTAGCAAGTTTTACTGATTACTTAGATGGTTTATTAGCTAGGGTATTCAAAGAAGAATCTAAGCTCGGTGAACTGTTAGATCCAATAGCAGATAAAATTTTGGTTTCGACTGCATTAGTATTATTAATAATGAATGGAACTATAAAAAATTTTGAGGTGATTGCTGCAATTATAATTATTACAAGAGAAATAATTATCTCTGGACTTAGAGAATTTTTAGCTAAAGGAAGTATTTCTATGCCAGTAACGGGTTTAGCCAAAGTAAAAGCATTTATTCAGATGTTCTCTATATCAATTTTATTACTAGGAGATTTTGGAAATAAGATTATTAATTTTCAAGACTACAATGCGCAAACTATAGGAATTATACTTTTATGGGTATCAGCAGCTTTTACTCTTTATACAGGCTATGACTATTTAGTTAAAGGTATTGATCACGCTTTAAGTGAAGACGATAAATCTTAAGCAGCCGATTTTTTTCTTACCATACTTTGATAACTATCGCTTAGATCTTTAATTAATTCACAAACCTTAAATTCATATTTATCTATTTGTGAAACTGGTGTTATTTCGGCGGCTGTACCAGTCAAAAAACATCCAACAAATTGACTCATTTCACTAGGTAATATTTTTCGCTCAGAAACTTTAATGTTTTTGGATTTGGCTATTTCGATTACAGCCCTCCGAGTTATTCCATCTAAAAAAGAGTCTGGTATTGGTGTGTGCAATTCTCCATCTTTAGATTTAAAAAAAATATTTGCACCAGTAGCCTCTGCAATATTTCCCTTAAAATCAAGCATTAAAGAATCAGTAAATCCCTGTGCTTCAGCTTCATGCTTAGATAAAGTACAAATCATATAAAGGCCTGCTGCTTTAGTATCCCATGGGATTGTGTTAGGAGCTGGTCTTCGCCATTTTGAAATATTTAATTTTATTCCCTCAATTTTTAACTTTGGATCAAAATATGATCCCCACTCCCAAGTTGCTATTGCTATATGTGTTTTATTTTTTTGAGCTGAGATTGCCATCATCTCGCTACCTCTCCAAATGACTGGTCTCACATAGCCATTTTTAACTTTTTGAATATTTACGATTTTTTTACAAGCATCATTTATTTCTTCTTGGGTGTAAGGGACTGTAATTCCCATTCTCTTAGCAGAATAAAATAATCTCTCGGTATGTTCCTCTAACTTGAATATCTCGCCATCATAAACACGTTCACCTTCAAAAACACAACTTGCATAGTGAAGGCCGTGGTTTAGAACGTGAATTTGAGCGTCTTCCCAATTAACTGCTTGTCCATTGAACCAAATCTTACCAGATCTTTTATCGTAAGGAATCATTTCCATAGAAATTTGAATAATTTATTTATTTTTTTGTTACAAAAAAGTATATTTCTTAATAGAATAAGTCAATATAACTTACCAATTATGAGAGACTTACTTTATCTTAAAGACGAGCAAATTAAAGATTTTATACAGTTGTTATATTATGCTTATAGGGAAACCTACTCTGACCCTAAAGAAATCCTTTCAAAGAAATATTTTGGGCCCGCGCATTTAAGAACTTTAAGTTTAATAGACAGTAATCCTGGAATAAGTTTAAGTGAATTAATTTATAAACTCAAAATAACTAAACAAAGTATAAATAGAGTATTAAGGGATTTATTAAAAGAAAAAATGGTTAAGCAAATTAAAGATGAGAAAGACACAAGAAAAAAAAAACTATACATTGATAGTGAGGGCAAAACATACTTTGAAATGATTTACAAAATGCAAAAAAAAAGAATTTTTAACGCTTTAAAAAATTCTGAACCAGACTCTGTGGTAAAATTTAAAGAGGTTTTAAAAAAAATTATTAATGGCTAAATTAAATCACTTATTAGTTGTGGATGATGATAATAGAATAAGAGGCTTACTTAAAGAATATCTTAATGAAAAAAATTTTATAATTTCAACAGCTGAAAACTCTTTCGAAGCTAAAAACAAATTAAAATTTTTGAAGTTTGATTTGCTTGTAATTGATGTGATGATGCCTGGACAAGACGGCTATGATTTAACTAAAGAAATAAAAAAAGAGTCCAATATCCCAATTATTTTATTGACTGCCAAAAGTGAGGTTGAAAACAGAATAAAGGGTCTTGAACTAGGTGCGGATGATTATCTTAGTAAACCTTTTGAACCAAAAGAGCTTTTGCTCAGAATAAACAATATAATTAAAAAAAGTAAGAAATTGGATACTAAAAAAAAATATTTTATTGGCAAAGCGCAAGTAGATTTAAATAAAATGACGATCCAACTAAATAACAATTTTAAGAAAATAAATGAGACTGAGAAAAAAGTTTTGCTTGAAATGCTAACTAATCCTGGAAAAACTTACTCCAGATTAAAAATTGCTAAAATTTCTGGTATAACACAGGAAAGATCTATAGATGTAATGATTACTAGACTAAGACAAAAGATTGAGCAAAATCCCAAAAAACCAAAGTATTTACAAACTGTAAGAGGATCAGGTTATGTTCTATGGATTGAATAAATTTTTTAAAAAAATTTTACCTAAAGGTTTATTTTATAGGTCATTAATAATTGTAGCAGCTCCGACTATCATATTGCAATTAATTGTAACAATAGTTTTTTTTGATAGCATTTGGATAAAAGCAAATAAAGGTATGACGAGATCTTTAGTTGGTGAGATAAAAACCTTGAGTGATGTTTACAATTCTAACAATAAAAATCAAATAAATTATATTACTGAAATATATAAAAAAAATTTCGATTTTGTAATAAATTCAAAAAATGAGAATTTCCCTGAGCAAAAATTTGAGCGAAGATTTAGTCCAATGGATAGATCTTTAAGAAGAGAATTGAAGTCTACTTTTGGTAATGGCAATTATTGGTTTAACACTATAAATTATTTAGACATTGTAGAGGTTAGAATTAAATCTGAGGGAAAACATTTACAGTTTTTTTTTCCTAAAGAAAGAATAGCAACATCTTCTGTTAGACTTTTTGTTCTATGGATTACATTGCCGTCTATAATTTTAATTTTAATAGCCATATTATTTCTCAAAAATCAAACACGGCCAATTACAAATTTAGCCAAAGCTGCCCAAAGATTTGGTAAAGGGGATTATATAAATGAATTTAGGCCTTCAGGGGCAAGGGAAATAAGAAACGCAGCGTATGAGTTCGACAGAATGGCAAAAAGAATTAATAGGCATTTGAATCAAAGATCTGAAATGTTATCTGGAATTAGTCATGACCTTAGGACACCTTTAACAAGATTAAAATTACAACTTGAAATGTTAAAGGATAAGTCAGTTTCCCAACAAATGTCTAAAGATATTGATGAAATGGAGAATATGCTTAATGATTATCTCCAATTCGCAAAAAGTCAAATAAAAGAAAATACTGAAAAAATCAAAATTAACGATATTTTTTTCAATATACAAAAAAAGCTAAACACTAAAAATTTAGATATCGAAATAAATAATGAAATACACTTGCATGGAAGAAGGCAAGCTTTGGAGAGATGTTTTTCAAATATAATTCAGAATGGCTTAGTGTACGGAAATAAAGTAAATATTTATGCCGAAAAAAGTTTGAACAGAGTAGTGATTCTTTTTCAGGACGATGGTCCAGGTATTCCTCCTGAACATTATAGAAATGTTTTTAAGCCTTTTTTTAGATTAGATCGTAGTAGAAGCTTAAACAAATCGGGGGTTGGCTTAGGACTTGCAATTGTCGAGGATATTGTAAATTCTCATGGCGGAAATATACAGTTAAGCAAAAGTCCTCTTAATGGTTTACAGGTTAAGATTTCTTTGCCTTTTTAGTTTTTTTTTGAAATTTTTTTATGATCTGTTCTTGCTTTTCTACTATTTTTTTTAGCACTTCAAACTCTTCTCTGGAGACTAAATCTAACTGATTAATCAGTGAGTCTTTTCCAAACTTAACATTATTAATAAACTCTTTCTTTACATCGTTCGCTGTCAAAATTCCATTTTCTATAAGTTTTGACAAAATTTTTAATATTTTATCTCTTTCAGGCACATTTAATCATATTTGATTAAAAAAAATATTTCAATTATGTTATTTTGTATAATGTATATTCATAATTTAGACCCTGTTATTTTTAATTTAGGTTTCTTGTCATTAAGATGGTATTCAGTAGCATATATACTCGGCATTATAATTGGCTGGTGGTATGGAAAAAAAATTCTTTCTCAAATTTGTTTAAATAACAACATAAATTTTAAGATAAGTTTATTTGATGACTATATTTCTTATGTAATAATTTCAATAATTTTAGGTGGCAGAATAGGATATATTTTATTTTATAATCTTGAGTTTTACTTATTAAATCCATTGGAAGTTTTTTTCATTTGGAAAGGCGGCATGTCATTCCATGGAGGTCTATTAGGAATAATAATCGCAACAATATTCTTCTCTAAAAAAAACAACTTAGATAAATTAATTATTTTTGATGTTGTGTCATGTGTGGCGCCTATTGGAATATTTTTAGGAAGAATGGCTAACTTTATTAATAGTGAACTTTTCGGAAAACCAACTGATTTACCTTGGGCTATAATTTTTCCATTAGTTGATGGACAACCTAGACACCCATCACAGATTTATGAAGCATTTCTTGAGGGGATTTTGTTGTTTCTCATATTAAATATATTTATTAGAACATCAATTTACATAAAGGGGAAAGTAGCCTCTCTATTCTTAATTCTTTATTCAATTTTTAGACTAATTTCCGAGTTATATAGAGAGCCTGATCATCAAGTTGGTTATGTTTTAGATTTTTTAAGTATGGGATCTATATTAAGTTTTTTTATGATTGTGTTAGGCTTAATTATGTACATTAAAGTTAGATGATTAAACAAAAAAAAATTTTACCAATAGATAAATTTATTGATATCGCTTTGTACGACAAAAATTATGGTTATTACTCAAAAAATAATCCTTTGGGGAAAAATGGAGATTTTGTTACTGCGCCACTAATATCTCCCCTATTCAGCGAAATGATATTTATCTGGGTAATTTCTTACTGGATCAAGATTGGAAAACCAAATAAATTTTCCTTTGTCGAGCTAGGTCCAGGTGATGGTTCTTTTTGCAAAACATTTTGTAGAATATTGAAAAGATTTTCTGAATTTGAAAAATCTATAAAAATATATTTATTTGAAAAAAGTGAAAAACTAATTGGGACTCAAAAGAAAAACATTAAATCAAAGAATGTAGTATGGATAAAAAATTTAAACGAAATTAAAAATGGTCCAATACTTTTTTTTGGTAATGAGTTTTTTGACTCTATCCCAATTAAACAATTTATATTTAAAAAAAAGCAATTATATGAAAAATATATTGAATTAGATAAAGGCAAATTTAAAAAGTTTCATTTAAAAAAGACCTCAATAAAAATAAAAAAAGAATTAGATAGCTTAGATTTGATAAAAAAATTCAAATTGATTGAGTATCCAAAAATGGGATTAGAAATTTTAAAAAAATTAATAAAAAAGGTTAAAAAGTATAAAGGTGGAATTTTATTTATTGATTATGGCTACTTACAATCAAAGGGTATAGATACACTTCAATCAGTGATGTCCCATAAAAAGAATAAATATTTTAATAATATAGGTAAAGCGGATATAACTTACTTGGTAAACTTTCAGCTATTAAAAAAATTTATAGAAAGTAATAGTTTATTTTTGAATGAGATTGTAGAACAAAGTTTTTTTTTAAAAAAAATGGGAATCTCAGAAAGGGCTGAAATTCTATCAAGAAAAATGACTTTTAAAGAAAAATCTGACCTTTATTACAGACTTGAAAGACTTTTGAGTGAGAAAAAGATGGGTAGTTTATTTAAAGTTTTGTTTGCTAACAGTGAGAACTTAAAATTTAACTTAGGATTTAAATAATGTTTTTTTCAAAAAAATTAAAGAAATTTAAAAATATAAATCACTGTTTTTTTTCAAGGAATGGAGGTTTTTCAAAAGGAATTTATAAAAGTCTTAATTGTGGTAAAGGATCTAAAGATAAAAAAATATTTATAAAAAAGAATTTGAATTTAGTTTCAAAAAAAATGAATATTAAAAGAAAACTATTCTTGATGTATCAAACACATAGTAACAAAGTAATGATAATAACTAACAAAAATAAAAATTTAAATAAATTTAAGTCCGATGCTATTGTCACTCAACTTAGAGGTTATGGCCTAGGTGTAGTGACAGCTGATTGTGTTCCAATTGTTCTCTATGATAAAAAAAATCATACTATTGGATGTATTCATGCTGGTTGGAAAGGAGCTTTATCTGGCATTGTAGAAAATACAATTAAAACTTTTAAAAAAATAAGTCTAAATAACGAAATTTTTGCTGCGGTTGGTCCATGTATTGATAAAAAAAGCTATGAAGTAGACTCAAATTTCTACAAAAAATTTATTTTGAGATCTAAAAAAAATAAGATTTATTTTTTAAAAAAAAATAAAAACAAAAAACTATTTGATCTAAGAGGTTATGTTACCCATAAATTACTAAAGCTAAATATAAATGTTGATCATATAAACCTTGACACATTTAAACAAAAAAGTAATTTTTTTAGTTATAGAAGATCTCAAAAAAAAGGTGAAACTGACTATGGCAGGTGTATTTCGGTAATCAGCTTGACAAATTTTGGCCAAAATTAATAATTATATTAATAATTGTTAAAACTCTTTAACGAAAATCTTAACAACAAACATATGTATCAATTAGAACTGGATTTATTTCCTTACAGATCAAAAACTATTAGCGAAGGAGAAAATCAAATATTCTCTTGGTTTGATAACATAAGTGAAGACCAGCATAAAATTTCCTACCATGAAAGTGTATATGTCAAAAATCAAAAGATGGATCTCGAAGATTGGATTCATATTAAAAGGAAAGATTCGGGCAAACTAACACTTGAGTATTTTTATTCATTCTTAAAAAAAATTAAAGATAATAAATTGGATGTTCTTAAAGAATTTTTAACTCACAGAAAAATAGTTTTTGAGAAAGGTTCTTGGGAAAGTTTTGAATAAATTAATACAATATTTGATTGGATTTGGTTTGAAAACATTTAAAAATAACTATATAAGTAATAATATTTCATGAAAATTTTATCTGGAACAAGTAATCTTAAACTTAGCAAAGAAATCTCTAAACAACTAAAGCTAAAATTAGTTAATACAAATATTAAAAGATTTGCGGACGGGGAAATCTACATAGAAATTAATGAAAATATTAGGGGTAATAGTGTTTTTGTTATTCAATCAACATCAAATCCTGCTAATGATAATTTAATGGAATTACTTTTGTGTATTGATGCATTAAGAAGGTCGTCAGCAAAAAACATTACAGCCGTAATTCCTTATTATGGATATGCAAGACAAGATAGAAAAGTTGTGCCTAGAACTTCTATATCTGCAAAAGTTGTAGCAAACTTAATTAGTAACGCAGGAGCTAGCAGAGTCGTTACTGTAGATTTGCATGCTGGACAAATTCAAGGTTTTTTTGATATGCCAGTTGATAACCTTTTTACAACACCGTTGTTTGCAAGATATATAAAAAAAAAATTAAAAAACAAAAAATTAATTTGCGTTTCTCCTGACGTAGGTGGGGTTCAAAGAACAAGAGGCTTAGCAACAAAAATTAAGGCTGATTTAGCAATAATAGATAAAAGAAGACCTAGGCCTGGTAAATCCCAAGTTATGAATATAATAGGAGATGTAAAAGGCAAAACTTGTATTATAGTTGATGATATAATAGATAGTGGTGGCACGATAGTAAATGCGGTTGAAGCTTTAAAGAAAAACGGGGCTACTGACGTTTATGTTTTTATTACTCATGCTGTTTTAAGTGGTGATGCAGTGAGAAAAATCAAAAATTCAAAAATAAAAAAATTAATAATTACAGATTCAATAGACAACTCACAAAAAATAAAAAATAACAATAAAATAGAGGTATTATCAATATCCTCACTTATGGCTGAAGCAATTAAAAGAATTTCAAACTCAACTTCGGTTTCAGATTTATTCAATTAGCACTTGTTTTATTTTAAAAGTGTGCTAAATACCATTTTCAAATTAAAATATGATTAATATAAAAGCTAACAAACGAGAGAAATCTTCTTCTGGTTTCACAAACAAATTGAGGTCTGATGGATTTATACCAGCTATACTTTATGGTGGTAAATCAGAGAATGAAAAAATATCTATTGCAAAAAAAGATATAAAGAATTTTATTCAATCTGAGTCTTTTTTATCAACTGTCATGGAGATTGAGCTTAATGGAAAAAAAGAAAAAGTCTTACCAAGAGAAGTCGCTTACCATGTTTTGACGAATGAACCAATTCACTTAGACCTGATGAGAGTAGTCTCAGGTTCAAAAATAATATTGGATATTCCAGTAAAATTTATTAACAATACTGATTGTCCAGGACTAAAAAGAGGTGGTGTACTAAACATTGTTAGACGAAAAGTTGAACTTAAATGTCCGACAGATAATATTCCAGAAGATATTGTAATTGATTTAGCGGGAAAAGACATTGGAACAAGTATTAAAATTTCATCAGTTAAATTACCTGAAAATGTTTTGCCAACAATTACAGATAGAGATTTTGTAATAGCTACAGTAGCAGCTCCTACAGTGATCAAAGAACCTGAAAAACCAGCTGAAGCTGAAACAGCTGAGGGTGAAGAAGGCGTATCAGCAGCTGAGGGTGGAGAACAGTCTCAAGACGCTTCTGCAAAAGAAGGAGATCAGAATAAAAAAGACGATAAAGGAAAAGAAGCTACTGGTGATAAAAAACCTGCTGATAAAAAAGCGCCTGAAAAAAAACCTGCTGAGAAAAAATAATTTATGCTTTTACTTGTAGGATTGGGAAATCCTGGACCAAATAGTGAGAATAATAGGCACAATATTGGCTTTAAGATTATTGATGCAATTAATACTCATTTTAAATTGTCAAAACAAAAGCCAAAATTTAAAGGTTTGCTTACCACAGGAAATATAGAGTCTAAAAAAGTTTACGCAATAAAGCCTCTTACATTTATGAATAATTCTGGAACAGCAATAAAAGAGCTAATAGATTACTTTAAAATTGACTCTAAAAATGTAATTGTTTTCCATGACGATCTAGATATTGATTTTGGTAAAGTAAAAGCAAAAGTTGGCGGTACAAGCGCTGGACACAACGGTATAAAGTCAATTGATAAATTTATAGGCACAGAATATTCAAGAGTGAGAGTTGGTATTGGCCATCCAAAGGACAAAAGAACAGTCAATAATCATGTTTTAGAGGATTTTAAAGAAGATGAAGAAGAGAAGTTAAGAGAAATAACAGAAAGTATTGTAAAGTTAATACCAACCTTAATAGATAAAAAAATTGATCTTTTCTCAAGTAAAGTAAATCAGAATTTAAATGGGTTTTAAGTGTGGAATTGTTGGCTTACCTAATGTTGGTAAATCAACCTTGTTTAATGCTTTAACAACCTCTAAGAATGCAGAGGCAGCAAATTTTCCTTTCTGTACAATTGATCCTAATATTGGCGTAGTAGAAGTACCTGATAATCGCTTAGATACTTTGGCAAAACTATCAAGTTCAAAAAAAAAAATTTATGCATCTATAACTTTTGTTGATATCGCAGGATTAGTAAAAGGTGCATCAAAAGGTGAGGGTTTAGGAAACAAATTTCTTTCTCATATTAGAGAAGTAGACGCAATTATACATTTGGTGAGGTGTTTTGATTCAGAAAATATCCAACACGTAAATAATAAAATTAATCCTGTTGAAGACCTTGAGACAATTAAAACAGAGATAATTTTATCAGACATAGAATCTATTCAAAAAAAGCTAGAAAAATCAAAGAAGAAAATGCTGTCTCAAAATCAAATAGAAATTTTAGAAACTGCTCTTAAACAACTAGATAAAGGAGATGAGCTTGAAAAACTCGAAGTAGAAAAGAAAGAATTTTTAAAACAAGTAGGCTTACTTAGTTTAAAACCTAAAATATTGGTCTGTAATGTTGGAGAAACTGATCTTATTGACGGTAACGAACATACTAAATGCATATTTAAAAAATATCCGAATGAAAAAATAATAACTATTTGCGCAGACTTTGAGGATCAACTCTCGAGCCTAAAAGGTGATGAAAAATTGAAATTTATGAAAGATACAGGTTTAGAAAAACTTGGAATTAGTAAGCTTATAAAATCTGGTTACGATTTACTGGACTTACAAACTTTTTTTACTTCTGGTCCAGAAGAGAGCAGAGCATGGACTATAAAAAAGAACACACTTGCTCCGAAAGCAGCTGGAGTAATTCACACAGATTTTGAAAAAAAATTTATTAGGG
>MDTE01164004.1_pt1 | contig 15293 bp, 17 predicted proteins | sample 811231 | NCBI WGS metagenome assembly MDTE01 (sample SAMN05326651, study PRJNA326480) | marine metagenome | isolation source: seawater | place: Indian Ocean: Red Sea | collected 2010 | reverse complement strand
TGAATATGCCCGTGGGCGGCACTCCGATAAGGGCCAGAAGAGAAAGGGCCAGGATGATGGCCAGTAACGGCGCCCTGATGACCAGGCCGGTGTAGTCGCTGATGCGGTCACTCTTTATTTTGGCGCTGATGGCGGTGATGGCGAAAAATGCGGTCAGGTTGGCCGCCGTATACGCCGCCAGATAGAACAGCACCGAGTCGGGCCCGATGGCGGCGAACTCCGGCGCTTTGAAGATACCTTCGCCGGACTTCACCCCGGCCGCCACGCCCACCAGGATGTATCCCGCGTGGGCCACCGCACTGTAACCAAACAGGCGCTTGATGTTGCTCTGGCTGATGGCCACCAGGTTTCCAATAACCATTGACGCCGCGGCCAGACCGGCAAGGACGATGCCCCAGTCCAGGGCCACATCGAAGAACCCGGTGAAGAACACCCGCAGCAGCACGGCGAAGGCCGCGGCCTTGCTGGCCACCGACAAGAACCCGACAACGGGGGTGGGAGCGCCTTCATAGACGTCAGGGGCCCACATCTGGAAGGGCGCCGCCGACAGCTTGAAACCGAACCCAGCCACTATCAATATGATCCCCACGAAGATGGCGTAGTTGCCAAAGGGCGTGTCGCCCATCGCCTGTCCGATGGCGGTGGAAATCTCCGCCAATTGGGTGCTGCCGGTGAAGCCGAATATCAGGGCCATACCGTAGAGCATCAGGGCCGAGCTGATGGCGCCGATGATCAGGAACTTCATTCCGGCTTCGCTGGACCGCCGGTCCAGTAAGAAGGCCGCCAATGCCGCCAATGGCAGGGTGGTCAACTCCAGGGAGATGTAGATGGTTATGAGCTCGATGGCCGACGCCAGGAGCATCATGCCCGTGGCCGAGAACAGTATCAGAGCGAAATACTCGCCCTGGAACCGCTGAATGTTCTTCACGTATTCGGTGGAAGCCAGCACCACCAGAGCCGTGGCCCCGATTATCAGGAAGTTGAAGAAAAGGGCGAACCTATCGACGGACAGCGCACCCATCAGGATGCTTGGCTCATCGGTGGAAAATGGTCCCGAGCCCTGGAGCAGGTTGGTGGATGCTCCCAGGTCATAGAACTGGATTAGGCTCAGGACGAAAGGCGCCGACAGCGCGGCGAAGGCGAAGTAGGGCAGGAGCCATTTCCTGGGCAGCACCAGGTCAAGCAGAATCACCAGCAGTCCGGCGCCGGCCATGGCCAGGTAAGGGGAGATTACGTAAAAGTCGTGGACTGACATTACTTGGCTATCACCCCGTTAAGCATTTCCACCATGGGGTCCAGTCCAGACTCAAATACATCGGTCAAGATGGAGGGCCAAACGCCGACGCCAATTATGGTAACCACCATCAAGACCAGGGGCATCGCTTCAACCAGGGACGCGTCGGTAAGATCGGCAAACCGCTCTCGGCGCGGACCGAAGAAGGTGCGCTCCATCATCCACAGGATGTACCCGGCGGCCAGCACGATTCCCAGCACCGCCAGGACCGTTGGCCAGTCGTAGGCCTGGTAAGCGCCCAGGAACACCAGAAGCTCGGACACGAAACCGCTGAGTCCCGGCAACCCCAGGGAGGCCAGACCGGCTATGAGCATGGCGGCGGCAACAATCGGCATCCTTCCAGCCAGACCGCCCAGGTCGGGGATATATCGAGTGTGGGTCTTTTCATAGACCAGGCCCACGGCCAAGAACAGCAGTCCTGTCACCGTGCCGTGGGTGAACAGCTGCATGGCCGCGCCGCTGAGGCCGGTAACCGAGAGCGCGCCCTGGGACACACCCACCGAGCCGATCCCCACCAGCACCAGGCCCATGTGGCTGACGCTGGAGTAGGCGATGAGCCGTTTCAGGTCGGTCTGCCGCATGGTGACCACCGCGCCGTAGAGGACACTGACCACCCCCAGGGCCACCAGAGCCCAGGCGAAGCGGTCGGTCTGGGTTGGGAACATGCCCACGTTTATGCGCAGGAGACCATAGCCGCCCATCTTCAGCAGCACCCCGGCCAGCATGACACTGGCGGCGGTGGGAGCGTCGGTGTGGGCATCGGGGAGCCAGGTGTGCACCGGCCAGGTGGGCAGCTTGATGGCAAAGCCGGCGAAGAAGAGCCAGAACAAGCCGGACAAGGGTATCAGCAGGCCCGCCGAGGTCAACATGGTTGCCTGGGTTGAAAGCTCGATCATGTTGAAGGTGCCGACGCCCGGCGTCAGGTACACGGCGACGATGCCCACCAGCATAAATGCGCTGCCCAGGATGGTGAAGATCAGGAACTTCATCGCCGAGTATTCTTTCCGGCCGCTGCCCCACACGGAGATGAGCATGAACATGGGCACCAGTTCCAGCTCCCAGAAGAGGAAGAAGAGCAGCAGGTCCAGGGACGTGAATACACCCATGACCGCCGTCTGCAACAGCAGAAGCCAGATGAAGTACTCTCTCACCCTGAGCTTTACGTGCCAGGACGCAAGGACGGCACAGATGCCCAACAGTCCGGTCAACGCCACCAGCGGTGCGCTGAGACCGTCCACCGCCAACAGGTAGTTGGCGTTCAAGCCGACATCGGGTATCCACTCGAATTTGTCCACGAACTGGAAGCGGTCGGCGTCCGCACCCCGGTCGAAGGCGCCAAAGACTATCAGGGACAACGCCATATCGGCGACGGCCACGGCCACCGCGACTCCCCTGATGTTCTTGTCACCGTTGACCAATAGCAACACCAGGGCTCCCACCGCAGGCAGGAACACCGTCGCCGTCAACAGTCCGTTAAATTCGTCCAATCTCTATACCTAAGCCAATAACAGGGCCAGGATTAGTGCCAAGATGCCAAATGCGATTCCCGTGGCGTAGGTCTGCACCTGCCCGGTCTGGAGCCGTCCAATGGCCGTACCCACGTTCCGGAACAACCAGCCGATCAGGTCCACCACGCCGTCCACCAGGTTCCGGTCCAGCCAGTCCAGTGTTCCGGCGAAGACCTTGAAGAACCCCTTTCGCACCGCCACATCCTCATAGAGGGTGTCGATGTAATACTTCTCGGAAAGCAGGGTGTGGGCCGGTCCCGCCTTCTCCAATGGCTCGGCCCGCTGGTCCCGGCGTTTCAGGTAGACGAGTATCGCCAACCCGATGCCGGAAAGGGCCGACAGGGTGGATATGAAGGCCATCCAATAGCTGAAGTCCAGGGTCTCGGCGTGTCCTTCCAGGCCCAGGGCCTTGCCCAGTCCATCGGCCAGGAACCCGGTTATCCAGTGCTTGGGGATACCGAACTGCTCCTCCCACTGGGGGTTGGCCACGTAACCCAACAGCACCGCGGTTACGCCCAAGACCGCCATGGGCAGGACCATCACGAAGGGTGATTCGTGGAGGTGGACACCGCCATGGCCCGCCGCGCCGGCCGGGGCCGCTTGGGCCTTCTCCTCCAATTCCTTTTCAATGCCGCCCCGGAACTCGCCGTGGAAGGTCAGTATGATCATCCTGATGGTGTAGAAGGCGGTGACAATCACGCCCGCCAAGAGAGCGGAGAAGGTCACGCGGTTGACCCAGGTGTCCACGAGTCCGGTGCCGTCCCAGGCGCCCAACAGAATCTCGTCCTTGCTCCAGAACCCGGCCAGGGGAATTATGCCAACCAGGGCCAGACCGGCCACCAAGACCAGTATGTAGGTGATGGGCATGTGTTTACGCAGGCCGCCCATATAGCGCATGTCGAAGGTTCCGGAGGCGTGGTTGACGCTGCCTGCCCCCAGGAACAAAAGGGCCTTGAACGCGGCGTGGGTCACCAGGTGGAATATGGCCGGAGCGTATAGCCCCAGCCCCAGGGCGGCCATCATGTAGCCAAGCTGGCTCACCGTGGAATAGGCCATCACCCGCTTGATGTCGTTCATCACCAGGCCCATGGTCGCCGCGAACAGGGCGGTGAAAGCGCCCACCAGGGCCACCACCGTCATGGCGTCCACCGAATGCTCGAAGACGGGGAAGAAGCGGGCCACCAGGAACACACCCGCCGCCACCATGGTCGCCGCGTGGATCAGGGCGCTCACCGGAGTCGGGCCCTCCATGGCGTCGGGAAGCCAGGCGTGGAGTGGAAACTGGCCCGACTTGCCCACCGCCCCTGCGAAGATGCCCAGGGCCAGCCAGGTTAGGGCCGTCCCGCCGATGATCGCGCCCAGCGCCGCGCCGGGTTGGGCCGCCGCCCAGATGTCGGGGATGTGGAAGGCGTTCAGTCCGGCGGCGGCGAAGTCGTCGGCACGGGCGAACAGGTACAGGATGGCTATCAGAAAGCCGACGTCACCGATGCGGGTGATGATGAACGCTTTCTTGGCAGCGGCGGCGGCGGCGGGGCGTTCGTGCCAGAAGCCGATCAGCAGGTAGGACGACACGCCCACCAGTTCCCAGAATACGTAGAGCTGCACTATGTTGGACGAGAGCACCAATCCCAGCATGGCCGCTGTGAACAAGGACATGTAGGCGTAGTAGCGGGAGAAGCTGGGGTCGTCCTTCATATAGCCCAGTGAGTAGATCTGGACCAGGAGGCTGACGCTGGTGACAACGATCAACATCACCGCGGTGAGGGGGTCTATCAGCAGCCCCATGTCGATGGTCGCTCCGCCAACCTCCAGCCACTCCAAGGGCTGGAAATCCAGGTCATGGTGGAGTATGACCGAGCGCAGGGTCCATATGGAGAACGCCAGCGCTGTAGCGAGGGCGCCTATGGTGACGAATCCGCTGATCAGGGAATAGCGGTCCAGCAGCGGCCGGACCACCAGGGCGATGAGCGCAAAGGAACCCAGTGGCAGCAGAAATATTGACCAGACGACGGCTTCGCTTACCACTTAAAGCTTCCTCAGTATCTCTTCGGCGACGTGTTCCCGGCCCTTGGGTACGTAGATCTTGAACGGGACCCGCTCGGCCCAGTCCAAGATGTCGCCCTCGGGAAGGATGCGGGACGGCAGGCCCTCTCCTTCGAGGACCTCCTTCCACATCTCCGCCATCATCAAGTTGGGCGCTTTTTTGAATTCAACCCACATATTCTTCAGTGCCTCAAGACGGTGGCGTCAGTCAGGTCCACCGACTCATTGGTCCGGTACATGGCGAACACGATGCCCAGACCCAGGGCAATCTCCGCTGCCGCCACGGTGATGATGAACACGGCGAACACCTGCCCGGTTAGCACGGTGCTGATGTCTTCCTGCAGGGCTGCCGGAGCCAGGTACTTGGACATGGCCACCAGGGACACATTCACGGCGTTGAACATGAGCTCGACGGACATGAGCACGGCCAACACGTTGCGCCGGGCCAATGCCCCGTAGAGGCCGATGCAGAATAGCACCGCCGAGACGATCATGAAGGCTTCAAATGACATCTAGCCCCTCCCCGTCCCGGGGCTGGGCCGCACCAGCACCAGCGCGCCGATGAGCGCCGCCAATAGCAGCACCGAAACAGCCTCGAAGGGCAGAACGTAGTCGCCGATGAGCAGGTCCGCCAGTCCCGCTTCCTGGACGTCGGCCTGGTCCTCGGGGGCGGTCACTCCCGACTCGGCCAGTGTCTCATCAGTAAGGGTGGTCACCGCGCTGGTCTGGACCAGTTCCACCCGCTCCTGCTGTTCGGCGGGTAGAAAGTCCCACTTGGTGTCCACAGCCACAGTGATTAGCGAGGCCAACAGCAGCGACGCAAACACCGCCGCCGGGATCTGCATCCGGTTGGGCATATTGCCGCGCTGGATATCCCTGGTCAGCATGACGGCGAAGATTATCAGGATGGCGATGGCCCCGGCGTAGATCAGCACCTGCACCACGGCCAGGAACTCGGCGTTGAGCAACACGAAGAAACCGGAAACGGCGATGAAAACCACCACCAACAGCAGGGCGGCACGGAAAAGGTCCTTGATCAGCACCACGCCCAAAGCCGCGGCGATGGCCGTTATCGAAAGTATCCAGAAGACAACGTCCTGGAAGAGCATCTACTCGGCTTCCTCCTGGGGTCCGGGCGCAGGCGCCTGACTGTCTTCCACGAAGGACGAGTCCACCGGCGGCTCCTCCGCCAGCAGGTCCGAGGGCACGGGCCGCTCGATCCTCATCCCCGCCTTCTCCTTCTGGTGCCACTGCCAGGACTCGCGCCCCACTTCCTGCCAGTGGAGGGGACGGCCGCCCCGGGGGTCGTAGCCCATCCCCTCGAGCTGGGGACGGAAGAAGGTGCTGGGGTGTTTGTCGGCCTGACGCAGGTGGTCGATGTCGATGACCATGTTCTTTCGGGAGTACTGGCCCTGCTCGAAGCCGCTGCCCATGTAAAGGGCGTCGTAAGGGCAGGCCTCAACACAGAGACCGCAGAACATGCAGCGGTTGATGGAGATGTCGAACACCTCCAGCCGGTACTTGTCGCCCTGGGCCGGCGCGGTCTCGCTGGGCGTGGTCACAATCTTGATGATGCCCAGGGGGCAGTACTTGGCGCAGGACGCGCAGCCGGTGCACCGCTCCTCGTACCAGACGAATTCCTCGCCCCGGAACCGGGGGTGCTGCTTCAACCGCTGCTCCGGATACTGGACGGTGAATGGCTTCTTGGTCAGGTTTTTCAGGGTGACCAGCAACCCCTTGGCCATGGCTATCCCGTACATGCTAATCAGCCTCCGATGAGACCAGGGAGGCGCCAGTGGCGGCCCCGGCCGGCTGAACCTTTTCTTTGATGAGCGTGCCGAAGATTATCAGGCACGCGAAGGCGACGCCGAAGTTTATACCGGCCATTATCCATAGGTCGGAGGTGTCCAATGTCCCCGAGGCGTCTCTCAGGAAGTAGACCTCCAGGGCGGTGGCGAACAGGTTGATGATGCTCAGCGGCAGCAGGAACTTCCAGGCGAAGGCCAATAACTGGTCGATGCGCAGCCGGGGGAATGTGGCCCTGACCCAACTGAAGATGAAGGCCAAGACGCCTATCTTCAGAAGGAACCAGACCCAACCCAGGTAGTTGGAAACGGGCCCGGACCAGCCGCTGAGGAACAACGTCACCATCACCGCCGACGAGGTCAGCACGGCCCCGAACTCTGCCGCCTGTATCAGAGCAAACTTCACGCCGCTGTATTCGATGTGGTACCCGGCGATGATCTCGGACTCGGCCTCGGCCATGTCGAAGGGCGTGCGGTTCAATTCCGCCGATGTGCCGGTCAGGAAGACAAAGAATGCCAGTGGCTGGACCAGCAGGAAGGGCACAGTCTGGGCGGAGACCACATCGTCCATGGACATGGACCCGGCCACCAGCACCACCCCCAATAGGGACATGACCACGGGCACTTCGTAGCTGATGAGCACAGCCACGCCCCGGGAGGCCCCGAACATAGCATACATGTTGTTGGAGGCCCATCCGGCCATGAAGATGGCGATGGATGTTATGGAGGTCACCGCCAGGATGTAGAGCACGCCCACGTTCAGGTTGGCCAGAGCTGTGTCCTTGGCGAAGGGCACCACGGCCATCATCAGGATCACCGGCGCCAGCATGGCCACCGGGACAATCGTGAAAACGATGCGGTCCGCTCCCCTGGGGGTCAGGTCCTCTTTGAAGATCAGTTTCACCACGTCGGCCATTGGCTGGAGCATCCCGAAGGGCCCCCAGCGGTTGGGACCGACCCGGTTGTGGAACCGGCCGATCAGACGCCGCTCCACCCAGGAGAAGCCGCCTGCGCCCAGGAGCACGGCGTTGACCAGCATGAGCATGATGACCACGCCGGTCACGGCATAGGACAGCCAACAGGGCAGCACGTTGCCCACGAAGTCGTAGATGACCCGGAACAAGACCGTGTCGTAGAGAATGTTGTCCGGGCCCAGAACGCAGTTCATCGGTCCACTTCACCCAGGTTGATATCCAGACTGCCCAGGGTGACGATCATGTCCGCCAACCTCCAGCCCACCAGCAGGTGCTCGGTCACCGTCAGGTTCAGCAGAGACGGGGAGCGTATCTTCATGCGGTAGGGGCTGATGCCGCCGTCGGACACCAGATAGAAACCCAGTTCACCCTTGGAGGCCTCAACCCGCCCATAGGCTTCGGCGCCCACCGGAGGACGCAGCACCAGAGGAACATCGGCTCGGATGGGGCCGGGCTCGATCTGCTCGATGCACTGCTTGATGATGCGCACGCTCTGGTGAATCTCCTGGATGCGCACCCAGAACCGGTCGTAGTTGTCGCCTCCCGTGGCGATGGGAACGTCGAACTCCATGCGGTCGTAAGCGTCGTAGGGGGCCATCTTGCGCCAGTCCCAGGCCAGGCCGCTGGCCCGGAGCGTCGGCCCGCTCACCGAAGCGTTGATGGCCAGGTCCAGGGGCAGCACGCTGACGCCCCTGGTGCGGACCATGACGATCTCATTCTCCACTACCAGTTGCTCGATCTCGTGGAACTCCGTCTCAAAGTCCTTGAGGAACTGGTCCAGGGCCGGCCAGAAGTCTTCGGGGGCGTCGAAGAAAACTCCGCCGGGCCGGGAATAGCTGAGGGTGATCCGCGCGCCGCAGAGCATCTCGAACAACTCGAGGATGCGCTCCCTGGAACGGAAGCCGTACATCAATGGAGTGCCCAGGGTGCCCAGGTCCTGGAGGAAGAATCCGATGCCTATCAGATGGCTGGCGATGCGCTGCAGTTCGGCGGTCAAGGTGCGGAGGTACTTGGCACGCTGGGGGACCTCCACGCCCAAAAGCTGCTCCACGCCCAGGCAGTAGGCCTGGTTGTTGATCATGGAAGAGACGTAGTCCAGCCGGTCGGTCAGTGTGACGATCTGGGTGTAGTTGCGTTCCTCGGCCAGCTTCTCGGTGCCCCGGTGGAGGTAGCCGAAGATGGGCTCAACTTCCAGAATCTCCTCGCCGTCGAAGGTAACGCGCAGCCGGAACACCCCGTGGGTACTGGGGTGCTGCGGCCCGATATTCACCGTCATCGGTTCGGTTCGGATTGGCATGGGTTAGTTCTTCACCGGGAGGTACCCAGTACCTTGGGTCAGGTTGCGGGAGGAGTACGGAAATCCCCCCTTGATCCCCCCTTTGCAAAGGGTGGAAACCAATGCCCGCTGTCTGAAAGCACTAAAAGCCCCCCTTTCGTAAAGGGGGGTTGGGGGGATTTCCACCCCGCAGACAAACAACAGCTCCAAACCCACTACAAGTAGTCCTTTCGCAGTGGGTGGCCGTCGAAGCCTTCCCAGAGCATGATCCGTTTCAGGTTTGGGTGGCCGTCGAAGCTGATGCCCATCAGGTCCCAGATCTCCCGTTCCTGGAAGTCGGCCCCCCGCCAGACGTGGTACACCGAGGGCATGACCAGTTCTTCGCGGCCCGGGAGCAGGGCTTTCATCACGGCCGTGTGACCTTTGTTCAATGAAGTCAGGTGGTAGACAACCTCGAAGTGGTCGATGTAGTCCACCGCCGATATCGAGTTCAGGAAATTGAAGTCCAGGTCGGGGTCGGACTTCAAAAAACCGGCGACCTCCGCCACCTTGTTGGGCCAGACCCAGAGCACACCGTCACAGGGACCCAGCGTTCCCCCTTGAACGGCGGCTTCGATCTTCTCCGTCAGCGCCTCGGCGTCCAGCTGCTGCACGGCCATCAGGACGGGTCCTCATCGCCGGCCTTTTCGCCGCCTTTTCCAAAGAAGGGCAGGTTGGGGCCGCCGGGCAGGTTGCGGTATTTCTTGATCTTCTCGTGCAGTTCCATGATTCCGTAGAGCAGGGCGTCGGGCCGGGGCGGGCAGCCGGGCACGTACACGTCCACGGGAACGATGTGGTCCACGCCGGGCACAACGCTGTAGGAACCGTAGTAGGGCCCGCCGCTGGTCGCGCAGACGCCCATGGAGATCACCCATTTGGGCTCGGCCATCTGGTCGTAGATGCGGCGGATGGCCGGGGCCATCTTCCAGGTCACCGTGCCGGCCACGATCATCAGGTCAGCCTGGCGGGGCGAGGCCCGGAAGGCCTCCATGCCGAAACGGGCGATATCGAAGCGGCCCATGGCGCTGGCAATCATCTCGAAGGCGCAGCAGGCCAGACCGAAGGTGACGGGCCAGAGGGCGGACTTGCGGCTCCAGTTTACCAGTGCGTCCACCGAGGTGACCATCAGGTTGTCTTTCAGGTCTTCCGGGACTTTGATGGTGGGCTCGGCCAGGGGTTCAACCGAAGCGTCCTTCAAGTCTTGTACCAGGGACCCTTCGTGACGGTCCAGTTCCCAGGTGCGCGACTGGAGGGGCCCACCCTCTTTGGGTATCTCAAAGGCCATGGACTAACCTAACCCCACTCCAGGTCGTTCTTCCGCCAGGCGTAGGCCAGGCCGACAACCAGTATCCCCACGAACACGGCCATCTCGATGAGGGCAAAAAGCTCCAGTCTCAGGAACTTGGTGGCCCAGGGATAGAGGAAGACCACCTCCACGTCGAAGATGACGAAGAGTATGGCGAACATGTAATAGCGGAAGTTGAAGAGGTTCCACTGGCCGCCCAGGGTCTCCACGCCGCACTCATAGGTGTCCAGTTTGACCTCGGTGGGCTTGTTGGGCCGGAGGCCGATACGGGAAGCCATCCAGGACATGGTCAACATGCTGACGGGAACGGCGATGGCCACCACGATGAAGATGGCGATGAGCCCGTACTGCCGGAAATAGTCGTCTAACATTTAAGCCGGTTACCCCAGTGTAAGCGCGTGCGATATTCCAGGGCGCAGATAGCCTGACGCAGCCTGGCCCAGGAATCGACCAGATTATAGCAGAGAGACTCCCGCCTTTACAGGTAAGAACGGGGCCTTCTCTGGGTGGTTGCCGCCGTCTTTTCCGGTCCCTGGGCGGCTGGTACTATGGATTCGCGCCAAAACACCATCGCCATTGAGATTGTAGGCGAGATATTGGGGGACGATTTGACCACTGCCCAGGGGCCGCTCAGCGGCCTGAAAGTCCTGGACCTTTCCATCATAGTTGCCGGGGGCACCGCCAGCAGCCTGCTGGCTGACTTCGGGGCCGAGGTGGTCAAGGTGGAACGTCCCGGAACCGGCGACCCGCTGCGCAACTGGGGGCCCTTCGCCAATGGCGTCTCCCTGTGGTGGAAAGTCCACTCCCGAAACAAGAAGTCCATCACCCTGAATCTGGGCACCCCGGAAGGTCAGGACCTGCTCAAAAGGCTGGCCGCCGAGGCAGATGTCCTGATAGAGGGCTTCCGGCCCGGGGCCATGGAGCGCTGGGGGTTGGGGCCCGACGACCTGCTCGCCGTGAACCCCAAGTTGGTCATGCTCCGGTATTCGGGTTTCGGCCAGTCCGGCCCCTATAAAGACCGGCCCGGATTCGGGACCATCGCCGAGTGCATGAGCGGCTACGTGGGCATGACCGGTTTCCAGGACACACCTCCGGTGCTGCCGCCAGTGCCCCTGGCCGATGAGATTGCCGGGGTATTCGGGGCCATGGCCGGCATGATGGCCCTCTACCACCGCGACGCTTCGGGTAGTCCAGATGCCAAGGGCCAGGTGGTGGATGTAAGCCTGTTCGAGCCGCTGTTCCGGCTCTGCATCCCCCACATCACCATGTACGACATGCTGGGCATCAACCGTGAACGGGTGGGCAACGACTTCCCCGACGCCGCGCCCCGCAGCCTGTACAAGACCGCCGACGACCGCTGGCTGGGACTCTCCGCCACCTCCCAGAGCACCTTCGAGGGTCTGGCCAAAGCCATGGGCATGTCCGAGTTGATCGAACGCCCCGAGTTCAAAGACAACGCCGCCCGCCTGGAGAACCGGGACCAACTGAACAACGAACTGAACGGCTGGCTGGGACAACGGGACCTGAAAGAGACCATGGACCAGCTGATCCCCGCCGGCGGCGTGGTGGGCCCGGTGTACGACGCCGCCCAGATAATGGAGGACCCCCACTACCAGGCCCGGGAGGATATCATTGATATAGACGACCCGGAACTGGGTCAGACCAAGATGCTGGGCGTGGTCCCCAAGTTCTCGGAAACACCGGGCGCGGTGGAGCACGCCGGCCCAACCATCGGCGAGCACAACGGCCACATCTACGGCACGTGGCTGGGACTGGATGACGAGGAGCTTGGCGGTTTGGCCCAGAAGGGGACCATCTGACATGACCCAGCGACTGCTCATCGCCACCGGCAACCCAGGCAAGATGCGGGAATACGGCGTCCTGCTGGAGGGGTTGCCCTTTGAGTTGGTGTCGCTGCGGGACGTGGGCATCACCCAAGAGGTTGACGAGACTGGCGAGACCTTCGAGGAGAACGCCTGGCTCAAGGCCTCGGAGTATGCCGCCCTTTCAGGGCTGCTGACCCTGGCCGATGACTCCGGGCTGGAGGTCGACGCGTTGGGTGGCGCTCCCGGGGTCCGCTCGGCCCGCTACGGCGGCGACGCCTGCCAGAGTGACAGCGACCGCGTTGAACTGCTCCTTAAGAACATGGAAGACGTGCCCTGGGAGGAACGGACGGCCCGGTTCCGGTGCGTCATCATGGTGGCGGCGCCGGGGAAATCCCCCTCCCGTCCCCCTTTATCAAATGAAGAGGCCGATCCCCCCCTCTCGCAAAGGGGGGTTAGTGGGGATTTCGCTCCTCAGTCAGACAGTTCCCTGGAGCCTACCTTGGCCATCCAATCCGAGGGCAAAGTGGCCGGAATGATACAATACGAGGCTCAGGGCGATGACGGATTTGGCTACGACCCCGTCTTCTATGTCCCCTCCCATGACAGGACCTTCGCCCAACTCCCAATGGAAGAGAAGAACAAACTCAGCCACCGCGCCAGGGCCACCGAAAAGGCCCTTCCCCTGCTCAAGGCGCTGAGCGCTGATAGCTAGAAGCTGATAGCCCCCATATGCTCACCGACCACTTCGGCAGGCCCATGCGGGACCTGCGAATCTCCGTTACAGACCGGTGCAACTTCCGGTGCCCCTACTGCATGCCCGCCGAGATCTACGGCGAGGCCTACGAGTTCCTGCCCCGGGCGGACATCCTCACCTTTGAGGAGTTGACCCGCCTGGTGAGTCTCTTCGCCGAGCAGGGCATCAGCAAGCTCCGCATCACCGGCGGCGAGCCCCTTTTGCGCAACGACCTGTCCCAGTTGCTGGGCATGCTCACAAACATCGAGGGCATCAACGACCTGACCCTGACCACCAACGGCTACCTGTTGGGGCAGTTCGCCCAGGACCTGAAGAACGCCGGACTGGCCCGCATCACCATCAGCCTGGACAGCCTGGATGACGATGTTTTCAAGGCCATGAACGGCCGCGGGTTCACTCCGGACCGGGTGCTGGACGCCATACAGACCGCCAGCGATGTGGGCCTGTCGCCCATCAAGATCAATTGCGTGGTTCAAAAGGGCGTCAATGACCACACCATCGTCGACCTGGCCCGCCACTTCAAAGGAACTGGACACATAGTCCGCTACATCGAATACATGGACGTGGGCAACCGCAACGGCTGGCGCTCGGAACACGTGGTCCCCGCCGAGGAGATCATCGCCAAGATCGACGCCGAAATGCCCCTGGAACCGGTCGAAAGCAACTACCAAGGAGAGGTGGCAACCAGGTATCGTTACAAGGACGGCAGTGGCGAGATCGGCGTCATAGCATCGGTTACCAAGCCCTTCTGCGGCGACTGCACCAGAGTGCGGCTTTCCACCGACGGCCAGATTTTCACCTGTCTTTTCGCCAGTGAGGGAGTCAGCTTGATGACCCCCCTGCGGGACGGGGCCTCGGACGACGAGTTACGCAAGATTCTGGTCGATACCTGGACGGCCCGCACCGACCGCTACTCGGAGGAGAGGGCGGCAGCGCCCAACGCTCCGGGTTCGCCGCGTAAGATCGAGATGTTCCAGATCGGCGGATAACTGACCGCTGAAAGCTAACAGCAGAGAGCTAATTTGCCAGATAACGACATAGTCATACACACCGACGGCGCCTGCAAGGGCAATCCCGGGCGGGGCGGCTGGGGCGCGGTCATCGAGCAGAACGGCAGCCAGAAGATCATCTCCGGCGGGGATCCCCAGACTACCAACAACCGCATGGAAATGATGGCGGTCATCAAGGGACTGGAAGCCGTGGACCCCAACGCCCGGGTTCTGATCAGTTCCGACAGCACCTACGTGGTCAACACCATGACCAAGGGCTGGAAGCGCAAGGCCAACCACGACCTGTGGGAACAGCTGGACCGGCTGGTGAAGAGCCGTGACATCTCTTGGCAGTGGGTCCGGGGCCACAATGGGGACCGCGGCAACACCCTGGCCGACGCCGCCGCCACCAAAGAAGCCGGGACAGCCCGCTAACTCCTCCCAAGAGGTCTCCATATTATGTCCACTGCCAACAACGGCCCCGAAACACACCTGACCCACCTGGACGAACAGGGCCGGGCCAAGATGGTGGACGTGGGCGACAAGGACGTGACCAGCCGCGAGGCCATCGCCCGGGGGCACGTGTCGGTACAGCCGGAAACTGCCCGCCTCATCAAAGAAGGACTGATGAAGAAGGGCGACGTGCTGACCATCGCCCAACTGGCCGGCATCATGGGCGCCAAGAAGACCTCGGAACTGATCCCCCTCTGCCATCCTCTGCCCCTGGACCGGGTGGACGTGGAACTGGAACTGGACGAGGCAGGGTCCCGAATCAACGTCACGGCCACCGCCCGCACCACCGCCCGCACCGGCGTGGAGATGGAAGCGCTGACGGCGGTTTCCGTGGCGGCATTGACCCTCTACGACATGTGCAAGTCCGTTGACCGGGGCATGCGCATCGAAGGAATCCGCCTGGCCCAGAAGCGGGGCGGCCGCAGCGGCGAGATAATCCTCGAGGACTAGGTCCGCCTTTTAAGCTCTTCCTGCAGCAGTTTCACCGCCACGGTGGCGTAGGCGATGTACTGCTCTGGCGGCAGATCCAACTCCCGGAACTCATCCACGTGGTCCACATCCGACGGCCCGTTGGCGCCCCGTATAGCCTTCAGGTCCAGCTCTGAAATCTCCCCATCGGGCAAGACCACCACACAACCCAACTCGGGCGAGGGCGTGAACCCAGAGCCGGTGGGCAGTTCCAGTTCGATGGCCTGAATGGTGCTCATACCGAAAAATCCGGGGAAGGGACGCAGTTGGACGGCGAGGCCGGCAACTGTCTCCCTGAGCCTTTCAGCAGTCTCCCGGGAGTGTTCCTCCGGGTCGGTATGGGGCGTGTTCTGTTCTTCGGGGACTGTCATGACTAATCAATTCTAAACCTTGGGAACCGGCCCAAGCCAATTGACACTGTGAAAGAGCCACCATTACCATGAGTAGTCGGAGCGCACCCTGGCGGCTGGTCGGGTGGTTCCAGGCGGCACCGTAGCT
>MDTE01030596.1_pt1 | contig 15293 bp, 15 predicted proteins | sample 811231 | NCBI WGS metagenome assembly MDTE01 (sample SAMN05326651, study PRJNA326480) | marine metagenome | isolation source: seawater | place: Indian Ocean: Red Sea | collected 2010 | reverse complement strand
TGGCACGAGTAACCTCGGGGTCACGTAGCATCTTTTCCAGAACACCCTGCTTGCCGGCGGTATCTACCATCAACATATGCTGATCGATCTTGTCGACGGTGACTTTTTTCGGCGCAACATCTATGCGAACGGGCCGATGGAGTATTTCTTCCGCCAACTGGCTAACCTCACGCGGCATGGTTGCCGAAAAAAGTAGCGACTGACGCCGGGAAGGGAGCAGACGAACGATGCGTCGCACATCGCGAATGAACCCCATATCGAGCAGACGGTCCGCTTCGTCCAGCACCAGATGAGAGATCTCATCCAGAGCGAGAAAATTATTACCGACCAGATCCAGCAACCTGCCGGGAGTTGCGACAAGCACTTCAACACCCTTGGCAAGCGCCTTGATCTGAGGGTTTTGGTTGACGCCGCCGAAGATGCAGGCATGCCGTATGCGGGTATGCCGAGCATAGGTCGAGATATCGTCTCGGATCTGTCCCGCCAGTTCCCGGGTTGGTGCGAGGATGAGCACCTTTGGACGCTTTGATTGCGCCTTTACACCGTCTGCCAGCAGCATCTCGAGTATTGGCAGACTGAAAGCGGCTGTTTTTCCCGTCCCCGTCTGTGCGACGCCAAGAAGATCATTGCCTGAGAGCAAATCAGGAATCGCTCTGGATTGGATGGGTGTAGGCAGGGTGTAGTCAAGTTCCGCCAAGGCCCGGCACAGAGATGCACCGATTCCGAGCGAATCAAATGTTTTGTTGTTCAAGTTGTTTCCCAAGGCGCCTAAGGCCGGCTGCAAGCCATAGCCAAGCGCCGATGCCGCTACTGCTAACGCGCGAGAGCTAATGCGGCTGGATGAGTGAATCGAGATAGTCTGTTCGACCGAACAGGCCACGCGTTCGATACGCGGGGCGCACGGTGGCCGTTGTCGGACACCATGTCAAGCACTTTGTTGCCAGCTTTCCAAGAAAAGCACACGATTTGGCTCAAACGTGCTCGAATCCCTTATCGATGCGCCGCACTTTTTTTAGAAAGCTCCAACAGATGGCAGTGAGTAATACCAGGGTGGCGCCGCTTACGGTAAGGCCCGTTTGCACGTCGTAGTTCTCGGCGACCCAGCTGATGGGCAGCAGCCCCAACGGCATCAGGCCGTGGGACATCATGTCGATACTCATCACGCGGCCACGCATGGCCTGCGACACCTGAAGCTGCACAACGCTTCGGTTCATGGACATGTTGATGGACTAAATGAGTCCCACAAAGCCGATGCCCGCCACGGCCCAGAACATGGTCACGGAGTTGGCGAACCACATTACGCCCAATCCCCAGCAGATAGTGGTGCCAAACAGCCAGGTGCCTTTGTGTCGCACCTCTCCCATCTTGGCCAGCGCCAGCGAGCCGACGATGGCGCCCACCCCCATGCCGGTCATCAGGAAGCCCAGATCATCAGGACCGCCCGACAGCACGTCGGTGTTGAATGCCGGCAACAGGGAATTGATGCTCAGGCCAAACAGAAACGGCAGGATGGACAGCAGGATGAGGCCACCGATAATCGGCGAGTGAATCACATACGACACGCCCTGCCTCACATCGTGCAGGGGGCTCTTGCGGACGTCCCGCGACACCGGCTCGCCGGCATGCCTGATCAGCAGCACCGTGAGAGAGGAAACGAAATACAGCGCCGACAACACCAGGTAGACAAGGCCCACACCGAACTCACTGGTGGTGTCGCCACCGGCGAAGATAGCGATCATAAAGCCTGCCAATGCAGGGCCGAGAATTCGCGCCAGATTCCAGGCGGCGGTGTTGAAAGCGATGGCATTGAACATCAACCGGTCGCCAACCAGCTCGGGAATGAACGCCGTGCGAGCGGGAATGGATAGCGACAGCAGAGAGCCGTTCACGATGCCCACCCAGATGAAATCGAAAAAAGTGACGTTGCCGGTGAGCACGATGTAGGCCATGAACAGCGTGGCCACTCCGTTGAGCATCTGCGCCCACATGATGACCGGCTTCTTTTTGAAACGGTCCGCTAGCACCCCACCCACCAGCGACAGAACCACCTGGGGGAACATGAACGCAATGGTCACCCAGGCGAGATTCATGGCCGAGACCGTCATCTCGTAGACCAGCCAGCCCTGGGCGACCAGCTGCATGTTCATGGCAAGCGCGGCTCCCACCATGCCGATCCAGAGGTATCGGTAGTCAGGCACCTTCAAGCTGGCAAACATGGACGTATCCACAGACATTTCGTCGCGATCCGTCGCCACGGTGGCGAGGGCGGTGGTCGAAATTTCCACAGATTCAGTCATGTGCCCGGACAGGCGGCGAAAGCCAAGCGAACCATGATATCACGGCGGGTTGGCCGACCCTTGCGCCGGGCGTAAACAGCCGCGCGGGTGCGTGGCGCACCCCATTAGCGCTATGCTGCAGGGCTTCGTAATGTTGCTGGAAAAAGACAAATGGCCGACTCCAATGCCTGGGTGCCCCCAAAAGTCTGGAAGTGGGACATGGAAAGTGGCGGCGCATGGGCGGGCGTCAACCGACCCATTGCCGGACCCACCCACGAAAAGGAACTGACCGTGGGAAACCACCCGTGGCAGCTGTACTCCCAGGGCACGCCGAACGGGGTGAAAGTCACCATCCTGCTGGAAGAACTTCTGGCCATGGGTGAGAAAGGCGCCGAGTACGATGCCTGGCTGATCAAGATCACGGGGGACCAGTTCGGCAGCGGCTTCGTATCGATCAATCCCAACTCCAAGATCCCGGCCATGCTGGACATGAGTACCTCACCACCCACCCGCATATTCGAGTCTGGCGCCATCCTCGTGTACGTGGCCGATAAATTCGGGGCATTCATTCCACCGGTGGGGGATCCTGCACGAGCCGAGTGTCTGTCGTGGCTGATGTGGCAGATGGGCAGCACCCCCTACCTTGGCGGAGGCTTCGGCCACTTCTATACCTACGCACCCGAAAAGCTGGAGTACCCCATCAACCGCTACGCCATGGAGGTCAAACGGCAACTGGACGTGCTCGACCAGAACCTGGCAGAGCGGCAGTATCTCTGCGGCGACGACTACAACATCGCGGACATGGCCGTGTACGCCTGGTACGGACAGATGGTGCTCACCGGATTCTATGACTCCATGGAGTTTCTGGAGGTGCCGTCGTACACCAACGTAGTGCGCTGGGCGAGTGAGATCCACCAGCGCCCGGCAGTGCGGCGCGGCAGGAAGGTCAATCGAGAGTCCGACACCGGCCTGGCCGAGCGGCATGATGAGCGTGATTGGGAGGCGCTGGGGCTGTAAGTAGCAGGCCTATGCGCCGGGGCCGAGAGGCTGTCCGTAGCTAAATTCGACGAAAGTCCCATCTGGATCGCGCACCCCGCAGTAGTAGCCCACTGGCGGCGGGGCATCGCGCGGTTCCCAGGCCAGACATCCATCCCCACGCGCTCGCTCCGCAACAGCATCCACGGCGGCGCGGGAATCCAGTGCGAACCCCAGGTGAGAGAAATCGTGAAGCGGCTGATCGCGTCGAGGACCGCCCGGAATTAGCACCAGGATAAAGTCGGTCTCCCTGCCGGGCTCTGCCAGCCACACCACCCGATTGCCTTCGTCCACCCGATCGTGAACCAACTCCATGCCGGCATATGACTGGTAGAACCGGATGCATGCATCCAGATCGCGCACGTGGGCGGCAATGTGAGTCAGAACAGTGGTCACACCGCGCCTTCGGCGCGAAAGCGCGCAATATCGCCGGCGCTGTAGCCAGCCCCCTGCAGCACCTCGTCGGTGTGCTCCCCCAATTCGGGCAGCCATCCGCTGGGCACCAGCGGCGTTCCCGTCATGGTGATCGGGGCGGGAACCACCGCCACCTCGCCGCCCCGGCCGTCATCAAGTTTTTGAAAATAGCCGTTCTCCCAAGCGCCAGCATCTTGGGCCACCTCGCTGTAGTCGCGCACCGGCGCCCAGCGCACGCCGGCCTTGGTGAAGATCTCGCCCCATTCGGCGGTAGTTTTGGTGGCGAACACCGGGTTCAGACGGGCGAATAACTCGCGCATGTCTTCACGACTGGCGAGCAGTCCCTGATAGCGGGGATCGAGCGCCAGTTCAGGCTGGTCGATAGCGATGAAAAACGCATCCTGATCATCCAACGGCACGCCGATGATGCCGATCCACCCATCCTGGGTTTGGAAGAGCCCATACAACCCCCGCAGCAGCGGATGTCCGTACGTCCCGCGGCCTGGAACCTCGCCGGTGAGCAGGTAGTGGGTATATTCCGAAGCTTGCGCCCAGATCTGGCCACCCAGCAGCGACACGTCCACACGCTGCCCTTCCCCCGTACGACCACGGCTTACCAATGCAGCCAGGACACCGGCCGCCAGATTCTGGGAGGCGCAGTGATCGGCTATGGTGGCGCCAACGGGCGTGGGCGGCTCGCCGTCGTGTCCGATGGTGCTCACCAGCCCCCCGGCCGCCTGACCCGCCAGGTCCGCACCCTCACGATCGCTATCGGGTCCGACGGGCCCGAACGTACTGCCGGCACCCCAGATAATGCCGGGATTGATCGCTTTGAGGTCGTCGTACCCCACGCCCCAGCTTTCCATGGTGCCAGGTTTGAAGTTGCTGATAACGACGTCGGCGTCCGCAGCCAGGCGTTTAAAGATGTCCACGCCCGACGCTGTGCGCAGATCGATCGTCACGCTGCGCTTGCCGCGGTTGTTTGCATGAAAGTACACCCCACGCAGGTCGTCTTCGCTGATCACGATCCAGCGCGCGTGATCGCCCATTTCGGGCAGCTCCACCTTGATGACGTCTGCGCCCATGTCGGCGAGCAATAGGCCGGCCTGGGGACCCTGCACCAACAGGCCCACGTCCAACACACGGATTCCCTCCAAAGCGCCCGGCATACGGCCCCCCTTTGCCACAACTCGGCCCATGCTGAACCAAGCCGGAGTCCAAAACAATCCGCCCGCAGCGGCCGGATAAGCGGTGCTTTACAGGCCCAGTTCCGGCCCCTAAGATCGCCCGTCCCAACTCGAGGGCCCCGTCGTGCGCTGGGTGATTCGTTCCAAAATCCACAAGGCCACCGTCACCCAGGCGAACCTCAACTACGTGGGCAGCATCACCATCGACCGTGATCTGCTAGATGCGGTAGGGCTATGGCCCGGCGAGAAGGTGCTGGTGGTGAGTAACACCAGCGGCGCGCGGCTGGAGACCTATACCATCGGCACGGAGCGGGGCACCGGCGAAGTGTGCATGAACGGTGCCGCCGCACACCTCATCAGCGAGGGGGAAGAGATCATCATCATGGGGTTTGAGCTGACTGATGCACCCATCGATCCCCAGGTGATCCTGATTACCGACAAGCACAACCAGCGCTTCGAGCCCATCCACGAAAAACCCATGACCTCGGTGTGAGTGGATGCCCGCCTGGCTGGCGGGTCACAACGCGCGCCAGGCCTCCCGCGCTTCCTCCAACGTCAGCACGTCGCCCGGATCGAGGGGCTGGATGGTACTACCCGGATCGTCGATGTAGCAGATCTCTCCAACCAACAACATGCGTCCATCGATCTCCTCGAAAGGGAAGAACCAGGACAGATGCGCATGAGACAGATACCAACGCTCGGGATCCACATCCGCACCGTCGGCCGCCAGGTTAGCGCCGGGTATCTGCTGATACCACTCTCCATCACAGGCCACGCCCCAGTCAGCGGGCGCGCAGCGGTGTATATGCAGCTCCACCAGGCTCGCTTGGCTTGCCCACATGTCGCCTTGGTAGAAGCCTTTAACCTCGTCCATGCCTTTGAGGACCGCGTTGCCGAAGCTCCCGTAGAAGCGGTACTCCGGACTCGGCACCATGGTGTCGAAGATCTCCGGATCGCACAGACACTCGTACTTGAGGTGGTGGCGCATGTTGTCCAGCATGGCGCGACGGCGCGGATCGGTTTCCGCATTCATGAATTCCGTGTAGCGATGCCAACCCTTTATAGGCTCGATACGCATTGATTACCCTCCGTATTCTCAAGAAAGCCTAGCATACTCCGCAGCCTCAATGTCTCAGACACAGTGGTCGCGCATCCCTACAGGTGCAAAATTAGTATTAAAGGGTGGACTCTTGCTCGACGGTCGCCCAGGAGCTTGCGAGCATTATCAGTATGCTATGGGAGCGCTCGCAGCACCTCGTCCAATGCCGCGAACAGCCCATCCAGCTCGGGGGGCTCACTCACGAAGGGCGGACCCAGCTGAACGGTGTCACCTCCCCATCGCACGTAGTAACCCCGCTCCCACATGGCCAGGCCCACATCCCAAGGTCGCAGGGTAGGATCCGCGTCACGCGCATCGAGTTGCAGCGCACCGGCCAATCCGTAGTTGCGGATATCGCATACGTGAGGGGCATCCTTGAGCCCGTGCAGGCCCGACTCAAACACCGGCGCCAGAGACCGACTACGAGCGATCAGGTCGTCCGACGCCAGAATGTCCAATGCCGCAATGCCTGCGGCACAAGCCACCGGATGCGCCGAGTAGGTATAGCCGTGGGCCAGTTCCACCGCATGCGCGGGACGCGGCGCCGCCATGAAGGCCTCATAGATCTCTGTGCTAACCACCACGGCGCCCAGGGGAATCGCCCCGTTGGTAATCTGCTTGGCCAGATTCAGGATGTCGGGCACCACGCCGAATTCTTCCGCCCCAGTCGTTGATCCCACGCGACCCAGCCCGGTAATGACCTCGTCGAAGATCAGCAGGATCTCGTGACGATCGCAGATCGCTCTCAGCCGCTGCAGATAGCCAGCCGGCGGCACCACCACGCCGGCCGCGCCGGACAAAGGCTCCACCATCACGGCGGCGATGTTGTCCGGCCCGTGCAGGGTGATCAAGCTCTCCAGTTCATCCGCCAAATGCGCCCCGTACTGGGGCAGCCCTTTAGAAAAGGCGTTCTCGGCCAGCAGGGTGGAGGCGAGGTGGTCCGCATCCATCAGCGGGCCGTACTGGACTCGATTTGGCCCGATGCCGCCCACGCTGGTGCCACCCACGTTGACGCCGTGGTAGCCCTTGATGCGACCGATTAGCTTGGTCTTGTTGGGACGGCCCGCTTCGCGCCAGTATGCGCGCGCGATCTTCAGCGCCGTATCCGCACACTCGGAGCCGGAGTTGGTAAAGAACACATGGGACAAGCCTTCCGGCATGAGTTCCACGATGCGGCCGGCCAGCTCGAAGCTTAAAGGGTGCGCAAACTGAAACCCCGGCGAGTAGTCGAGGCGCCCCAATTGAGTTGCCACGACTTCGGCAATCTCGCTACGGCAGTGCCCGGCCCCACTGCACCACAGCCCGGAGAGCCCATCGAACGCCTTGCGCCCATCGGGTGTATAAAAGTAACAACCTTCCGCACGCTCGATGATACGAGGATCGTCCTTGAACGCACGATTCGCCGTAAACGGCATCCAGTGGGCGGACAGATTACTCCTGTTCGGGCCGACCATGGCAACCTACAAGACCAAGCTCACAGCGGAAAAGTCTGCGACAGAAACTGGCCGTGGAACTGATGCGGCAGATGGTGCTTGAGCTTTAGCGTGCACACCTGGTCTTGCAGATCTTCCGCACGCAGCACCACGACCTCGCTGACATGGTTGTACCCGTCGTACACCACGTCCAGCACGTAGCCGTCGTCTTCCCGGGTCGCTCCCTGCGCCGGCGCGAACATGGGCTCAGAGCCATAGTAGCCGGCAGGCAGGGTGAGCAACTGCACGTCGCCGTCGTAGCTCACCCGCGAAATACCGTTGAAGAAACTGCTCGCGCCATTGTCGATGGAACACGCCGTCCAGCTCACCCCATGGCGCTGCCCTGCCTTGGCGGGGTTGAACACGGGAAACTCCGACTCGTGCTCGCTCACCTTGCTGCAGGCAATAGAGCCATCGGACATATTCAACCGGTAGCGGTGGTAGTGGCCGCCCCCGAAACGTCCGTTGGGGTTGAACACGTCCGTCAGGGTTTCGTTGGCTTCGAAGTTGTCCTGAAACATGGCATCGATGACGATCTCGTCGCCTTCTTCAAACGCATTGCCGAAGTGGATGATGGCACCGGGATCCGTCTCGAACTCGCGCACCACCTCCAGCGTATCGAGATCCACCACCAACATGCGCATGGGGATGGCGTTGTCGAAGTGAATGCCGTCTGAAATCGTGCGCGTGCCCAGTATGAATCCGCCCATGCCCGACACCACGATGGAATTAATGAAATAGATGGCGTAGCGGTCCGACAACGCAAAGTCGTGACAAAAGGGGAACGTGGCCAGCGGTATCTGACCGGTGCCCGTCATCTCCCCGGCGGGATTGATGCGATACAGGTTCAGGCAGGCTTGCGGTTTCAAGCGCCCGCCGCTCATGCCGGCACCGAAATTGAAGTAGTCGCCGGTCTTCGGATGGACCTTACCGTGAGCACTGAAGGTCTTGCCCGCCAACGCCCCGTCGTAGTCGTACTCGCCAACGGTTTCCAGCGACCCCATTGCCAGCTCCCAGGGCAGCCCACCTTCGTTGAGCGCGAGCAGCTTGCCACCATGGTAGATCAGGCTGGTGTTGGCCGGATTGGCAGGAAATCGGAAGATATTTTTCAGCAATCCGCCGGGGATCTGCGTGCCGAAACCCCGATAGAGGATCTTCTGGGCCGCCGTTTCTTCCACGTACTTGGGCGTGCGCACGTAGCGGTTTTTGAAATGGGCTTTGCCGTCGGTGAAGGTGAACTGGCTGAGCATGCCGTCGCCATCGAACCAATGCCCGTAGGGCGCGCCGCCAATCTTCTGGCGGCCCGGACCGTTGCGCAGAAAGGTGCCGGTGAGATCCGCGGGAATCGACCCATCAATGTCTTCTACCCAGTAGTCGTATTCCTCGTCCAGGTTGGCGAGCCCCCCGTGGCAGGACGGCGCTTCGTTGGCGCCTTTTGCGGGCATATTCATGAATCGAACTCCTCGTTGGTTGTGGTCACGCTTAGCCGCCCCTCAAGAGACGCGAACCATGGGGATCCCGAAATTCTCGCCGCGCAGAATGCGGATCAGTTGGGTGGGCAGGTTTTCGATGCCTTCCAGAACGTCTTCGCGATAGGTCATGCGCCCTTCGCGCAGCAGCGCGCCAATGCGCGCGCGCGACTCGTGGTAGCGGTGCGAAAAGTTGCCGATGAAGTAGCCATACATCTCGGCCTGCTGGTACACCAGATTGAAGTAGTTTTTCGGCCCGTACCAGTCCAGGTCGTTGTTGTACTGCGACGTACCGCCACACAGTACCACCCGTGCCCCGAAGGCGATCTGGCCCAGCACCGCATCGAGGGTCTCGCCGCCCACGTTGTCGAAATAGATATTGATCCCGTCCGGGCAGGTCTCGCGCAGTCGTTCTGCCACGTCCTCGCTCTTGTAGTTGATACAGGCCTCGGCGCCCAGTTCGGAGGTGACGTAGTTGCACTTGTCTTCGCTGCCCGCAATACCCACCACGCGGCAGCCCTGCAAGCGACCGAGCTGGCAGACCAGCGCACCCACCGTGCCCGCGGCGGTGGACACCACCAGCGTGTCGCCGGGCCGGGGTTTGCAGTACTCGATCATGCCGAAGTAGGCCGTGGCGCCGCTGCCACCCATCACGTGCATAAGGGTGGTCTCCGACAAGCCTGCGGGCGCCTCTACCTTGTTGACGGCGTGGCGCCGGGCCCCGTCGGAAATCGCGTACTCCTGCCAGCCCAGCTCGCCCTGGACCAGATCCCCCACGGCAAACTTCGGGTGCTCGGAGGCCGCCACCTCGGCCAATCCACCCCCGTACATAGTACGGCCGATGGGAATAGGCCGCCCGGCGATGCCGCCGGACACCAACGCCATACGCATGGGCGGGTTGACCCCCACGTAACGAGACTTCAGCAGCAGCTGACCCGGCTCCAGATCCGCTACCGGTTCTTCCTGCAGCTCGAAGTTCGACAGCTCCACCTCGACCTCGGGCCGAGATGCCACTACCCATTTGCGATTGACGAATTCGCTCATGTCCGCCCTCTGATGAACTGGAACGGGCATCATATACAAATGGCATCCGCCCCCAAACACGTCGTTGTGGCCGGCGCCGGCATCCTCGGCGCGTCCATCGCCTGGCACCTGGCCGAAAAGGGCGCAGAGGTCACGGTGATCGACTCCGGCCAGCCCGGCGCCACCGCGGGCAGCTTCGGCTGGATCAACCCCTGGTTTGGCAAACGACCGCAGCACTATCATCACCTCAACCAGCTCGGCGTGGAGGCATGGCAGGATCTGGCGCCGCGGCTGAAGATTCCCATCACCTGGGGCGGCTGCCTGGCCTGGGAGCAAGACCCCACGACACTGGCGCGCGAATCAGCAGCGTGGCATGCAGCGATACAGTGGAGCAATGGATTGGAGCCCATCGATCGAGATGCGCTCTCCCGGGCCGAACCCCTGGTTGTGTTTGCCGACGACGCGCGCGGCGTGCACTCCTCTGCCGACGGTTGGGTAGACGCCGCCGCGGCAACCCGTGCGTTGCTCACCGGGTCGCTCAGCAACGGCGGCGAGATTCGTACGCCCTGCATATATCAATCCCCCAAGATCGAGCAGGGCCGACTGGTGGCGGTGAACACCTCCGATGGAGAAATTCCAGCCAGCCATCTCGTGGTTGCCTGCGGCGCCAGTCCGGACGCATACGAGTCGGCGTTGGGCTTCGCGGTGCCGCAGGCGCCCACCGCCGGGGTTGTGGCCACTACGAACGCAATGCAACCGTTGATCTCAAATCTGCTGGTATCCGAAGGCGTGCACGTCTATCAGACCCGGGAGGGCAAGCTGGTCATGGGAGCGGCGGCACCATTGGCTGCGCATGCACAGACACCCCCAACTCCGGCTGAGTGCGAGCGGGAGGCCATGAGGATCAAGGATGTGGTGGCGCGCTTTCTGCCTGCGGCAACGGATGCGGCCATCGAATCCTTCAGCGTGGCCTGGCGCCCGATTCCGGCAGACGGGCTGCCAGCCGCGGGCGCCCGCCCTCGGATTTCGGAAATTTACACGGCCCTCACCCACAGCGGGGTGACGTTGGCCATCGTGCTGGGGCGCCTGATCGCCCAAGAAATCGCGGACGCGACACCGGCCGCTATGCTGGAGCCGTATCGACCGGCACGCTTCAGGCGGGCCACTCAGCACTAACGCCGATTAGTGAGCGTGACCGTGCTCCACCTCTTCGTCCGTGGCCTCACGTACGCTTTCCACCTGCACGTCAAAGTGCAACGTGGCACCGGCCAGTTCGTGATTGGCATTGAGCGTTGCTGATTCCGCACCGACGGCTTCTACAGTGAGCACCCGAACCTGGCCATCCGGCGAGCGGGACTGCAGTTGCATACCCACGGCGAGCCCTTCGATCTGTGAGAGCGCATCCAGCGGCACTTCCTGCACCAGGCTTGGGTCGACCTCGCCGTAGGCGTCTTCGGGCGCAATGGTGGCCTGAAAGGAATCACCAGCACCGCGCCCCGCCATCTCGCGCTCCAGACCGGGAATGATACCGCTGAAGCCGTGCAGGTATTGCAACGGCTCGGAGCCTTCGGAGCTATCCAGGCGCTCGCCCTGGTCGTTGGTTAGCGTGTAGTGGAACGCCACGACACACCGGTCGGCAATCTTCATGCTGTGCTCGTCGTCGGGAATGAGCTCCCAGCATACGTGCCGCGCGTTGCCAGCGAAACTCGATTATCTGCGCTCGGAGAACTCCAGGTGCAGCTCCCACAGCCCAAGCATGATGCCCGGCTGGCGCTTCAGGTCGTTCTTGCCCGGCGCCAGGCGCAGGTCGTCAAGACGGTCCAGCATCGCGTTGACGGCCACATTCTGCTCCAGGCGCGACAGCCCGGAACCGGGACAGGACCGCGGACCCTGGGAAAACGTCAGGTGGCGAGCCGGCTTGCGGCGTTGCAGATCCACCCGATCGGCGCCGGCGAACTCTTCTTCGTCTCTGTTGCCAGCGCCATAACGCAGGTGCAGCAGCGATCCTTTGGGAATGTCCACGCCGCGCAGGTTTACGTCCCGAGCGGCTCGACGGGTAGACAGGCCCTGGGTGGGCGCATACAGCCGCATGGCTTCTTCCACGAACACTTTCACCTTGCTTCGATCGGCACGCAGTTCCTCCGCCAGTTGCGGCTGCTCGGCCAGCAAATGGGCTTCGGCGGTGAGCGCATACTGGGTGGTCTCATTGCCGCCGATATTCATGCCATAGGCCACCGACGCAATCTCGCCGTGGGACAGCGGCCGCTTTTCGTCGCCGTATTGCACCTGGGTAAGAAAGGTCACCATGTCATCTTCGGGGTGACGCCGCTTGTGGTCTATCTGCTCCTGGATGTAGGCATGGAACTCGGCCAGCGTGCGCGCGTTTTCGCGCTCGTCCTCGTCGCTCATGATGTTCTTGTGGGTTTTGCCGTAGACGAAGCGACGTACCTGCGCTTCTTCCCACTTGCGCAGGCGAGGCAGGTCTTCCAGGGGAAAACCAAGGATTTTGGTGATGGAGATGGCGGGAAGCGGCGCGGCGAAACCCTTCACAAACTCCACCTGGCCGTCTGCGATCCAGTTATCGATGAGCCGATGGCAGGCCTCGGCGACCATGCCCTCATGACGGCCTGCCCCCGTACCTACCCAGGGGTCGGTGAGTTGGTGACGATGCTGCTTGTGCTGCTCGATGTCGGGCCGCAGGGTCTGGCGGGCATTCACGGCATCGCCAAAGCCATGCTCGGCAATGATCTCCTGCTCCAGATTATTGGCCCCCTGCTCGAAGCGTATCGGAAACGTGGCCGGATCTTTGACGATGGCGGCGATGTCTTCGTATTTCGAGACAATGAAGGCGTCACTCCCGGGCTCATCGCCCTCGCCGGGCAGCCGGTGGACGGGTGAATCGCGATGCAGAATCTCATAGGACTCGAACCAGAACTCCTCGGCGCCTTCTTCGAACAGGTCGATCTCGTCGAGATGCATGGGACATCTAGTAATCGTCATGGCGCCATCCTCCCCAGGTGACCCGTGTTGTCTTGATATCTCCTCGCGGCCCGACCTAGTCGGGCCATGCCCCGCGCTACAGGTTGCCCAGCGCGTCGGCTTCCTCGAGGATCTGGGTCAGTAGGTTTCTCGCGGTACTGACTTCCTCGCCTTCCATCTGGGCACTGCGCGAGCTGATGCCGGGAATGCGTGCGATGATCAGATCCCCGGAAACGGAGTAGATCCCAGAGTATTCCTTGCCTTTGTACTCAACGGGTACCTGGCTCTGTCGTGTCGGCATGCGCCTTCCCCCTAGCGATGACCACTTGAGCATAGATTATACGACGGCGGCCCATTGACTCCAGCCCAGCGCAATTCAGGCATACTGTGGGGCCGAACGCTGGGGAAATCCATGAACGACTCGAACAACAAAGTAGTACTGGTGATCGGCGCTGGGGTGGCTACCGGCGGCGCGGTTGCCAGGCGCTTCGCGCGAGAAGGGTACATCGCCTGCATGGCACGTCGCAAAGGGGATCGACTGGAGGCCCTGGTAGAAGAAATTGAGCAGGCCGGCGGCCGCGCGCACGGTTTCAGCTGCGACGCCACCGAAGAAGACCAAGTGATCGACCTCATCGACGGGATCGAACGCGATATCGGGCCCATCGAGGTGGCCTGCTACAACGCAGCGGTAGGCGCCGGGCACAGCATTACCGAATTCCCCACAGAGACCTACGAGCGCGTGTGGCGCATCAATACCCTGGGTGCCTTCATCATGGGCCGGGAGGTGTCCAAGCGCATGGTGGAACGAGGCCGCGGCACCATCCTGTTCACCGGAGCCACTTCCGCCCTGCGCGGTAAGGCGGGGCTGGCGGCCTTCGCCGGTTCCAAGCACGCGCTTCGAGCCCTCTCCGAAAGCATGGCGCGCGAACTGTTCCCCAAGAACATCCACGTGGCGCACATCATCATCGACGGCCCCATCGATACGCCGCTCATCCGGCGCTCCATGCCTCAGGTATTCGAAGAGCGGCCTGAAGACGGTGTGCTGGCGCCGGACGACATCGCCGAAACTTACTGGAACGTACACTGCCAGCCGCGCAGCGCCTGGCTGCACGAAACCCAGCTGCGCCCCTGGGTGGAACCCTGGTAGCACCATGGAGGCACCATGAGCAAGACGGTAGAGATCTTTTTCGATTTTCTGAGCCCACCGAGCTTTCTCGCCTGGACCCAGATGCCCGGAGTCCTCGAGCGAACGGGCGCTCAAGCAATCTGGCGACCCATGTTCACGCTCGGCCTGCACGAACTGGTTGGTAATCGGTCGCCGATAAGCGTGCCCAACAAAGCCAAGTGGGTCATGGGCGATCTGCAGCTGTGGGCAAAGCGCTATGGAGTGACGCTCAACCCGAACCCCAATGGTTTCGTGAACATCCTCGCGGCGGACCGGGCAGCCTGTTTCGCGGAGCAGCGCGGTGAGGTGGAACAGCTCATGGAGAAGGCTTATCCCGCCATGTTCGTAGCGGGTCGTGATCTGGCGGACCTGGAGGTACTGGCAGACATCATCAGCAGTGCGGGGCTCGACGCGGACGCTTATCTGACAGCCATCACTACAGACGAAGTGAAGGACCGCCTGAAAGCGAACACGCAGGAGGCCGCGGACCGTGACGCCTTCGGCGCACCCACCTTCTTTGTGAACGGCCAACTATTCTTCGGACAGGACCGGCTGGAGTTCGTAGAGGAAGCTCTGCAGGCCTAGGGCCACTGCAACCGGCACGGGTACTGCTGGCGGTCGGGATCAGGTCATCCAACCTCTGCACAGCGAGCGGCTTGCGACGTCAGCCACCCCGCTGGGTTCCCAGCGCGTCCTCACCCACCGCATCCATGGTCGCCTGTCCCATCTTGCGGCCGTCGAAGCCAATGGTCTTGGTGGGCGTGAACTTGATGACGCGCCGGTTCTCGGTATTGTTGAGTTCCACGAAAACCTTCTGAGCTTGCTCATCGCCCGGGCGCAGGCGTTTTGCCAACTCCGGTAGAAACCACTCGACGGTATCGCGATCCGCGAGCACCTCACCCACTCCCTTGTACGTCAGGCTCAGACCGCTACGCAGCTTGCTGCCTTTGCTGGTGATGGCGATGGAGCAACGCGGTTCCCGCTGCACCGCTTGAACCCGCACGCGCAGCGACGACACGCTAAGCCAGAAACGCTCGTCGGCGTACACATAGGACATGATCACCCCCACCGGCCAGCCCTCGCGGGTGGACCACATGAACGTACACTCATTTTGCGCGGCGATCAGTGCCTGCTCGCCGTCAGCGTCCAGTTTGTAGTGGCTTACGTCGTCGTA
>MDTE01097818.1_pt1 | contig 15295 bp, 15 predicted proteins | sample 811231 | NCBI WGS metagenome assembly MDTE01 (sample SAMN05326651, study PRJNA326480) | marine metagenome | isolation source: seawater | place: Indian Ocean: Red Sea | collected 2010 | reverse complement strand
TGGATAAAGCATCTGAAATTAAACAAAATAAAAGGAGAGAGTCACTTATCACAAATAAAGATAAGGCAATATTAAGTAAAAAATTAGTAACTTTAAAAAATGATGTTCCGATTAAAAATAGCCTAGATGAATTTTTAATCAAAAATATCGACAAAGACAAGTTATACACGTTTCTTAGAGAAATGGAGTTTAATCGATTGTTAAGTCAAGCAATAAACTTTTATGGAGAACCTGAAAAAAAGATTTCAATCACTAATTTACCATCAAAAACACATTCAAAAATTAATACGAAAAAGTACAAAAATATTCTTCAAGAAAAAGATTTAGACAAATTAATTAGTCAAATTAATGAAAAAAAAATAATTTCAGTAGATACCGAAACATCATCGCTAAACCCCCAAGAAGCTCAACTTATAGGTATATCAGTCAGTTATGGACCAAACATTTCTTTTTATATTCCCATAGGTCATACAAATGTAAATTGTTTAAAAAAAGATGTTGTTTTAAGTAAATTTAAACCAATTTTGGAGGACGAAAGCATTAAAAAGGTTGGCCAAAATATAAAATATGATTATATAATTTTTAAAAAATACGATATCGAATTAGCATCTATAGAAGACACAATGCTACTTTCCTACACTTTAGACGCTGGTAATAATCGCCATAATATGGATACTTTATCAGAAATTCACTTAGGACATAAAACAATTTCTTATAAAGATTTAGTTGGGACCGGAAAAAAACAATTAAATTTTTCAGACGTAAGTTTAGAAAAAGCCACTGAATATGCAGCTGAAGACGCAGATGTTACATTGAGATTGTATGAGGTTTTATCCGAAAGAGTTGATAAAGAAAAATTAAATAAAATTTATGAAGTGTTTGAAAAACCAATGATTAAAATTTTATCAAAATTGGAAACTAATGGAATTAAAGTTGATGATAGCTACTTAAAAACTTTATCAAGTAAATTTTCATCAAGATTAAATACAATAGAAAAAGAAATTTACAAATTATCAGGAAAAGAATTCAATATAGGATCACCTAAGCAGTTAGGTGAAATCATATACAAAGAACTTAAAATTGCTAAATTAAAAAAAACAAAGAAAGGTAGTTTAGCTACAAGTGCAAAAATTTTAGAGGATTTAGCCTCAACAGGTCATAAGTTCCCTAATCTTGTTTTAGAATGGAGGCAGGTCTCAAAGTTAAAAAGTACATATACGGATGCCTTACAGGATCACATAAATAAAAAAACTAAACGTGTTCATACCTCCTTTCTTTTAGCAGCAACAAATACAGGTAGGTTGGCATCAAGTGATCCTAATTTACAAAATATTCCAATTAAGACATCCGACGGAAAAGAAATTAGAAAAGCATTTATTGCTGAAAAAAATAATATACTTATTTCTGCAGATTATAATCAAATAGAAATGAGGATACTTGCAGATATGGCAGATGTTAAAGAATTAAAAAAAGCTTTTAAGAATAATTTAGATATACATAATCTTACTGCGAGCCAAGTTTTTAATTTACCAATTCAAAAAGTCTCAGAGAGTCAAAGGCGAAAAGCAAAAGCAATAAATTTTGGAATTATTTATGGAATTACTCAGTACGGTTTAGCTAAACAAATATCGGTATCAAACGAAGATGCCCAGAAATTTATTAATTCTTACTTTAAAAAATTTCCTGAGATTAAGGATTATATGCAAACTACAGTAAAAAATTGTAGAAAAAAAGGATTCGTAACTAATATTTTTGGAAGAAGAATTCATTTACGAGGTATTAATGATAAAAACTTCAGCGTTAGAAGTTTTCAAGAGCGAGCAGCCATCAATGCCCCTATCCAAGGGTCTGCTGCAGATATAATTAGGTTAGCTATGATAAAAATTGACAATATTTTAAGAGAAAAACAAAACGCAAAAATGCTCCTTCAAATACATGATGAATTAATTTTTGAGTGTTTAAAAAAAGATGAGTATAGTATTAAAAAAATTATCAAAGAAACAATGACATCTGTCTCAAGTTCAGAACATCACTTATTTTCAATTCCTTTAGAAGTTAGTATTAACTCTGGCAATAATTGGGGAGAGGCCAATTGACGCCTAAATTTTGACATTAATATTGTGAAAATAAAATTATGACACAAACTATTGCGTTAGTTGATGATGATAGAAATATTTTAACCGGAATAAGTATGGCTTTGGAAAGAGAGGGTTTTAAAGTACAAACTTATATTGACGGCGAGACAGCTTTGATTGGTCTCACAAGGAATCCACCAGATTTGGCAGTTTTGGATATAAAAATGCCAAGAATGGATGGTGAAGAGCTCTTAAAAAAATTAAAAAAGAAAATGTCTATCCCAATTATATTTTTAACATCTAAAGATGAGGAAGTAGACGAATTACTTGGATTAAAACTTGGGGCAGATGATTTTGTAAAAAAATCTGGAGGATTTTCAACAAAGGTTTTAATTGAGAGGATAAGAGTTCAATTAAGAAAAAAAAATAATATAGTCGATGATACAAAAAACATCATAAGTCATGGAAAATTAAAACTCGACCCATCTCAATTGGAATGCGAATGGAATGGAAAAGCGTTACCAGATAAGCTTACAACAACAGAATTTTTGATAGTTAAAGAACTGGCAAAAAGGCCAGGTGTTATTAAGGAAAGAGCTCATTTAATGGATATTGCTTACAAAGAAAATACTGAAATTGAAGATAGAACGATAGATAGCCACGTTAAGAGAATAAGAAAAAAGTTTAAAAAAGTTGATGAAAAATTTTCAGCGATTGAAACAAGATATGGAAGCGGGTATAGATGGAATGTTAGCTAATGAAATCGAAAAAAACAGCATCTATATTAAAAAAATTTTTATTATTTAATTTAACCACTTTTTCAATATTAGGCTTATTTACAATATTTTATCTTAAAGCAATACAACCGAATTTGGTAAAAGAGAGAGCTGCAGATCATAAGATAATAATAAGCAATACAATAGACCATTTAAAAAGATTAAATGTAAATTATAGCGAAGATGGAATTAGAACTTTTTTACTCTCAACGAGATTTTTATTCCAGAGCTTAGACAGAGTTCAATTTTATAATTTATCTGGTACGCTTATAGGTGACACTAATATTTTAGATTTAGATCAAAGCGTATTTTCAAGAACCGATATGATTATCGAAGGGACAATTGACGGTGTACTATCAAAAAATGAGTCTTCTTCTTCAATTTCTAGCGTAAAAGATGAAAAATCTATAAAAAAAATTTTTACCAAAAAAGAGGATGGAATGCCATTAACTATTTCAACAATCGATAAAAATAATTTTTTTGTTAAAACATTAAGTGAAATAAATTTTGGAGACAAAAATATTGGATATATTTTAGTCTCTGAACAGGCCAATGATATTTTAAATGCTGTGAAAGAAAGAAAAGATTTTATCTTAAGAACTGTTTTTGCAGTGGCGCTTGTAATTTTAATCTTTTCACTATTTCTTAATAAATATATCCTTAAACCTATCGGGTTGTTGGTTAAATACAGCGACTCAATTAAGAAAAAATCTTCTGAAAGTATCAATATAAAAAAGGCATTTGTAAGAGATGATGAAATAGGAAAGCTTACAATGTCTATTGATGAGATGACAAAAGAGCTTCAATATAGAACTAACAGAGCAGAGACATTTTCAAATGATCTTGCACATGAAATAAGAAATCCCTTAGCTTCTTTAAAGAGTGCATCCGAACTACTTGACAAAACTACAGAAAAAAATGAGAGTGAAAAACTACTCAAAATTATAAATCATGATGTTGAAAGAATAGAGAGGTTAATTACCGACTATTCTCAAATGCTAAAAGATGAGGCCTCATTATCTAGAGAAAAAATGAGTAAAATAAATTTAACAGAAGTTATAAATAACGTCGTCGAAGATTTTAAACAAGATCTAAATAATCAAAATAAAAAAATTGATATTAAAATTAAAGATAAGATAAATTCAAAAAATGGTAAATATGTTTTAGGTATAGAAAATAGATTAGAGCAGGTCATAGCTAATTTGTTAGATAACTCGATCTCTTTTAGCCAAGATAATCAAAGAATTGAAATAAGTATTGAAGAAACAACAAAAAATCTTGTAATGACAGTTAAGGATGAAGGACCAGGCTTTTCTGAGACATCACCCCAAAAAATATTTAAGCGTTTTTATAGTAATAGGCCTAAAAGTTTTGGTAAACATTCCGGACTAGGCCTAAATATCGTGAAGAATATAGTTGAATTGCACAAAGGGACAATTGCAGCCTCAAATAGACTAAATACTAAGGGTGCTCAGGTAGAAGTATTACTTCCAAAATTTTCCTAGTGATCTTTCTTGCTAAGATAAGCTTATGTTGATATTAACAAATTCAAAATGGTTCAAGATTATAAAGTAAAAGACATAAATTTAGCAGATTTCGGCAGAAAAGAAATATCGATTGCTGAAACAGAAATGCCAGGATTAATGGCATTAAGAAAAGAACATCAAGGAAAAAAACCACTTAAAGGTGCTAGAATATTAGGATGTCTACATATGACTATTCAAACTGCAGTTTTAATTGAAACATTAGTTGAACTTGGAGCAGAAGTTAGATGGTCTTCATGTAATATTTTTTCAACCCAAGACCACGCTGCCGCAGCTATCGCAAAAGCAGGAATACCAGTGTTTGCTTGGAAAGGAGAAACCGAGGACGAGTACTGGTGGTGTATAAAACAAACTGTTGAAGGTAAAAAAGACTGGAAGCCAAATTTAATCTTAGATGACGGTGGAGATTTAACTGGCTTAATGCATAAAGATTACAAAAATATGTTAAAGGAAATAAAAGGAGTTTCTGAAGAAACAACTACCGGTGTATTAGCCTTAAAAAAGATGGAGTCAAACAAACAACTGCTTATTCCAGCAATAAACGTGAATGACTCAGTTACAAAATCAAAATTTGATAATTTATATGGTTGTCGCGAGAGTTTAGTCGATGGTATTAAAAGAGCTACAGATGTGATGATGTCTGGAAAAGTCGCAATCGTTGCAGGTTATGGCGATGTCGGTAAAGGCAGTGCAGCTTCTTTACGTCAAGCTGGCGCAAGAGTAATGGTGACAGAAATAGATCCAATATGTGCATTACAAGCTGCTATGGAAGGTTTTGAGGTAGTTTTAATGGAAGAGGCTATTAAAGACGCAGACATAGTTGTTACAGCTACGGGCAATAAAGACATCGTTACAGCTGATCACATGAGAAATATGAAAGATAGAGCTATATTATGTAATATAGGACACTTTGATAATGAAATCCAAGTTGATGCTTTAAAAAATTATAAATGGGATGAAATCAAACCTCAAGTACATGAGATAGAATTGCCGAGTAAGAAAAGGATTATTTTATTAGCAGAAGGTCGCCTTGTAAATTTAGGATGTGCAACTGGTCACCCAAGTTTTGTGATGAGCGCATCGTTTACTAATCAAGTATTAGCACAAATAGAGTTGTGGAATAATTCTAATAAATATCAAAATAAGGTATATGTTTTACCTAAACACCTAGATGAAAAAGTAGCTATGCTACATTTAGAAAAAGTCGGAGCAAAATTAACTAAAATGTCAAAAGAACAAGCAGATTATATTAGCGTTAAATCATCAGGGCCTTTTAAACCAGATACTTATCGCTACTAATAGTAGCTAATGATTGTTAAATCCTTAGATCATTTAAATTCAATATCCAAAAAAATTTCACAAAAATTAGCAAAAGGTGATTGTATTTTTTTAGTCGGTGAAATCGGCGTTGGAAAAACAACACTTACTAAATATTTAATTAATAACTTACAAAGTCAAAGAGGTCTTAAAGAAACAGAGGTTTTAAGTCCTACATTCAATTTGTTATATGAATACGAAATTAAAGATCTTAAAATAATGCATTATGATCTTTATCGAATTAAAAAAGCTAATGAATTAAATCATCTTGGTATTTTTTTAGAAAACGAAAAAAACATTACAATTGTAGAATGGCCAGACCTAATTAAAAAACCATTGACTGGTAAATTAGAAATTCATTTAGAGTATGGAAAGAATGATGATGAAAGAAAACTGAGGATGCATGGAACAGGTAAATGGAGAAATTTAGAAAATGAAGTATGAATTAAAAAAAATTTCAGGAGATGCTTCTTTTAGAGAATTTTATAGATTAAAAAGAAATAATCAAACTTCAATCATTGTCCTAGCACAAAAAGAAAAATTTAAAAATCTTGCAGTATATACAGTAATAAATAATGTGCTTAATAATAACAGAATTAATGCCCCAAAATTAATAAGTAATCATTATAAAAACAGTGTGATAGAAATATCCGACTTAGGAGAAAATACTTTATTTGATCGCGTAATTACAAAAAAAAACAAACTTAATAGCTACAAATCAATAATAAAATATTTGATAAAGATACAAAAAATAAAAGTAAAAAAAATTTACAAATTTAGAAATCTCAAAATTAAAATACCAAAATATACATTATCTAATCTTCACAAAGAGTCCGATTTATTCTTTGATTGGTACTTGAAATATGTGCTCAGAAATAAAAGAATTAGCAAGATTAAAAAAATTTTAAGATTTGAATTAAATAAAGTGTATAAAAAACTAAATTACAAAAATAACACTTTCGTACATAGAGATTTTCATATTTCTAATATAATGATTAATAAAAATAAATTAGGAATAATTGACAGCCAAGACGCTATTATAGGAAATCCTTTGTACGATGTAGCATCTTTAATTGATGATGTTAGAATAAAATTAACAAATAAATTACAAAAAAATATATTTGATTTTTATCATAAGAATTCAAAACTTAAAAATGATCAAATTCAAAAATTAAAAAATGATTTTGATATTTTGTCTGTACAAAGAAATTTGAAAATATTAGGAGTATTCGTGCGTCTGTACAAAAGAGACAATAAAGAGAATTATCTTAAATTTTTACCTTACACATGGACGCTCATTGAGAAAAGATTACAAAATCCTGTCCTTAAAGATTTGAAATTACTATTACATAAACACTTATCTATAAAAAAACTTAAAAAATTCAATAAAATATGAATATTAAACATGGAATGATTTTGGCAGCAGGATTAGGAAAAAGAATGCAGCCCTTAACGCTTAAAACTCCAAAACCACTAATAGAAATAAATAATCTCACATTACTGGAACGAGCTATAAATCTATTAATCAGTCATGGTGTACGAGAAATAAGTATAAATGTTCATTACCTTGCAACAAAGATTCAATCATTTGTTAATGAAAAAAAATTTAAGATTAAAATTACAATCTCAAATGAGGAAGATTTATTATTAGACACTGGCGGGGGTGTGCTTAAAGGTACGCAAAATTTTGGCGATAACCCATTTTTTGTTGTAAACCCAGATACAATTTGGAGTAAGCATTACTTAAAAGAATTAAAGAATCTAGAAACATTTTATTTTAAGGATAATAAACCAACCTTGCTTCTAGTGAACAAGAAATTATCTGTTGATCACAATTTTAAAGGGGATTTTAACTTAAATAATAATGAAATTTCAAAAGATAATGAAAACGAATTTATTTTTACTGGGTTACAAATTATTAATAGAAGTGTTTTGATTGCCGAAAAATCAGAAGCTTTTTCAATGAATATAGTGTGGAACAAATTAATAAAAAAGAAAAACTTGAAGGGCTTAGAAAGTAAACAAAAGTTTTACCACATAAACACTTTTGAAATGTATAAAAAAATCGTAAACCTTAATATTATTGATTAAAAATTATATCCTTAGCTCTAGACTTGTCTAAATAATAATATTTATTAATTTTTAAATTATCACCAAATTCGATAACTAGAGGATTACCTGTCGGAATTTCCAATTCATTTATTTTTGTATTCGAAATATTAAATAAATATTTGCATAAAGCTCTAAGAGAGTTTCCATGAGCTGAGATTAAAACATTTTTATTTTTTGTAAGATTTTTTTTAACCTCATTTTCATAAAATGGCACTACCCTTTCATAAGTGCTTTTTAAAGATTCTGTAAACGGTATCATACCTATAGGTATACTGGCATTCAAAGGACTGAATAAATTTTGGTATTCATTTTTTTCTTCCATCGGTGGAGGAGCTACATCCCAGGACCTCCTGTACTTTTTGAACTGTTTCTCACCAATTTTATTCTTAGTTTCTTCTTTGTTTAATCCTGTTAAAGAGCCATAGTGTCTTTCATTTAGTTGCCAAGCAGTATTGAATTTAAGCTCTAAGTTATTTGTTTGAAGAATAGTTGTTAGTGTTTTAATAGCCCTTTTTAAGTAGGATGTATAAGAAATATCTATTTTAATATTTAAATCTTTTATGATCTGACCTGATTTTTCCGCCTCAAGAACTCCTTTTTCGGATAGGTCTACATCTACCCAACCAGTAAACTTATTTTCTGCATTCCAAACGCTTTGCCCATGTCTTGTGAGAATTAATTTAGTCATAATAGTTAAAACAATTATTATGTACTATATTAAATCTATAATGAAAAATACTATATTTAAAATTATAGAGTTACTTTACTACTTTTCTCTATTGGTTCTATTCATTTTGTATTTATATCCTGGAAGTTTAATAGGGTATTTCTTATACGGAAACTTAGGCCAACAACCAAATTTAATAGTTAATCCAATCGAAACATCTATTAATCATTTAATTTTTTTTTCATATATTACTATATTAGCAATAATAGTAAGATTAAGATCTAAAAATAATATCACAAACTATAAATTTATTTTATTTATTTCTGTAATTTTAGAAATTTCACACTTAATAATTCCTGATAGGGCTTTTGAATTATATGATTTGATAGCTAATATTACAGGAGTAGTTATAGTTATATTAATTAATAATTTTACAAAATGGCAAAAATATCTTTAACATTTATAATAATATTTCTATTAATGCACAAACTAAATGGTGCGGAAATTAATGGAACTCCAAAAATAATAGACGGTGATACTATACACATAAATAATAAAAAAATAAGACTAGAGGGAATTGATGCACCAGAAATCAAACAACAGTGTAAAAAACCTTTTTTAAAAATTTCAGCAATAATTGGCTACCAATTTAATAAAAATTATTCATGTGGCATCATGGCGAGAATAAAATTAGTAGAAAAAATTAATAATTCAAAGGTAAAATGTATCGTAACTTCAAAAGATAGGTACAAAAGATTTATAGCTACTTGCTACAAAGATAATATTAATCTTAATAAATGGATGGTAAGAAACGGCTATGCAGTAGCATACAAAAGATATTCAAAAGATTATGTTCGAGATGAAGAGTATGCAAAAGAAAATAAACTCGGCGTTTGGGAGGGTTCTTTTACAATGCCAGAAAAGTGGAGAAAGCTGAATTAATTTTTAGTATAAATGAACAAGTGATTCATTTAAAAAAAATTATATTTTCTTGTATTTTTTTATTATTAATCTCATGTTCCTCAATTCCAAAAAATACTCAAAATAGTTGTGCAATCTTTGAGGAAAGATATCTTTGGTACAAACATACAAAGGCTTCATATGAAAAATGGGGGGCCCCAATTCACCTACAATTAGCCTTTGTAAAAAAAGAAAGTGATTTTAATTGGCTAGCAAAGCCACCCCGAAAAAAATTATTCAAAGTTATTCCTTTTAAAAGACCTTCAAGTTCATTTGGGTACTCCCAAGCAGTTAAAGGAACCTGGGAACAGTATAAAAAAGAAACTAATAGTCCATTAGCAACAAGAGCAAGATTTAAAGACTCAGTAGATTTTATTGGATGGTATATCTATAAAACTAATAAAATTTTAAAAATTTCAAAAAAGGATGCTTATAGACAATACCTTGCTTACTACAAAGGATGGGGTGATTATAAAAATTATTCTAAAGATAAAAAAGCTATAATTTACGCTAAGTCGGTTAAGGATATGGCAAATAAATATAGAAAACAGTTAACACTTTGCAAAAAAAATTTAGACAAAAACAAGTATATTATTTTTTAAGTTGTTTTTTTAATTCAATTTCAATAGCGTCAATTCTTCGTGTTCCTTTACCGATTATTGTATAAACAGTAGGTATTACATAAAGAGTAAAAAAAGTTGAGAATAACATGCCTCCAAAAATTGTTATGCCTACTGTTAATCTGCTTGCGGCACCTGGACCAGTTCCCAAAATAAGGGGTAGAACACCAATTATTGTTGAAATACTAGTCATAAGAATTGGTCTTAATCTTATTGCAGCTGCTTCAAAAACTGCGACTTCTAGATTTTTACCTTCCTTTCTTAACTGATTTGCAAATTCTACAATTAAAATTCCATTTTTCGCAGATAAACCGATTAAAATTATTAAAGCAATTTGGCTGTAAACGTTAAGCGAAGAGCCGACTACCAAAAGACCTAGTAAGCCTCCTAATATTGCCATCGGAACAGTTAACATTATCGTTAGAGGATGTCTCCAACTTTCAAATTGAGCACTCATTGCCAAGTATGCTGTTATTAAAGCTAAAGCAAATATTACGTAAAGTTCGGTATTAGTTTTTTTATACTCCTCACTTTCGCCTTTGTAAGCAATTCTAGCTTTGGGAGTGTTTTGATTTACAACTTCAGCCAAAAATTTCAATGCTTCATCTAAAGAATAATCTCCAACAAGTCTTGCTGAAATAGTAACAGCTTTTTGTCTGTTGTATCTAGCAAGAAAAGGAGATTGTCCCTCCTCTTTGTACTCAACTAAGTTTGAAACTGACACAAGCTTACCGTTATTCTTAGACCTGACAAAAATTTTACTAATACTGTCTGGCTCTTGTCTGTCTTTAATATCGCCCTGTAAAATAATTGAATATTCTTTTCCATCTCTTGTAAAGTTAGTTACCCTTTTAGATCCAAAAATAGTTTCAATAGTTTTTCCAATATCTTCAGTAGAAACACCTAAATCAGCAGCCTTTTTTTGATCAATTTTTACATTAAGTTGTGGTTTATTTAAATCAAAGTCGTCTTGAATCGATGTTAATCCAGGATTTTTTCTTGCTTCCCGTTTTATAATTTCTTTCCACTCAATTAATTGTTCATAAGTATTTCCAAGAATCACAAATTGAACTGGACTTTCTATACCTCCAGTTCTAATTCCTTGAGGCATTATTGGAAATGCTAAAACTCCTGGGACTTTGCTTATTTCTCTGAAGGACTCTCTCATAATTTCTACCCCATGGCGATCTCTATTCTTCCAAGGTTCTAAAAGTACTATAATAAATCCACTATTAACTTGTTTCGCAGATTTTCCAAATCCTGGCACACGCATTATTAATCTTCTATATTCACCTTTACCGACATTTGGTAATAATAATTTTTCTATTTCTTCTGCTCTATCTTTAGTAAAATTAAAACCTGATCCCTGGGGAGCTTTAACTATAACAAAAAAAGCTCCTCTATCCTCAGGAGCTATTAATTCTTTTTTTGCAAAATTAAAAAAGAAAATAGTTAAAGCTAGTGTGCTTAATAAAAAAATTGTAATTGCTTTTCTTTTTTTAATCCACTCCAATAATGAAACTTTATATAAGTAGGTAAGATTTTTTAAAAAATTTTCAAATTTTAAAACAATTATAGATTTCTTCATATCTCTTCGAAGAAATTTACTTGCTAACATTGGACTAAGTGATAGAGCAACAAAACTTGAGATGATTACAGCTGAAGCTAGGGTAATTGCAGTTTGGGTGAACAAAATTCCTGTTATACCTTTAATGAAAATTAAAGGAACAAAAACGGCGATTAAAACAACTGTAGTTGCTATTATTGCAAAAGAAACCTGTTTAGCGCCTTTGTATGCTGCCACTAAAGGCGTATCACCTAATTCTATTCTTCTTACAATATTTTCGAGCATTACTATTGCATCATCAACTACTATTCCAATTGCAAGTACTAAAGCCATTAAAGTAAATAAGTTTATTGAAAAATCAAAAATATATATCGACAAAAATGTAGAAATTAGAGAAACAGGTAACGCTATGATGGGAACAATTAAAGCTCTAATATTTCCTAAAAATAAATAAATGATGATTGTAACAAGAATTAGAGCAATTATTAACGTTTTGTAAACTTCTTTAATTGCTGTTTTAATATAGTTACTTCTGTCAAAGGAGACTTCTAAAGTTGTACCAGGAGGTAAGCTTGTTTTAAGCTCTTCAATTTTTTTTTTATTCCATTAGCAACTGCGATAGTATTAGCATCTGACTGTTGATATATCCCAATTCCAACGACCTGCTTACCATTGCCTTTAAAGAGTGTTCTAGTCGACTCGGCACCAAGCTCAATTCTAGAAACGTCTGATAAATTGATTATTGATCCATCTTTTGCTCTCTTTAATGGTAAATTTTTATAATTTTCTAAATCTTCATAAGCCTTATCTAACTTAATAGTTAAATCAATATCTTTAGACTCAATTCTCCCCGCTGGAAATTCAACATTTTCACTTCTTAAAACTGACTCAACATCTTGTGTAGTTAAATCTCTAGCTGCTAAAGCCAAAGGGTCAAGCCAAATTCTTAATGATAGTTCTCTTTCTCCACCAAGCCTTACTCTTCCAACACCATCAACTGTAGAAAAAGTGTCAGCTAAATATCTGTCTGCATAATCGGTTAACTCTAAATCTGTCATAGTTTCAGAGCTAAAAGATAGCCACATAGTAGTTCGCATTTGACCACTTTGCTTAAAAATTTCAGGTTGATTTGCCCCATCTGGCAAATTATCTAGAACCCTAGAGACAGAACTTCTAACATCATTAGCCACATCATCTAAATCTAAATTATTTTCAAAAGTTAAAGTAATTCTTGAGCTCTCATCTTCACTAAAAGAGTCAATAGTTTCAAGACCAGGAGTGCCTCCAACAAAGTCCTCAATTTTTTGAGTGATTTGAGTATCAACAATTTCAGCTGATGCGCCTCTATATTCTGTTTGAATAGTAACCACAGGAGGTTGGACATCCGGTAGTTCATCAGTTGGTATTTCTTGAAATGTTACAATACCAAAAATGACTAGCACTAAGCTCATAACGGACGCAACAACAGGTCTTTTTATAGATAGGTCAGTTAAAAACATTTGATTTTAAGGTTTAATAATTTTTACTTTTGCTTTATTTCTTACTTTTGATACACCTTCACTTATAACTAAATCACCTTCACTAATTCCAGATAGAACTGAAACTTTTCCAAAGTTTCTCTTTCCAATAACAATATCTCTCTTTTCAGCTGTTGCGTCATTTACAATATAAACAAAGGCCGTATCACCCTGGATTGTAACAGCACTTTCGGGAACTCCAATTTCTTTAGTTTCATCGTAAATTATTTTTACAGTCATTAGCTGACCCGGAATTATCTCAAAACTTGAATTATCAACTAATACTCTCGAAAGGATTGATCTTGTAGAAGGATCAATACGAGAACTTATTGTCTCAACTTTTCCATTAAATATTTTGTTAAATGCGGAACTTGTTATTTCAGCTTTTAAACCTTGCTTAAGGACTCCTACGTAATTTTCTGGAACTTTTATATCTATTACAACGTTTTTTAAATTATCTAGAGTTATAATTAAACTTTCGGAGCCTAAAACTCCTTGAGCTATTTCCCGTTTTCCCAATTTTCCATCAAAATCTGCAATTATATTACTACCATCTTTAAGATTTAAAATAATCTCACCTTTTTTTACAAATCTGTTTTCAATATCTAATTTTCCCAGAATATCGGTTGTTTTAACTCGATAGGATTTTGTATTTTTAGCTATTGCAGTACCAAAAGTTTCAATACTTTTATAAAATAAGGATTTTTCAACTGGTTTTATTATGACACCTGGAGCCGGTCTTACGCTAAATTTTTTTTGAAAATGAAGCCCAATAAAATGACGTGCAGCAATTATTACAAAAATAGCTAAGAAAAAAATAATTAAAAAGGTTTTAAGTTTAGTTGAAGATTTCATCAATTTTCTAATCCGTACTCTGCCCACGACCCGTCATATATTTTTGGTTTTTTACCAGTTATTAAAGAATTAGCTAGCCCTAAAATACAAGCTGTAATTCCTGAACCACAGCTAAAAGCTTTGTCTTTATGAATAGAAATTTCTTTTTTCTTAAAGATGCTAGTCAATTCGTCCTTTTTTTTAAAAGTTCTATCGTTATTTATTAATAATTGAAAAGGTAAATTTATTGAACCTTTAATATGACCACTTCTCATTCCTTCCCTGGGTTCTGGCTGTAAACCTAAAAATCTTTTTTCTCCTCTAGCATCAATTAATAGAAAATTTTTCTTTTCAATATTTTCGTTTACTTGATCTTTATTTATTACCAAAGAAGTATCTTCTGTTGCTTTATATTTTGAATAAAGAATTTTCAAAATTTCTTTCGAGGTTGGCTTTTTTTCACTTAGCCACTTATTAAAATTACCATCTAAAACTGAAACTAGGTTAGGATTATGACCAAAGTAAATAAAGTTGTACCAAACACGACATGCGCTAAATACTTCTGAGTTATCATAAACAATAATGTGATCAGAATTATTAATTCCAAGGCTAGACACAATATTTTCCCAATTTCTTCTAGAAGGGAGCATATGGGGTAACGATGAATTCTGATTCGAATATTTATCTATGTCAAAAAAAATTGAGTTTTTAATATGATTTGATTTATATTCTTCTTTCGCATTTCTTTCTGAATTCGGAAGATGCCAAGAGGCGTCTAGTATTTTAACTTTATCTATATTTTCTTCTAACCAGTCTGTAGAAACTAATTGTTTCATTATCTATTTTTTTCAATATATTTTTGATGATATGACTCGGCTTTACAATAGTTTTTAAATTTTGAAATATTAGTTTGAATTTTTCCACCAAGCTTTTTGTTGTATTCATTAAAAACTTCCAGCGCGTCTTTTTTTTGTTCCTCTGTCTCATAAAAGATTTCACTTCTATATTGAGTTCCAATATCAGGAAATTGCATATCTTTTTGTGTTGGATCGTGCATTTTAAAGAACAAATCTAGTATCTTTTTAAAAGAAATTTTACTCTCATCAAAAGTCAATCTTACCACTTCTGCATGGCCTGTGTTTCCAGTGCACACCTCTTCATAGGTAACTTTGTCACTTTGGCCACCTGCATAGCCAACTTCAGTCTGAATTATGCCTGGTTTAGATTTAAAGTTTTCCTCAGGTTTCCAAAAACAACCAAGTGCGAGTGTACATTTCTTCATAAGTTAATTAATATATTTTGAATT
>MDTE01163940.1_pt1 | contig 15296 bp, 9 predicted proteins | sample 811231 | NCBI WGS metagenome assembly MDTE01 (sample SAMN05326651, study PRJNA326480) | marine metagenome | isolation source: seawater | place: Indian Ocean: Red Sea | collected 2010 | reverse complement strand
CGACGCGACCGACGCGCGCACGATCGCGCCCGCTCGAACGACGCGCTCGCTCGAACGACGCGCTCGCTCGACCGACGCGCTCGCTCCGCGCGCGTGCGTTCCCATCACACCCATAACTGTGACGACGCATAGCACTCCCATCAGGAGCTGGATGAGAATACACGCACATCGTGTCGTACTACGGCATCTCGACCGCGTAACTATGGGAGAGAAAAAAAGCAAGCTTTCGTGGCCAAGTGGTAAGGCGTCCCCTTCGTAAGGGGAAGATCGCGGGTTCAAACCCCGTCGAAAGCATGTAGTTAAGGCTTGATTAAGCCTATCAAAATTTTTTATTTTTTTTGATAAATCCAATAATCCAATACGGTTTTACTATCGACTGTACATATTTAACTTCACCGTTCATTACTCGTCATGACGCACTGTCGACCTAAACCTCGAATTGTGTGGAAGAACAAAAATTGACGATGTCATTACATGTGACCTGTATCCACTACTCTTTCCGTTTCGGCGCGTACTTGAACGCGGTCGGCTTCTCCGCGCGGGCGACGATGTGGTCTAAAAGTCTGGTGTCAGCATTGACCGTCCGCGAACACAGCGTCACCAAGATGATGGTTCGGTCGCCGGCGTGTGTCAGCGACGGTTTACCGTCGCGTCTCGTCCTTGCGACAAATTTCTTGTCAATGTGTTCGAGCAGACGTTTTTTGATACGCTAATTTCAGTTACAGTACGAATCAAATGTCCGACTTCTTGGTGATAAATTTTACAGTATGTACCAGATGTCCTAATAAATGTGTCGCTTCTTCCGCGACGACGACTGCCTCGTGACGCACGCTACACTTGGCGCCAGCCGGCTGCTTGACAAGAATTATACACAGTTGTACACGATACGCGCTTACCTGTTCTCTCTGTGAACCGCTTCGCGAGCGATTCCCACGTGAAGTCACCTTTGACCTCCTCCGAAAGACTCTCAAGCGTCTTCATGTCCTCCTCCGTCAACGCGCGCGGGCGCCCACTTCTAGGTCGAGATTCGACATTCTCCTCCGTTCGATAGCGATGTAAGATCCTGTATCCATGAGACTTGCTTATTCCCCATTCCCTGCACACATCTGCGACCGAGGCTTGTCCGCAACGCTTCGCAAAGTGCATGCACTTCGCCAAAGTGGCTCTCTCCGAGTCGCTCAGTTCCCGTCCACCGCGCGCGCGCACACCGCTCGGAGCCTTGAACGGACTCAACAGACCCCCCGGAACCGGAACCGTGAACGAGGGCGGTTCCTCACGCTTCCCCAGCCTCGCGCTCACCGGTCGCGTGCGCACGTCCCCGTGCACCTCCACCTTGGTCCGTCGACGCGCGCGCGTCTCCTCCCCGTTTCGTCTTTCGGCGCCTCGGTCGCGCGCACCGAGCGGTCCCATGGCGCGAATCTCCACGCGCGAGCGCACCGTCGCGCCCCGGGTCGACGCGCGCGTCCGCAGAGGAGAGGAGTGAGGCGCCCATCTCCCCACGACGAACTGTCGCTGTTTTGAAACATAAACAGTATATATTCACATACAGATCCTTTCTTTTTTGACACACTACGGGACCGCGTGTCCGAAAAACAGACGTATATGTACGATCGACGACGACCGCCTCGGGACGCGTGGATGCATGAAATGCATGAAGTGCATGCATGCGCGGTCGTTCGAGGCGGCAGTCTGTCGACGCGCGCGCGCGTCGAATCGAACGCGCGTCGACGCGGTTCGTTCGCGCACGCGTCGTCTCTCCCGTCCGCGAGGTGTCGTTCGTCGGACGCGGTCGACGCGGTCGCGGTCTCGCGAGACGAGGAGGTTGGGGAGAGAATTGAAGGATCGATCGAACGATCGAACGATCGAACGAGGGCGAGACGACGGAGAGATCGACGACGAAAGTGAGAGAGGAGAGGGGAAAGAGAGAGTCGATGTCGACGCCGACGAGCCCGAGGATGCGATTTCTCGAACGGATGACGCCCGATGAGGCGTTCAACGCGTCGACGGCGTTGCGTCTGGCGTGGAGCGGGTGGACGCACGTGGTGAAACGACGGCGAGACGTGGATGAACACGCGTTGGCGATGTGGAGGGATCGGTCGAGAAGGGTGAAGGCGCGAGCGCTCGTCGCGTGGGGGAGGATGACGAAATTTCAGAGAAAGAGGAGGAAATTGATGTTGGAACGCGCGGCGGCCAAGCGAGAGACGGCGTTGGCGGGACGGGCGTTGCGAGGGTGGAAAATGGCCACCAAGACGACGAGATCGACTCGAAGAGGAACGATACAGAGGTATTTGATGCTCAGAGCGAGTAAGGTGCTCAGGGCGTGGCGAGAGGCGGCTGCGAACGCGGTGGCCGAGCGCGGGGGGCCGAAGAAGCCGAAGACGCGCGCCGAGGGGGACGAGCCGCCGAACGCCGACGCCGAGAGGGCGATACCGGTCGAACCGGTGAAACCAACGCGTAAACCGCGCGAACGGAAGAAGAGGGTGAACGTGAAGGACATGCAGAGTCGTCTGTGGACCAAGTCTGATCCGTCCAAACCCATGCCCGTGTCGAGCGTGGTGCAAGAAATTGAAGAATCCATCGTGACGAGGACGGAATCGACGACGACGGTCGAATCCGTCGAGGAATCGTCCAAGGCGATGGTGGTCGCGTCGGAATCGGAAGTGACGGCCGCCGCAAAGTCAGAGACGAGGACGAAGACGCCGGCGTCCGCGCCGGAGACGGAGCAGAAAAAAACCGGCAAGCAACGCGTCCTGGTGCAGCGACGCAAAGTCAAGGTTCAAGCTTCGGGAGACGGTGGACCGCTCGTCCAAGAAAACGTGCCCGTTAGGTCGACGAAGGTGTCGCGGACGAAGACGGAACAGCGCGTCGTCGCGCTTCCGCGAGGTACGCTCGTCGACGCGCAGACGTCGACGACACAGATGAGCGACGACGGAGACTCGCCAAAGACGACGACGCACGACGCCGTGTCGACATCGGCGACATCCTCGGCGTTTTCTACTTTAATCGTGGTCGTCGTTTTACTCGCCGTCTTCGGCGTCGTCGCGCTCGTCGGTTTGCTCTCCGGTTTCTCCGTCGCGCACGGCGGCGACCACTCAAGCGCGGCGTTGCTCGTTCGTCAGCACCTCTCCGAAGCGCAGAGAAACGTCACCATCTTGGCGCGCGCGTCGGCGATGCAGAGACGCGAGTTAGAGGCGTGTCGGACATTCGGCGGGGGCGTGGCTGATGCGAGTCAAAACGCCGCCATCGCCTCGGCGGAGGCCAAGGTGTCCGACTCGGCGGTGCGAGTCGCCGACCTCGAGGTCAAGTTAGCGCACGCCAAGGCGGAGGTCACCGCCGCGCAGCGCGCACAAAAGACGGCGGAGGATAGATTCACCCGTCTCGGCTCGGACGCGATGAAAAAGTCAGCGCTTCAAGAGAATTTGGATAAGATGACGACGCGCGCGACATATTGCGAAAACGCGGCAGCGGCGACGATGAAGATTAAATTAGCCAAGGACGAGGCGGTGAGACGGGCGGATAACTGCGAGCTCGAGGCGTCGAACGCGAAATCAAAGCTCTTACGAATGAAGACGCACCTCATGGCCGCCCAGCGCGCGCTGGTGAAGAGTGTCGACGTGGCGAACGAGTGTCGATATCAAATCGGTTTGCCAACCTACGTACCGACGTACAATCCGGAGAGTTCGCTCCTTCGCGTCGTCGCCGACATGTTTCCGGCGTTTCGATCGTTTTTCAGCAGCACCGCGCTGATGCTGTACGTCATCGGTGGATACGCGTATTATTTGCGTCGGTTGGTGAAAGGTTTGCGTCGCGAACGGACCACGCTCGTGACGGAACTGGCGAAGATTCGCGCCAGCGACGGCGGCGGCGAGACGACGGCGGGCGACGGCGCGAACGCCGAGGGTCAGGGCGAATCCGACGGGAACGTCGGTAAACTCACCTTGGACAGGAAACGGTCTCGAAGCGTGAGCGATGTCAGTCACACAGACCCTACGCACGCGAAAAAGACGGCGACGGGAAGCAACAACACCGAGGACGAAGACGAGGACGAGGACGAGGACGAGGACGAGAAACCCGCCGCCGTGACACCGAAAGCCGCCGCCGACGACGACGACGAAGACGACGACGACGAAGACGACGACGAAGACGACGACGACGACGAAGACGACGCGAGGCAGGAGGATTTCGAGAGCGAGTTCGATTTCGATGAATTCGTCGCCGGTGGGCAGACGAACAGCGAGTCGCTCATGCGTAGGTTTCAACAGGGGATTTCGGGCGTCGGTGGCGGGTTCGCGAGCGATTTCGCGAGCGACACCGAGGGCGAGGTGGTGGACATGCCTGGCAAGTCGGTCGCCACCACCGACGACGAAGACGACGAGCGAGCGTCGAATCGAGCCACCACGAGCGAAGCGCTCGATGCGGACGCTCGAACGCAGAGCTCGGAAGGAAAGTCGGCGGAGGATGAAATCACCGACGAGATGGCGCGAATCAGAAAACTTCTCGCGATGGAGGATGAACGCGAGAGAAAGGAGGAACAGGCGCAACTGAACGCGCTGCGACGCCAAGCGGATTTAGCTCGCGCGATGTGATCAACGTCACCGCGACGCACTGTACTCATAGCTTAACGCAGCGGCGCGTATTCTGCGACGCACCGGTAATTAAAACGAACAAACAATCAAACTAATTCAAATCAACAATCGCTAATTTTTGTCTACGAAAATCGTCGGCAGACGCATCGTCTCGTCCTCCATGCGTCGAAGTTTCGTCTCGAGCTCTAAGAATCCATTCACGCGAGCCAACTCACTCGGCGCTTGATTTCTATCGTCTGGTACGATGTATTCCGGTAGCTCGCTCGAATCAATCAATTCTAATAAATAATCAATGACACTCTCGTGCCCGTAAATGGCGCACTTGTGCAACGCCGAATGGCCGTTGACGTTGACGACGGAATGGTCAACCTTCTTCTCTTCAATCAACCATTTCACCATGCTCAGCGCGTCCTCTTGATCAGACTCCGTCGTACACGCCCATAAGACGGCGTTACAACCCCAGCGATTCGTGGTGCCGCAGTCGAAAGAAGAGGACGCTTCGCCAAGCCATTGAGCCACTGTGCGATGGTTTTTCCAAATCGCCAAGTGAAAGGGAAAATCACCGTCGTACGAGGCGGTGGATGGGTCTGCGCCTTTGTTCACCAACCACTGGCACGCTTCAAGCTCACCGTTGCGCGCGGCCCAGTGCAAGGGCACGCGGCCGTCCTTGCGCCCGGTGTGATTCGGATTCACGCCGCACTCGTCGACGAGAAACTCGCACGCCTTGACATGCCCGCCACCGGCGGCCCACATGAGAGCGTTGCTCCCGAAGGCGTCCTTCTCGATCACGGGATTCCAACCTTCCTCGATGGCTTTCTTCATGCCGTCGATGTCCCCGCGCGCGGCTGACGACATGCCGGGCGACAACTCTTTGCGATTACCCGCCGTTCGCCACGCCTTGGGCTTACCCGCTCCGGAACCGCGCCACGCGCTCGACTCAATCTCCGTAGAATCACACGCCATCGCGCGCTGTGCCGAGGCGGCGCAGTCTGCGTTTTCTCCACCAGACTGCCAATGTTTACGGAGACCACCACCGTGCACGGCGTAATACTTGAGGCATCCTTCGCACTGTTTCAATCCGAGAGAAGTCAACGTCTCGTCGTGCTTCTTCGTGGTGAGCAAAACCTTTCCATCCGCGGTCGGTTTGGCGTGAATGAAGTGGTCGTCGGTGTTGTCGTCATTGTCGTCGCCATCGTCGCCATCACCATTCACCTCCCGCGCAGCCTTCCGAGCGACGGCGTGTTCGTTGATGACGTCGGCGATTTCTCTCGCGAACCTCGCCTCGTGCGCATCCGCCATGTCGCCGACGACGCCGCGGGAAGCGAGCAGACGAATCGGTGCGAGACTCGCGTAATCGTTGGACGGACGTCTTCCATTCACAGTGCGTCGAAGTTTACGCACCATGTCTCGCTCGGCGTCGGTGAGAGGCGGCTGGTCGGCGCGCGCTAAAGCCGTCGCCACGGCATTCGCAACGCTGTCTTGTAGCGTACACGTGGACATCGACGACGCGAAAGACACGAATGTCCCATCACTCGCGGATGAATCGCACTCGGACAGAGAATCTATATCAGAGTATTGCTTTTTTACCGCGTACGGTTTCACCGTCTCCGCAGCCTTCAGTTCGTCGATGATAGCCTGCACCGTCGGTTCCAATTCCGCGCACATCGAAGCGTTGACGCCCCGTTCGTTGAGCGTATCGAGCACGAGCTTGATCTTTGTCGGGTCCACGCCGGCGAATTCCGGTATGCGCTCGGTCAAGATGTTCGGACTGTGAAACGTCTCGCACGCGTCTCTGCTGGCGCGAACTTTGACAAAGGCTCGGACGACCATCTCGCGATGGAAACACGCCAACGCGGCTTGCGGCGGCGCCTTGTATAACCACTTTGAAAGCGCCCAGGCGTCGTAGAGAGCCGTGTTGGCGCCTTGACCCTTGAACGGGGACATCGGGTGCGCGGCGTCGCCGATGCAAACGACGCGAGACTTGGAGCTTCGCAACGCCAAGTGAGGCGTCTCCGCCGCCCGCGCCTTGCTCGTCGGCGGTTCCTCTCTGTCGTACAGCGGTCCGGCCCACGCGTCTTCCCAGTTCGTCGTCTCGAGCATCGCCCCGACAGGCTCATGCCACCCCTTCGTGTGCTCCAACACAAAGTCCTTCACCTCGCTTCTCGGCGCGTTGGTCAGCGAACGCGCCGTCTCTTCGTCCACGCGCACGCTGAGCTGCCACATGCTCTTCGGAGGCGTCCCTTCCGACTCGTTCGCCGCGCGAAACGGCATCGTGAACAGTCTCGATCGTCCGTCGACGGTGTAAAACCCTTGTCCACGAAGGAGCGCGTTGTCTAAATCCGTGAATCCGGTGATGAGAGCGACGCCGAGGTACTCGAGATCTCCGGACTTGAGGTCGTCTCCCGCGCTCGGCGCTCGTCTCGTCCCCGAACGAACGCCATCCGCCGCCACCAAAATCGCCCCCTCCACCGTCTCTCCCGACTCGAGCGTCACTCTGACCCCGTTCTCATCCTCGACGTAATCTCGAAGCTTGGCCCCCCACTTGATCCAGTCCGCCGGGATCTGTTCTAATAAAATTTCCCGCACTTCGTTTCTCGGCACGCGTAAATTCGTCGGCGGTCTCCTCTTCCCATCCGATCCCTCCTCGCGCCTCCCCCCCCCCACCGTCGACGCCGAGGACACAAACGTCATCCCGTAGTACCCCAACACGCGTCCGCTCGCCCCAAACGTCCAGTGCGCGCTCGATTTACAATTTCTCTCTCGACACCGTTCCGCCACGCCCAGTCCCGCCAACGCCGCGTTCGTCTCGCTCAGCGTCACCCCGTACCCTTGCCTTCGCGCCGCCGCGCTCTCGTCCCGTTCAAGCACCACACACGTCGCCCCATCACCCCCTCGCCGCTCCCTCTCGCGCGCCAGCGCCGCCGCCAGCGCCAATCCCGCGACGCCGCCTCCCGAGACCACCACCACATCGTCCGCGCCCAATCGACGCCCCCCACCGCGCGCGCCCATCGCGCGCGACCCACCTCGTCCCCCACCGCTCGATCGTCCTCCCCCCTCGCGCGCGCGCGTCGAGAACGTCCCACGAGACCACCCTCGACGACGCTCGCGCGCGATGACGAGTGACGAATGCATGAAATCCACCCCACTCGTCGACGTCCGGTCCGGTCCGTGTCCATGTCCGCGCGCGGGTCCCCCTCGCACGCCTCCGTTCGCGCGCGCGCGGAGACGATGCGACTCATCGCGAACGAATCGTGGCCGACGAGACTGGTCAGGGGGATCCGCGCGCGCGTGGGAGAGCTCGATCCCGAGGCGAGACGCGCGGACGAGGATGCCGATCCCAAGCGACCGGGAGGCGTGTTCGACGCGTGCGCGAGGGGGGACGCGGCGCTGGCGAGAGATGTGTTGAGAGATGGGAACGCGTGCGTGAGGTGGTTGTTGTTCGGAGAGGCGAGCGAGCGCACGGGGAACACGGCGGTGCACGGTGCGTGAATGAAATGAAATGAGTCTTCGCGCGCGACGCCGACGAGACGGGGAGACGACGAGACGAGACGAGACGAGGAGGAAGAGAGAGGAGAGCGACGCGCGCGGGAGTGTTCTCGCGTGAAAACAAAAAAGAAAAAATGGAAACGTAGGAGATGGAGTTGATGGGAGGTGGATGGCGAAGGTGAGGGAGACTGACGAGACGACGCGCGCGCTCTCGAACGCAGCGGCGGCGGCGAAGAACGACGCGGCCATGTTGGACGTGATTCACGATGGATTGAAGTTTTTGGGAAAGATGATCATGTTTTATGATCGACAGACAAAGTTTTTAGAGACATTCAGAGAGCTCGCCGAGGCGCACGGCGCGCCGAAACAGTGGTCGAAGTTGGGGGCCAAGGAAATCGTCGAGGCGTTGCTCTCGGTGCCGAATAGAGATCTTAGCAACTCTCCCTTGCACACCGCGTGCGCGGTGGGAGGGTTGGACGCGATCAAATGGCTGCTGAAATACGGTGGTAACAAGCACATGGAGAACGATGAGGGTTTAGATCCGGTGTCGATGTTGTGCGCGTACCACTCCGCCAGGATGGAGAAGGTGCGAGGTCAAAGCTCCCTCGAGGCTCAAATGTTAAAGGATGAGGCGGAGTGTTTCAACGTTTTGATCGATGAGGGTCGATTTAGCATCGATCACATCGATCTGACAGGCATGCAGCCGCTGCATTTCGCGGCTAAAAATGGAGCCAAGCAACTCGTGACCATGCTCTTGGATCGCGGCGCCGACCCGTTTCGCACGCCGGCGATGAATCTCGCGGCAAACGCCGGGTCGAAGGGCACCGTCAAGTCAAAGTACGCCAACATGAAGCCTTCACAGATCGCGAAGAAAGAGCGCCACATGGCGGTGTTCGTTATGTTGGATGAGCTGGAGTCAAAAGTCACCGAGGAGCACCAACGCGAGGTGGATAAAGTGTTTCCTGAGAAGGATTGCGAACCGACCGCCGAAGAAAAGGCGCGACTGGCAGAGATTGAGAAACGAAAGGCGCGAGAGGCGGAAGAGGATAGACGTAAAGCGCAGGAAGCGGAGGAGGAAGAGGCGAAGAGACGAAGCGAAGAGGCGAAGACACAAGCGATCGAAGAGGCCAAGCAAAGAGAGGCTGAGGAGTCCAAGCGTAAACTGAAGCAAGCCTGGGAAGCAGCCGAGAAAATGAGGTCGGATAAGGAAAAATTCAAAAAGGAGGCTGAAGAATTGAAGCGACAAACTAAGGATTCTGAATTAGCGAAACGGAGGGCTAGGGAAGCTGAAGAGGCAAAGCGTAAAGCCAAGGAGGCGGAAGAGGCGAAACGACGAGCCAAGGAAGCCGAGGTGGCGAAACGGCGAGCCAAGGAGGCCGAGGAGGCAAAGCGTAAAGCCAAAGAAGCCGAGGAGGCGAAGCGTAAAGCTAAGGAAGCTGAAGAGGCAAAGCGTAAAGCCAAGGAAGCTGAAGCGGCCAAGTTACACAGTGAAAATTCCAGTCAACATGCCAACGATGGCAGTCCTCCGACAGTGCTTTCAAATGAATCTTCGCGTTCGCAATCCATCTCTGATTTGGATGATATCATCCCTCCACAACTGGTCCAGTACGCCGTCGAGCACGGTCCGTACACACTCACGGAGAATGATACCGACTCATCTCCGTCCGCGAGTGCGGCAAAAATGTTGCGAAGACAACGATATGGTACCGGCGTCAAACTTGTAGATGACGCGGCTGACGACGACGAGGACTCCCCGGAGTGGGTCACGGAAGCTGTACCCATCAGAATGATGGAGCACCACGAAATGGTGATGCCTGGACAGATGGATCAACAGCAGCAATATCACCAACACCAACACTCGATCGGCGATGGAGCCGCGTCGGCGTGGACGAATATACCCGAGGCGGTACACTCGTCGGTTGGAGTCGCGCCGATCGAGAGACCGATGAGAATAGAGAACAACTCGTCGTCCAAAAGCATCCCGACGTGGGATCGCGAAATCTACCAGAGCGACGTCAATCCGGATTGGAACTCATTAAACTGGGTGTCGCGAGCGACCAGAAGGATGGAGAACGTGCACTTCGAAGCGAGTGCGTCCGGTATCGGATGCGGTCACATTCTCGGCATCGATCTCGAACACTTGAGTTTTGGTCAGCTCGACGCCGTCGAAGAAGTTCACCGTGAATTACTCGCGCGAGTGACGGACGCGCGAATCGCGTTAGCGCGGCAACAGGAGCGCGCCGCCCTGATGGAGGAACTCGCCATCTCGAACGCGCATAGAGAATTCAAGAGACTCAGCGAATTTGAGCGCACGCTGGAGTGAGCGCGGCGTCAACTGTTTCTCAACCCCATATGTAACATTATCTAGTAGTACTTCTTCTATGCGCTATTCTGGGCATCTATCGGCTCCCGCGCGAACGAACCGACGTCAATCGCGCCGACGCGTTGCCAACGCGTCGCCGTCCACTTGGTTCCTTTCACGACGGGACAGCCGGCGTGCAGTGACGTCTCATCCATCTCGCCGTTGAGATGCGCGCTGTAAAACAAGAGGGCATCCCCTCTCCTCGGTTTCACCGCCAACACGTCAGGGTCCCCCTTTCTCGCCAGTTCGCACGCATCTTCATCTTTGAATCTCTTTTTATTCGTAGATTTTCTTCCGAGAGGCGTTCCGAGCGGAAAAACCGTCTCGCCGCCCTCCTCGACGTCGCTCAGGTACATCAACACCGTCGCCAGACGCTGACCTCCGTTCACCACGTTCACATCGTCGTGAAAGTAATCGTGATGCGATTGATACTCTTGCCCAGCCTCGTATCGCATCACCTGTATCGTCTCCCCTCTGTTCGGCGGCAGCATCGTCCACGCCGCGACGCGAAGCTCGACGTCAGCCACCGTTTCGCTCTTCTCCCCATCCACCCATCCACCCATCGACGTCCTCTCCTCCGTCGTCTTCGAGCCTCCCGTATCATCGTTCACCACCTGCGACCGACGCATCGTGGGATGCGCCGATCGTACGATCTCCTCCGTCTCCGCCTCGCTCAAAAAATTTCTATACACGTACGCGCGCGGCGACGCCGAAATCTGTTCGATCCACTCCCTCGGCCGCTCTCCCCCACCGCTCGCGCCCCCCCCTACTCCCCGAACGTCACCGAACGTCTTCCGCTCCGTCGCGTACGCCACGCTCTCGCTCGCTCGCAACCGCGCGTCGTCGTCGTCCAACGATTCGTCTCGGTAATCTCTCGGCAGACTCGGTCTCTCCCCTCGCGCGAGCGTCGCGCCGAGCGTCAGCGCGAACAGCGCGGAGAGAGAGACGACGATCGCGCGCGTCGACGCGCGCCTCTCTCCTCGACGAACCCTCATCGCCGTCGACCGTCGTCCGTCGTCGCGCTCTCGCGATCCGACGCGACGCGCGCGCGCGCGTGTTCACCACACATGGGTTTGAAACGTGTTTACATACGCGCGTGCGTCCTCGTGAAGATGCCTTCGTGACTCTTCGCACATATGATCGTACGATAGTGGGGAGACGAGCGCGCGACGCCACCTCGGAAAAGACTAAAAATCGGACATCTGGTTTTCGCCGGTCGTGAATCGTCAAAGAGTCCCTCGTCTTGGAAAGGGGGACGAGCGCGAGACGAAGCGCCGCGCGCGAGGGATGCGCGCGCGCGCGTTCGTGCGAGCGCGACGGGAGACTCCGACGCGAGACTGTCGGGGAAGGAGCGGAGAAAAAGCGAGCGAAGCGATATGGCGTCGACGACGGGGATGATGGCGCCGGCGTTTTTCGTGGGGAGGAACGAATTGATCTCGTGGGTGAACGATTTGCTCGGACTTCGGTTGACGAAGGTGGAGCAGTGCGCGAGCGGGGCGGTGTACTGTCAGATCATGGACGCCGCGCACAGGACGACGGAGGTGGTGCCGATGAGACGGGTGAATTTTGAGGCGAAGAGCGAGTACGAGTACGTGGCGAATTATAAGATTTTGCAAGTCGTGTTCGAGAGGCTGAACATCGCGAAAAACGTCGAGGTGAACAAGCTCATCAAGGGACGACCGCTGGATAATTTGGAATTTTTACAGTGGATGAAGTGCTATTACGACACGACGACCGGCGGAGCGAGCGCGAGGGAGTCGGGTGAGGGTGGGTATTACGACGCGGAGGAGCGACGAGCGCACGCGCGGGGCGGAGCGGCGTTCGGCGGGGCGAAGAAGGCGAGCGTGACGACGAACGGACAAGAACGCGGCGGTGGTGGACAACGCAGGGCGTCGAAACGCGTGACGACAACGCGCGAGGGGTCATCGACGGCGGCGACAGCGGCGAGTGCGCCGACGGGGGCGAGCGCGAGAGCGGCGACGGGCGGCGCCACGAGCGCGAGCTCGGCGCGCGCACGCGAACTCGCTGAATCCAACGCCGCGTTGGCGCTGCAGGTGGAACGCGCGGAACAGGAGCGAGAATTCTATTTTGAAAAGCTTCAGGACGTAGAGTACGTGTGCCAGCGAGCTGAATTCGAGAGGAATCCTCTTACCAAGGTTATCGAACGAATTTTGTATCACACCGACGGAAAGGCTGACGTGGACGCCATCATAGCCGAGTGTTTCGAAACCGAGGCGGCGACGGAGAAGAGTGACGCGACGACACCCGCTCTGGTGACGACGGAGAAGGAAGACACGGCACCTGTGGTCAAAGAAAAAGAAACGCCCTCGGTATCGATGATTTCTCCTGCGCCGGAAATCGCGCGCGTGGTGGCGACGTCGATGGAAAATTTGACCCTCGAACGCGTCAACTCGGCAGATAACGGCGTCCTGGGCGCTTCTCCACTCGGAACACCTCCGCCCATGTTCGATGATTCTCCGAAACCAGTCGGTAGCCCAAAGACGACGACGACGCGAGAACCTCTCCAAGACGCCGACGCCAACGCGAGGCCGTTCGAATAAATACAAATAATGCGTGTCAATTCAACAAATTCTATATCATCTACCTACATGCGACTTTGACTAACGCACGCCCCCTCCGCGAAGGCGTTGTCGCAAAAGATCCACCTCTTCGCTCGTCGCGTCGGCGCTCGCATAGACTGCAATCGCATTGGCGTTGTCGAGCACTTCTTTTCCAATCGTCTCTTTGCTCAGCAAATCGGCGTCGAGCAGTAACTCCACAAACAACAGTCCAAGCATGATCCAGCGTTCATTTGTGAACGCTGGCACGGAGCGATCGAACGCAAACGTTCGCAACAGCGTGGTCAAATTTTGTTCTATTCTGCGTCTTTCAGAGCTGATATTCAGCGTCGAACACAACGAAGGAACGGCTGTAGAGGCTAAGGTTTCGTTCCACGCTTCGCTCACGGAGACGCTGTATTTATCCCGCGGAGGAAGTTTATCCACGAAACTGCCATCTCCCGCCGCGAGCGCGAATGTCGCCTCGGTGACGAGATTATCGACAGCCATCCAAGTCAAACCGAACTGCGAAATGGTCGGCATCGACGTCGAGACGTCGTCATCATCGGAATGACTCGCCATCGTTCCGCTCTCGTCGTCATCGTCGTCGTCGTCGTCGAAAAAACCGGGTATCGGTTTCGCCGTCAGCGTCGACGCGAGCGCCTTGCGAGTCGACTCGGCCAGATTTTCTTCAACGTCCTTCTCCTTCTCGACGCCTTCATCACCGCCCGTTTGCTCTTCGATCTCGAGCGTTTCCATCGCTTTCAAAACGCTCTCATCGTCCACGGTGGGGCGCGGATCGGTGCGCAACTGTCCCTCGGCGAACCGACCGCCGATGCTCGGCACGTACTCCTTGTCCGGCTTTTTACCTTCACCGAACGTATCAAAGTAAAACACCCCCGTGGCGACGTTCGGATCGGAGGCCGCGGCTTCTTTCTTCTCCTCCTTCTCTCGCTCAATGTTCGCCAACTCTTCTTCGTTCCACGTAATTTTCGTCGTCTTCGTCGTCTTCTTCTTTTCCTCGGCGTCTCTTCGAGCGGCGCGAGGGACGTACCCGTCGACCGCGGACGCGGCGAGACGAGCGTCCGCCGCGCTCAACGGCGCCGCGGGCGGCTTCTCCTCCGCGCTCGTCGTCGTCGTCCTCCTCTCCTTGATCTCCACCACCTCTCGCTCGAGCACCTCGTCCTTCACCGCGCTCCGCGCCAATCGCGCCGACGGTTTCGCCGCCGCTCCCTCCTTCGCGCTCATCACCCGTCCATTCTTCCCCAATCGCTTCGCCAACGCCTCCGCCGCGAGCACGTGTTCCTTACAACAAAACGCGCGCACGAACGCCCCGTCTCGCACGACTCGCGCGGACCCATCGACGTCGTACCGCGTCCCGCCCGCCGCCGTCCCGCTCGCCTCTCGACACGGCAACCACGCGCACCGCCCGATCCTCCCTCGCTCCGCGCACGCCTCCCTGTACTCGCTCTCCGTGAACGCCAACCTCGACATCTCCTCGTACCCATCGCCCTCCGCCTCGCTCGCGCCGTCTCTCGCGAACGCGCGCTCGACGTACGCCACCTTTAGTCCCTCGATTCGAGTCCCCATTCCAGTCTCGCGTCGCGTCTCCGTCTCCCGTCGCTCTCGCTCGTCGTCCGAGTCCGACGACGACGCCGACGACGACCCATCGTCGCCGTACACCAACGCGTGCGTTCCCGCGGACATGCGTTCGGACGACGACGAGAGACGCGCGCTCGAGAGAGACGGAGACGAGACCGAGCGACCGAGAGACCGACCTTGTGGATCGAGACGCACCCATAACCTTGCAGCGGTCGTGGGTGTCGATGGGAGGGCTCGGAGAAAGTGCGTGGGAGGAGTACGTTAGTATTCATCGTCGTACACTATGAATACAAAACATCCTGCCTTAGCTCAGTTGGAAGAGCAGCTGACTGTAGATTATGCGTCTCGAGGGGTATAATCTGAAAAAGACGACACGGATCGACCGTGACGACGAAGCACAGCGTGACCACACTCGGGAGAGTGATGAACATATCGTGGGAGATATCAGCGGGTCACCCGTTCGACTCGGGTAGGCAGGACATCTTTTTTTTGATCGATTGTTTCCTGTTATAGTACGTACCGGGCCGAATGAGCGCCGACGATATTTTTCATGCTGAAACCCGCGCGTACGGCGCGCCGACGATATTCGGAGGGTCAGAGGGTGAGGGACGGACCGCGATGCGGCGTGTGGTGACGTGATAATGAATGATGATCAGGCTAAAAAAATTAAAACAGACGACGACGGCGCGTCGCTCATCTTTT
>MDTE01070373.1_pt1 | contig 15297 bp, 25 predicted proteins | sample 811231 | NCBI WGS metagenome assembly MDTE01 (sample SAMN05326651, study PRJNA326480) | marine metagenome | isolation source: seawater | place: Indian Ocean: Red Sea | collected 2010 | reverse complement strand
GCGATGGCGGCTCCGGCTTTTTCCGCGATCCGTTTTAGAGTCCGCGCGCCACGGCTTCTCAAGGCGGTATCTTGCTCAAAATTTTTGTCCGCAATGTCCGTGATCCATTCTAACGCTTCCAGCAATTCAGGTGCGGCGGCGATAAGGCGGGCGTCCGCCTCCTGCGGCTCGCGCGCAACATCCGTATGTTGACCGTAATCGTGTCCCGAATAAATTCGGTAGCGCGTCACTTTGCCTCTGCTGTTCGTAACTTCGTGAAGCTGCCAAGGTCCCGGTGTGTGTTTGTCGGGATAATCCATCATGTTTCTCTCCGTTGTTGATGCCTTAGTGTTTTCCTAGGCCTTTCCTCTTAGTTTCCTAAAACCTTCTGGTACCAATATGGTCCCGCTACGGTATTATTACAAGACCCAAACGGTACTTTTGTTGAAACATTATGAAACATAAGCACTTACATTTGTCTGACGACGTGTCCGAGGCACTTGAAAGCGCCGCAAAACTCGAGCGACGCAGCCAGTCGAGCTTGACCGATGAGCTGCTGCGCGAGGCGCTCGCATATCGCCTGCGATCTCAGGTGCAAACGATCCCCGCGCCGTGAGCTCGAAGTCGAAGCGCAAGGGCTCGTCCTACGAGCTCGAGATCGTGCGGGCGCACGAGGCGCTCGGAATTGAGGCGATCAAAACCCCGCTCTCTGGCGCACTCGGCGGCAAGTATTCAGGCGACGTACAGGTAGCCGGGCTGATCGGCGAGTGCAAGCGCCGGCGCAAGGGCTACTCGAGCCTCTACAACGCGCTCGAGCAAGGGACCGGCAGCGACATCATGTTCGCGCGCGACGATCACCGCGAAACGCTCGTGGTTATGCCTTGGGAGACATGGGCGGCGATCCTCGGCTGGCTCGGATGGGCAAAGAAATACCCGGCTACGGGTTCCGTGGATGGCGGCTCCATCCGGCAAACTGACGAGGAAAACAATGAAAACGACAATGGACCTTCTAAAGACCGATCAAGTCGCTGAAATCTTACGCGTCAAGCCGGACACGCTACGTCAGTGGCGTCAGGTTCCACACAAAGGGCCTAGATTTATCCATATGGGGCGGCTGGTTTACTACAGGCGCGACGCAGTAGAGCAGTTCCTAAATGACCTACCTGACTACGGTTCGACGCGACCTAGCGTCGCAATGAATGGAGCAAAATAATGGATAATCCTCTTGACGCATTGGACGCTGGTAGCGGCGCGTACTTTTCTTGGGGCTCACAGGCAAACGCTTGGAAGATTGACGGAGACGAGGTGCAGCTCACGGGCTTTTTGATCGACCCGGCGAGCATCAAGACGGGCTTCGGCAAGCTTGCAACAGGTGAGGCTCCGGACTGGGTCTGGGCGGAAATTCCCGGCACAAAAATGCCGCCGCCGAGCGACGATCACAAGCCGGCCGTATACGTCGATGTGTATGTAACTGAGGAAGACGGTGCGCCGAGCGAGGGCTGGAAGCCGTGGGCAACCAACGCTCGAGCAAGCCGCGAAGCGCTCAAGGCAATCTGGCGAGACGTTCATGCTGGAGTTGCCAAAAACAAGGGCCGCGCAGCCGCAGTCAAGGTGACGGGAAGCAAAGCCGTGAAATTCGGGCCGGCCAGCGTGCGTGTGCCGCAGCTCGAACTCACGGGCTTCGTCGAGCGTCCCGGCGACGCAGCGGTGAGCCAGCCCTCCCCGTCTGGCGATGATGGCGACGACGATTTGTTCTAAGTCACATCATGCCAGACTGGGGATCATACATCCTGCCAGCAGCCAAAGCTGTGTGGGGTGAACCGTCGAGTGTCGGCGAGATCGAGGTGCGCTTCGGCACACACGGCTCGAAGTCAGTGCGCCTCGATAAAGGCGTGTGGACCGACCACGAGACGGGAGAAAGCGGCGGCGTCGTGGACCTTGTGCGAACTCACCTGATCCCCGTGGATGATCGCGAGGTTCGCGGCGCTGTTGCGCGTTATTTACACACCGAGTTCGGCGCGCCGCTCGATGACGCGCCGGCGGAAGATATGAGCGCGTTCAAGCCCAATATGCAGCTTGTCGAGACCTACTGGTATATGAACGAGCACGGCGACAAGCATCTACGCGTCGAGCGGCACGCGAATGGCACCGGCGACAAAACCTTCCGGCAATACACGGCGCGCAACCTGACGCCGAGCAAGGACAGCGCTTATTACTCGGTGCCGTACCGCCTCGACAAAATACTCGAGCAGCCAACCAAGCCGATATTCATTGCGGAAGGCGAGAAGTGCGTCCACGCGCTCGAGCAGCTCGGGCTGCTGGCGACGTGCAACGCCGGCGGCGCAAACAACTGGTCGGTGGCCTCGAGCAAATGGTTCGACGGCCGGCGCGTGTTCGTGCTCCCCGACAACGACCAAGCCGGCAGCGATCACGCCGACGACGTCATCGAGAAGCTCAAGCCGTGGGCAAGCGAGATACGGCGCATCGAGCTGCCGGGGCTCGAGCACAAGGGCGACGCGGCGGACTGGATCGAGGCCGGCGGCACGAAGATTGAGCTCGCGGCGCTGGTCAAAAGCGCCGAGCTTGTCGCCCTAGATGACATCACTACGACGTATAAGTATGCCGACCTGACTGACATACTTACCCGCGAACCGGCGCATTGGCTCATCCCGAACTATCTGCCGCAAAGCAGCTTGACGGCCATCTATGGCGAGCCCGGCAGCTACAAATCTTTCCTCGCGCTCGACATGCTGCTCAGCCTTGCATACGGCAAGCCGTTCGACGGTCACGAGCTCGAACATGGCTATGTCTGCTATGTCGCGGGCGAAGGCGGCGGCGCGCTGCGTAAGCGCGTGGCGGCGTGGCATGATCGGCGCGGTGTCCAGCCGCAGCGTGGCGTGTTCGGCGTCATCGAGGAGCCGGTGCCACTGCGCGAAGAAGGCGCAATCGACGCGCTGATCGCAGACCTCGAGGCAATGAGACGCCGCAAACCGCTGCGGGCTATCGTATTCGACACGCTGGCGAGGTGCATGTCGGGCGATGAGAATTCCGCAACGGACATGGGCGAGGCGATCAAAGCGCTAGACGCGGTCAAGGCGCACTTCGCGCCCGATACCACGGTTATCGCAGTGCATCACCAAGGCAAGGTAGATCGCGGCCTGCGGGGCTCAAGCTCCTTGCTCGGCGCACTTGACACAGCGCTGCAATGCAAGCGCAACGACACCACGCTCGAGATAATCACGCAGAAAATGAAGGATTTCGAGGCAGCCGAGCCGGCATGGTTCCAAGGCCACAAGCATTATGTGCAAGCGCATGTGCTCGACGATGTGGAAAGCAGCATCGTGCTGGAGCGTATGGGCGAAAAGCCGAAGGTCGAGGAGCAGCTTACGCCGGCACAGAACGAAGCGCTGCGAGCGCTGCGTGAGGCGCTGCTCGAAAGCGGTGCGCGCAACGTCAATGGTATCGAGTGGCAAAGCGTGTCGCTCGAGGATTGGTGGCGCATGACCGACGGGTTCCAAATCAGCACCGGCAATGACGAAAGTCGGCGTCGTGCATGGAAGCGAGCGGTAGAAGGTTTACGGAAAATCGGCCGTGTCGGCGTGAGAAACAAGCGGACATGGATAAACGCCGCAAAACAGGCAAACGGACAAGCACCGGACAACCAATCGGACAAGCTATGGTGGGGCGAAAGTGAGTAAAACCAAGGGCTTGCGTAAAAACCGGACAAGCACCGGACAAGCACCGGACAAGGCAGCGCCGGACACAGGGGAAATCGGACAGACAGACACAACCCTAGTGTCTGTCCTGTCTGTCCGGTCCCCCGCGTCGTGTCTGGAACACCTCGACCGTATCGCTACAGAAATGGAAATGGTTTGGGGCGGCAATTTACAAAACCATATCGCGGCGGAATTAAAAGCGCGGTTCGAGGCGCAGCAGCAAAAGCTCGATGACGCGATTGCGTCGGGTGATGACGAGCTGATCGCAAAACGTGCCAGCGCAATGGCGAGGGCATGGCGAGCACTCGATGCGGCAGCTCGAGCTGATGGCATCAAGCCAGCCGACGAGGCGATGTGGATTGGCAAACGACGCGACGGTCAGCTCGTGTGTATCTACACCAGCGCTGCATCAATCGGCGCGCTGCCCGATCATATGCCGCGCTTCTACGTCGATGAGCTGGTGAACATGATCCCGGTGGCGGCGCTCAAGGCGAAAGAGTTGTGGCCTAACGCCACGGTCGAAGGCATCAACAAGCGAGACCTTGACGATGAAATCCCATTTTGACGGCAAGCCCGATACGCGGCTTTACGCGATCATGCCAGCTCGAGCGATACAGGATGATAAGCTGCACGCGACCGGACTTCGTGTCTTGGGGGCGCTTTGCTTACACGCTAACAAGTACGGCATTTGCTGGCCGTCGCGCATCACAGTGGGCCGCCACATCGGCAAGAGCACGAGCACCGTGTCGCGTCACTACGGCCGGCTCGTGAAAGCAGGATATTTACGGCGCTTGCAGGGCAAAGCGTATCCGGTGCCGCGCAGGCAGCCGGGGCTTTGGTACACAGCGAGGTTCCAAATTCTTTACGAGGGCGTCGAGACGCCAATGCCGACCTACGAACAGTTCATCTCGCCAAAGCCACGCGTCGTGGCAGAGCTCGATGAGGCACCCGTCGAGGAGGCCGCAGATAAAAGTAAGGGGGTTCGGGGGATGCAGGCGAAATCACTCGCACAAGCGTTTGTCAGCGGCGTCGCAGCCGCGTCTGGCGTCCACCGCACAGCCGAGCCGAGCTTAAGGGCGGCAGCGACTCTTGCCGAGCAAGGCGTCGATCCCGAAACGGTGCGCGACTACGCCATGCAAATGACGCTCGAGGCGCTCAAGGCGCGGCGTCAACCACCGCTGACACTCAATCAGGTGGTGCGATGGGCTGGTTTAGGCTAGAATTACAAACCCCAAACCACGGGTTGGCTTTTGGGTTTGCAGTATTAGCGTCGAGGCACCCCCTGCCCCCCACCCCCGCGCTCTACCACAGGGGGGCTTCGCGCAAAATTTTAGGAGCTTTCGTCAATGAGTTGTAACTGCGTCGATTGCCAGCGCCGGCGCGCCCTGCGCCCTAGCCGCCGCGAGGTGGACCCTGTCGTTGCAGCCGTGACGCAGCGGTTTCACGAACGCAGCGCCGAAGGCATGCAGCATTATGGCGTGACGATGGCGCAGAACGACGCACCGACGCGCCAATGGATCGTTGACGCGCAGGAGGAGCTCATGGACGCGATCCTCTACCTCGAGCGGCTCAAGGGCGAGTTCCCGCTCGATGCCTGATCCCGGCTACAAGGAATGCCCTGATTGCGAGGGTGTTGGGTATGAGGAGGTGCAGCGCGGCGGTGTCAATGGATTGGGTCCGTGGGTCGAATACTCGACGCGGCAGTGCCTTTCTTGCGACGGCTTGGGCGAGGTGCCGCTCGATGACTGACAAGCCCATATCCGTCCGCGAAGCCCGCGTTGCGCTTAATAGTCAGGACGACGAGCGCCGTGAGGCCGTGCGTCAGGAGCTTGAGGCCATCGCTGCGTCCGAGATTACGGACATCGTGGCGTGGGACGAGCATGGCCGCGTCGCATTCGCGGGCTCTGAGCAGCTCTCCCCGCGCGCCAAAAAGGCGGTGAAGCGCGTCAAGGTGACGGCCACGCAGCATGGCCAGAATGTCGAGGTCGAGATGCACGACAAGATCAGTGCGCTGCGCTTGCTCGCAAAGCATCACGGATTGCTCGAGGCCGACCCGCATTTGAATCGCCCCACCTTAATCGGGATCAATTTGAAAGGCCCGGAAGATGAGCCACTGGACGACGCGGCTGATTAGCGAGCTGCGCCGCGAGCGCGGTTTGTCGCAGTGGGAGCTGTCGGTCGAGGCCGACGTGCCGCGCCAGACAATCACGACGATAGAGCTCGGCGATTCCGTGCCGAGTGTCGAGGTCGTCGACAAGCTGCTTATAGCTTTGGGCCACGAGCTCGAGGCGCAACCGTTGGATGGTGATGGCCCGCCGAAACGCCGATAGCTCCCCTCGCCGCAAACGCCGCGCGCCTGACCCCGAAACGCTTGGGTCGCTGAACCTCGATTTCAGCGAGTCGCCGACGACGTGGAAATTCCTGTCTGATGACAGCTTCTTTCGCGGCCTGCTGGGTCCGGTCGGCAGTGGCAAGTCGTATGCCTGCGCCGCAGAGGTAATGCTGCGCGCCGCAAAGCAACCACCCTCGCCTAAAGACAACATCCGCTACACCCGTTTTGTGGTCGTGCGGAACAGCTACCCCGAGCTGCGCACCACAACGCTCAAGACATGGACCGAGCTGTTCCCTGAGTCGCAATGGGGGCCGCTGCGTTGGTCGCCGCCCATTACGCATCATATCAAGCTGCCAACGCGTGATGATGTTCCGGGGCTCGATTGCGAGGTTATTTTTTTGGCGCTCGACCAGCCGAAGGATGTGCGCAAGCTGCTATCGCTCGAGCTGACCGGCGGCTGGGTCAACGAGGCCCGAGAGCTGCCTCTCGCCGTCATACAGGGCCTCACGCATCGTGTGGGGCGTTACCCCACCAAGAGCAACGGAGGCGCGCCGTGGCGCGGTATATGGGCCGACACAAACCCGATGGATGATGACCATTGGTGGTTCAAATTGGCCGAGAAGGAACCCGTGCGCGGAAAGTACAAATGGACGTTCTTCAAGCAGCCGCCGGGCATGGTCGAGGTCGTCGCCGATGCGCCGGAAGCGATACCCGCAGCCGGCCGCCATTGGGCCATAAACCCGAAGGCCGAGAACATAAATAATTTGCCGGCTGGGTATTACGAGCAGCAGCTCGGCGGCAAGGACCTCGATTGGATACAGTGCTACGTCAACGGCCAGTATGTTTTCGTGAAAGACGGCCGCCCGGTGTGGGCTGAATACGACGACGTCACGATGGCTGCGGAAGCTGTGCCGCTTGAGGAAGGCGCGCCAATACAGATCGGCCTCGACTTTGGCCTGACGCCGGCCGCCGTGTTCGGTCAGCGTGGCGCCGATGGCCAATGGCGTATCCTGCACGAGCTGGTGACGGACGACATGGGCCTCGAGCGCTTTGGGCAAATGCTGCTTTACGAGCTCAATACTAGGTTCAAGGGCTGCGAGCCGATGATCTGGGGCGACCCCGCCGGCTCAAAGCGCGACGAAATCTTCGAGGTTACGAGCTTCGATCATTTGCGCACACTTGGGCTGAACGCGAAGCCGACCGCCTCGAACGATTTTGGTGTGCGGCGGGAGGCGGGCGCAGCTCCCATGACGCGTCTGGTAGCCGGCAAGCCCGGCCTTCAGGTCGATGCGTCATGTCGCCGGCTCCGCAAGGCGCTTGCCGGCGGCTATCATTTCAAGCGCGTCGGAATTAGCGGCGGCATAGATCGTTTCCGCGACGCTCCAAACAAAGATCAGAACAGCCATGTCGGCGATGCTTACGGCTATCTACTGCTTGGCGGCGGCGAGCATCGGCGCCTGACGCGCGGCGCTTTTAACTCACGCCACAATGCGCCCGTGCGCGCCGCGATGGATTTCAACGTCTGGTAAAAAAACGGGCCGCAGCGATTGCCACGGCCCGAGGTAGGGAAGGAGGAGAACATATGAACAATTTACAAACTCTAAACGTAACCATTGCTTGACGCAAGCGTTCTCGAGGCTGCGATTATGCGCCGCCTTCCCGCCACGGCGCGCGTGTTGCGCTTCGAGCGCCACCACGCCGTCGCGATGCGGCACGATAGCTTTCAGCAGTCGATCATGACCCGCATACCCGACTACTTGGACCGCCTTGAGGCGCAAGCGGCTGCCGGCGCCGCCTTTACGGTCCTCGAACACGGCCGCGTCATGGCCATATTCGGCGTGACGCCGGTCATACCGCTCGTCGTCGAGGCGTGGATGTTGCGCGACCGCGCCATTGCGGAACGCGCTCGTCCCACGGCGGTTGTGTCCCGGTACTTTTTCGAGGCGCTGCCGACCGCAACGGTGCTGCGACGGTGTCAGCTCACTGTCGAATGCCGAAATATCGGCGCATTGCGGTACGCCGAGTGGTTAGGTTTTGAGAGCGAGGGCGTTTTGCGCGCCTTCGGCAAAACCGATAGCTACATGATGAGCAGATTATATGGGCGGAATTCTTTCGGCACCAAAACCCCCGGCGCCTGATCCCTCGATTGCGGAAGCGCAGCGTAAGCAGGAAGAACGTCTCGCGAAGCAGGAGGAGCGCGCCACAAAGCGCGAAGCATCACAGGCACGAGCCTTGTCAGCGACCTCGCGCGCCAGACGCGTTGGTGGCATCCGAATGCTGTTGAGTGAGAGTCGCGAGAATCCGCAGCTCGGCCTGTCCGACACATTGGGCGGCTAATGCCTCTCAAGCCTGACCAGATACTCAAGCGCGCCGATAAAGCGCAATCGCGCAAGGATCAGTGGCGCTCGATTTTTGAGGAGTGTTACGAATTTGCGCTGCCGCAGCGCAATCTCTATTCGGGATTTTATGAAGGCCGCAGCCCGGGTCAGGGCAAGATGGATCGCGTGTTTGATTCGACCGCGATCAATTCGACGCAGCGCTTTGCCAACCGCCTTCAGTCAACGCTGTTTCCTCCCTATCGTAATTGGTGCCGACTTGTTGCTGGTGACGATATCCCCGCCGAGCAGCGGCGCGACGTACAGGTAGCGCTCGATCTCTACAACGAGCGGCTATTTGCAGTCTTGCGACAGACCAATTTTGATTTGGCGATGAGCGAGTTTCTCATGGACCTCGCCGTCGGCACGGCCGTCATGCTGGTGCAGCCCGGCGATGAGCTGACGCCGGTGCGCTTTGAGGCGGTGCCGCAGTTTCTTGTGTCGCTCGAGGAAGGCCCGCACGGCCGAGTCGATAACGTGTACCGCAAGATGCGGCTCAAGGCCGAGGCGATCCAGCAGCAATGGCCCGACGCTCGTCTGAGCCAACAGCTTCAAGACAAGGTGCGCGACAAGCCGACTGACGATGTCGATCTCATCGAGGCGACGATCTATCTGCCCGACGATGACATTTGGTGCTACCATGTGCTCGACCCCGCAGAGCGCGTTGAGCTGGTCTATCGCAAGATGGAAAGCTCACCGTGGGTCATCGCGCGTTATATGAAAGTGGCCGGCGAGATTTACGGGCGGGGGCCTCTGGTTACGGCGCTGCCCGACATTAAGACCTTAAACGCGACCAAGCGGATGCTGCTGCAAAACGCTTCGCTCAGCATCGCTGGCATGTACACGGCGGCTGATGACGGCGTGTTAAATCCCGAGGTCGTCACGATTGCGCCGGGTGCAATTATACCTGTGGCGAGAAACGGCGGGCCGCAAGGTCCAAGCCTGTCTCCCCTGCCGCGTAGCGGCGACTTTAACCTAGCGCAAATTGTCATCAACGACTTGAGCGTCGCGATCAAAAAAATACTGCTCGACGACACGCTGCCGCCAGACACGATGTCAGCGCGCTCCGCGACGGAAGTAAACGCGCGGATGCAAGAGCTCGCCAGCAACATGGGCTCGGCGTTTGGTCGCCTCATCACCGAGGCGATGCTGCCGCTGGTCGCGCGTGTCCTCAAGGTCATGGACATGCAGAACCTGATCGACATGCCGCTGCGCGTCGACGGTCAGGAAGTGAAGGTCGTGCCGATCTCGCCGCTGGCAAAAGCGCAGAACCTTGAGGAGCTGCAGTCGGTGCTCCAGTTCATGCAGTACACCGCGCAGCTTGGTCCCGCCGGCATGATGGCCGTCAATCAGGATCGCGCAATCGAGTTCGTCGCCGACCGGCTCGGCGTCCCGCCATCGCTACTTTCGACGCCCGAAGAACGCGAGGCACTCATGGCCGATATGGCCGCAGCGATGCAGGAACAGGCGCCGGCTGGCGCCACCGCACCAATGGAGGAATGAAATGGCGGATGATTTACCGCAACGCGCTCGCATGTTGATGAGCTCTGTCGACCAAGAGTTCGACGGCAAGTACGCAGACACAATGGAAGGCGAATGGCTCGTCCTGATGCGCAAAGTGCTCGAGGGCGAGATCACCGACAAGGACAGCGTCGCCGCGATCAAAAAGGGCTTCAACAGCGAGTTCGGCGCAGAAGCCCTGCCCGCGCTCGAGGCCGACATCGCCGCTGCGAAAAAATAATGGCCAAAACGCCGGCATGGACGCGCAAGGAAGGCAAGAACCCGCGTGGTGGGCTCAATGCCAAAGGCCGCGCGTCCTACAAAGGCGGTACGCTCAAGGCCCCTGTGAGGTCCGGCGACAACCCGCGCCGTGCGTCGTTTCTCGCGCGCATGGGTGGGATGCGAGGACCAGAACGCGACGCCAAAGGCAACCCGACGCGGCTGCTGCTGAGCCTGCGCGCTTGGGGCGCGAGCTCGAAGGCCGACGCAAAACGCAAATCCGCCGCCATCTCCAAACGCAACAAAGCGAAAGGATAAGCCATGCCCAAACGCAAGGGGTTGTACGCCAATATCAACGCTCGCAAGGCGAAAGGGATTAGCCGCCCGAAAAGCAAATCGACGATCACGCCGAAAGCCTATCGGTCGATGAAAAAGGGCTTCAAGAAATAAATGGACTGGAACGATCTGCTCGCGCCGCCGGCGCAGCTTGCCGTCGAAAACGAGCCTGACGATCTCGACAAGCTCTACGCTCGCGTATTCTCGACTCGCGACGGTCAGAAGTTGTTGGCGCATTTACGCGCTGTAACCATCGAACAAGCCACTTGGTACCCGGGCGAAGACGCCAGTCACGGGTACGCGCGCGAGGGACAGAACAGCCTCGTGCGCGAGATCGAGCGTCGTATTCAACGTGTAAGGAAACCTGATGACTGACGAAGCGACCGTCGAAACCGATAACGCTGAAAGCGCCGGCAACGACGACAATCAAAATTTACTCTCAGCAACACCGACTGAAACAACCGATGAAGTTACCGAGCCCGAAGCTGTACCGCACCTTGTTCAAGAAACCGACGCTTTGGTTGAGGAGCAAAGCGAGGAGCCTGCACAGCGCCCTGAAAATATTCCAGAGCAGTTTTGGAAAGATGGCGGCGTGGACGCGGAGGCGATGGCGAAGGCTTACTCTGATTTGCGCGCGAAAATGGACAGCGGGAAGCACAAAGCTCCGAAAGACGGCAAGTATAGTCTCGACGCGGTTGAAGGCGTTGAGGCCGATGACCCGGCGCTAGGCGAGTTCCTCGAGATCGCGCGTGACGAAGGCATAAGCCAAGGCACCTTCGAGCGCCTTACAAGCTTCTATCTTCAGACCGTCGGCGCGATGAACGAGGAAATTGTGCATCGCCGCGACGAGGAGCTTGCGAAGCTTGGCCGCAACGCCGACAAAGTGATTGCGTCGATGGATAGCTGGCTGACAAAAATGAACACCGCTGGCGTGCTGTCAGGAGCCGAGCTCGAGGCCGTTGCCAACGCGTCCACGAATGCGACGTTTATTTCCGCGCTCAATAAAATCCGACGCAGCTACAACGAGCCCGACATTCCGACGGCCGAGGTTGGCGAGCCGGACGCCATGACGATGGACGATATCGCGGTGATGATGGCCGACGATAAATACGGCGTCGACCCGGCCTACACCCGGCAAGTCGAGCGCAAGGTATACGAGCTGCACGGTGAAAAGCTGTAGCCGATATATCGTCTACGCTGTGAAACTGTGCCTGTCTCGATTAGTCTAGCTGGAACGCCGGAATCTTTTTCTCCAACGTTCGTTTTTGTCGCCTGACTTTGGTCAGGATAGTTTGATTTCGTTTGATTGCGGCTTTCGCTTTTTTCATTCGATCTTCTGCCGCCTCTATCCGGCGGTCTAGTTTTTGCACCTCAATTCGCAGCAGTTCAGTTTCCGATTTCTCAGGCTCCGGCTTTGGGGCCAGCTTGCCTTCGTGGAAACCATGTTTGAGAGCGTAGTCAGTGAGATCACGCTCTAGTCTGAGCTGCTCGTTTGTGTGGTGGCGCTCAACCCAATGACTGAGACCGTGGATGATCTCAGGCCACCCGGGGGTGTACGACCTTGGTCTGTTGCGGTTGATGCTCCAGACGCCGCGTCGGCACCAAGTGTGCCGATTGCCGCTTGTCATTTTTATCGTGCCGCGAAACTTGCGGCCCGTCGCTTTGCGGTACAGCCGCTTGAAACCCCGCTGCGCCTCAATGTCTGATTGGGGCACACGTTGTTCTGGCGGGACACCGCGCCACTTTTGATTGACAAGTCGATTGTAATCATCGTGCGTCGGACGTTTTGCATAATAAGCCATCTTGTCCTCCTTTGAGTTGGAAGACAGGCACAGTATTCACGATGTTCAACAGCAAGTCGAGAACGCCTCGACCCCTGTATTCTAGCATCCGGGGTTTTGAGAATTACTGAAAACAGGGGGATTTTACTGTTTTCAAAAAATAAGTTCTTGGTTTCGCTTAACAAAAAAAAATCAAAAAACGCTTTTTTTGGATTTTGATGTTTTTCCAGCAATCACAGGTTGAGACCCAAATATGGATGATTACGCGGCTGAGCTGAGTGTCGGCGAGCTGCACGGTGAAAAGCTGTAGCCGATATATCGGCAACGCGATTGCGTCGAAATGGTTAGATAAGCCGTCCGATAACCGCGCTCGCGCGGCCGGCGACGCGTACTCGCGGCCCGCTTGGATAACCGCAAAATCGAAAATCAACTTTTTATGGAGAAAGCTATGGCTACAATTAGCCCCGCTTTCGTCACGATCTTCGATAATGAGGTTAAGCAAGCCTATCAGGCGTCCCGCGCACTAGGCGGCCTCGTTCGCGAAAAATCGGTCGAAGGCGATACCGTAAAGTTCAACAAGCTGACGAAAGGCGTCGCGTCTGTGCGTACTCCTCAGTCGGATGTTGTGCCGATGTCTCTCACATACTCGCTCGCGTCTGCGTCGATAACCGACTACATCGCGGCCGAGTATTCTGACATTTTCAATCAGTCCCATGTTGGTTTCAGCGACCGTCAGGAGCTCGTCGGCGCCGTCGGTAATGCCATCGGGCGCCGTATGGATCAGGTCGTCATCGACGCCCTCGATGCTGGCACCTCGATTGCCGTTGCGAACACCGTTGCCGAGGATGGCACTTCCGGTTCCGCCAGTGATTTGAACACGGGCAAGATTCGAGCTGCCAAGAAGTCTCTCGACAAAAACAATGTGCCTCCGGGAGATCGCGTGCTGCTTATCCACGCGAACAACCTGTCGTCACTGCTTGCACAAACAAGCGCGACGAGCGCGGACTTCAACTCTGTTCGCGCATTGGTCGATGGAAGTCTCAACACATGGCTGGGCTTCAAGGTGGTCACTATCGGCGACCGTGATGAAGGTGGTCTGACCATCGACGGCTCGAGCGACCGCTCCTGTTACGCGTTTCACAAAAACGCGCTCGGCATGGGCATCTCGATGAATCAGAAGTCCGAGGTCAATTACGTTGCCGAAAAAACCTCGTTCCTCGTGTCCAGCATGTTTGGCGCAGGCGCCGTGGCTATCGACGACGGTAGCGCTGGCGGCATCGTCAAAATTACCTGTCGGGAGAGCTAATCATGGCATTTGCACGATCAGGATGGTCCCCCGCTGGTGGTCAGAGCCTCAAAGGTTCTGCGCCTCAGATTTGGACCTACACGACGACCGACGCCAAGACCGTTGTCGACGGCGCTGGTTACTTCAACAGTGTCTCTGACGACGTTACCGTCGGCGACCTAATCTACAGCTACGCGTCAACCGGAGGGACGGCCACGGCTACTCTCCACATCGTACTCAGCAACGCCAGCGGCGTTGTTGATGTATCTGACGGCACTGCAATCGCAGTCAGCGATAGCGACTAAAGTTATGGCGCGGGGGGCTTCAGCTCCCCGCTCCTAGCCTTTTGAGGACGACGCATGGCCACGGGCGACACGAAGCTATCCATCTGCTCTGACGCCCTCATCATGCTCGGCTCGTCCCCACTATCTTCATTTTCCGAAGGCACTGACGCGGCGCAAATTACTGATCGCTTGTATGACGATCTCCGCGACACTGTCCTTCTCTCATATCCTTGGGGCTTCTCGCTCAAGAAATCGCAGCTCGCGCGCAGTGTCGATACCCCTGAGAACGAGTGGGAATATAAATACCCCCTACCCTCGGACATTATCGGCAGCGGCCCGCGCGCTTTGTTTACGAGCGGCGATGTTGGCGCGCGCGCAATAACTCACGGCTGGGAGATTTACGGCAGTGATGTTCAGACCGACTATGACACGGTCTACATCGACTATCAGTTTCGTCCGAGCGAGGACGTTATGCCGACTTATTTTGTGCAGCTCCTCAAATACTGGACCGCGTGGCACATCGCCGAGGCAGTGACCGATCAGCTTACCAAGGCTCAGTATTTCCAAAGTTTAGCTGTCGGCAATCTCAGCGAAAACATGCGCGGCGGCATGATGCGAGCGGCCATGCAAATTGATGGTGGATCACGTCCGGTCGCTGGCTTCCAAGACTTTCCGCTCGTCACTACTCGAGCGAGCTAATGTCTCGCGTCGTTCGTATACAGACGGATTTCGCCAGCGGCGAGATCGACCCGCTTCTGCGCTCACGCATTGATCTGAAGCAGTATTATCAGGCGCTACAGACAGCGCAGAACGTCTTTATTTTGCCGCAGGGCGGCGCGAAACGTCGCGATGGCCTCAAGTTTGTTGCTGAGATACCGGCCGCAGCCGCGCCGCAAAATGGTGTTCGCGCAATACCCTTCGAGTTCAACACAACAGACAGTTATATGTTTGTGGTGGCGCATCAGAGGATTTACATCTTCAAGAACAAGGCGCTCGTTTCCAACATCAATGGCAGCGGCAACGACTACCTCGCCGTCACCGCAATCACGTCGGCAATGTTGTCGACGCTGCGTCACGCGCAATCGGCTGACACAATCATTTTCGTTCACGAGGATTTGGCTCCGCTCAAGATTGTGCGAGGCGCAACCGACGCGTCGTGGACCGTCAGCACAATTACCTTTTCCAACGTGCCGAGCCATGCCTACACGCAGACAACTTCAAACCCGGCTGCAAGCATCACGCCAGACAGCACAAGCGACAATGTCAAGATCACCGCGTCGGCGGCGGTATGGCACGAGGGCCGAACCGGCACGGCGCAAGCCGGTGGCTCGTCGACGATAACACTCGACTCTGGTGCATCGGCGACCGACGACATCTATATTGGCGCGACGATTACTACCACCGGCGGCACGGGATCGGGGCAGACGAGAATCATTTCTGACTACGTTGGCTCGTCAAAAGTCGCGACGGTATCTGCCGCGTGGTCGACT
>MDTE01033019.1_pt1 | contig 15302 bp, 7 predicted proteins | sample 811231 | NCBI WGS metagenome assembly MDTE01 (sample SAMN05326651, study PRJNA326480) | marine metagenome | isolation source: seawater | place: Indian Ocean: Red Sea | collected 2010 | reverse complement strand
TGTTCCGCCAGGATGCGACGATATGGTGATGGGCATGGCTGATAAAAGTGACGACATTTCTAACGCGGGTTAAGTGGCCAATGTGGTCGGCAACAATCTGGTCCAGTGAATCCGGGTTCGTCGTGGTGTTACCGACAAAGCACTTGTGGTCGCGAACATGATTACCACCGAACTTCATTTTTGAATAGAGCGTGAAATGGTCTCTGTGTTTTTGCAAAGGCTCCATGTGGTCGCTAAATGCGTAGTCTGGACCATCGGCTTGCGGCAGGACGTCCGTGAAAAAACCGTAGCCCATACTGACACAGAAAAGCCGTTTGACCTCAGTTTGTTCCCGGGAGGAGCGATCCTGACCAAAGCTCTCAAGTGACGGCAGAAACAGCACACAGCCAGCTGACTTTAGAATCTCACGACGTTCCATAAAATTCTACCTCTCCATTGTGTTGCAAAAGCAGTGAACCGTTGCTCCCAGGATTACCCGGACCAGTTTAGTCGATGGTGAGCCTGATGTCTTTCTGTACAAAAACAGATCAGACAAAACAATGGAAATTCCTGATGGTAAGGTGTCAGTTTCGGCTTGAACCTTTTTGGTGCCATTTCTTCTCCCACGTTACTGAGTGGAGACACAGCCGGAACGAAGTGAAGTGGATGAAAAGACTCGGATGGGAAGAGGCCGGTAATGCAACGGGCCATGTGGTCGTGACGTGTCCGCTTTAGATAAGTCCAAGGGATAATTGAAAACGATGTCCTCTGGCCACAAGTTGAAGGAAAAAAGATCTTGCGCACCCTGTCTCGCTATGCTTTGGAAGTGCGCGACGGTCATTTAGATGTCGTGCCAGGCAGCGTGTGGCCAGGGGCCGGTTTACGTCGGATCTTGCGTGCCCTCGCTCGGAACGTGCTGTGTCCCCGGAGCATTCGCACTCTGTACAAGCCGGGGGCGATGCCAGCGGTTGATGTGACGACAAGGCTGACGACAAGGCGCGCGGAATCGTGCGTGTTGTGCCACGAACTTTCCAGACCACAGACAGGAACGTGGCTTGACGTGCTTAGCAGTAGGTGCTCTGGTATGCTGAGTGATCCATACATTGGACCACCCGTGATGTCCAGTTAGAAATTGCAGACCACACGACGACTTAAGGATGAACAAGAATGATACGATTTACCTTACCCGTGACGCTTGTCGTCTTGTTGGTCTCTCCGGCGTTCTCTGAAGACGTAAAGAAAGACGTGGAGAAGTTGGAGAAGAGGTATCAGCAGCTATTGAAAAGTCGTCCTGGGCTTCGCCAGAGAGTGGAGAGTGGTGAAGTAACCAAAGCACAAATCATTGCCCGTTTGAAGACAGGTGAAACACGCAGACCGAAGGGCAACACGAAAAGTCAGGACCGGCGTTACCGCAATCGTCGACGAACCGAAGTCAAAGATCCGGCAGGCTATCAGACAAAAGGCAAGCAGATCTTTTCCGGTCCGCAAAAGGGAGAAAAACTGCCGGCGTTCAAAGTGACCAGCCTCTTTGGCGATAACAAAGGCGAAGCATTCGACCCCATCAAACGGGCGGGAAATCGGCCTCAGATCCTGTTCTTCCAAGACGACAGCGGGGTGGGGATTCGCGGCTTGTTCGGATTTGCCAACGCCATTCGCCAGGTGAATGAGAAAACAGAGAAGGAACTCCAGGTCGCGTGCATCTTCTTGGCTGATGAGGCAAATACAATCACGAGCCGGTACGCTAGAATATTCGGCCGCCTTCGTGAAAGTGGTGTCAGTGTGATCGCGATTGCCTCGGGCGGCCGAAATGGCCCCGGAAGTTACGGACTGAATCGCAACATCGCCCAGACGATTCTTGTTGCTAAAGATGGCAAAGTGACTTGGAACTTTGTTTCTGAACAGGGGCTACTGTTCGCCGACCCACACATCCTGGGAGCGGTGGCCGAAGCAGTGGGAGAGAAACGCGAGACAGTAGCCGCCTGGCTGAACGCAACGGGCTCCGACGACCGAGCACCAGCCAACGAGGAACTTGCGCGACGCCAAAGGGAATTGCGGGCTAAACTTGGAGAATTGGTCGAAGCCGGCAAATTGACTCGCAGTGAGGCTGGAGAGTTGTATCGCGCCGCCTTCGACGGCGGTGCGGAGCGCCGCAGCAGGTAAGGTCTTCCGGTAAGCCGGCCATCTGGCTGAAATGGTGATGGGCAACCGTGGCCCTGGATGTCCGTGAATCCCCAAGTACCGATATCTGTTTGATTGTGCTGTACAGGCGTTCCGCGGCTCTTGCCAATGAGTCCGTCTGCCGTGCCGACTTTCGAAGTGTGCCGATTCCTGTCTTCACGAAACACGGTGGCAGCGCCGGCCATGTCGCAGCACCGCAACCGGACGTGGTGGATTCAAGTTGTCGCTATCCGGCGGAGATGCGAAAGCGGATTACGTCGCCAGTATTCGTCTGGTTGGCGGTCGTCGTGTCGATTTGTCTGAACCGGCCCGCAGCCTGATTGTCTTGGTGCCCACCGAATTCGTCGAACAAGGTTAGCGTTGGCGAGGTTGGACATCTTTAGCCTGGCCAGCTCTCGGAGATTTACCAGGTCTGCGCCGGCAACCTTGTTGTCCTGGAGACGCAGGTCGGCCGCTTCTACAGATCGGTTCCTCATAACGCTAGTTTGGCGTATCCAGTTGCCACCAACAGAGTGGCTGGCGTGACGGCGTCTGGCTCGCAACCGGCCCCACACCGGCGGCATGGGGGGCGACGAAGCTAGTGGACGTATGGAAGGATGTACTGGTGAGCTGCGTCAACTCGGTAGCCGGGCAACGGAAAGTCGTACTGCTGGAACTGGTGAGATGGGTCTTGGGGTTTCCATGGTGAAAACGACTTCACCTCAATCTGGTCTTTGTCGGGGACAAACCGCAATAGTCGCAACCAGCCGTCATAATCCTCGCCACTCAGTAACTGGTAGACGGTGTTTCCGTGTTCACCCCGGCTGGCCAAAAACCCACGGTGCCCTTCTTTGTTGCTCAAATGTCCATTGAGAACGAAGAACACTGATTTGTGCTTGCGGATTAGCTTCTGCCAGATCTCCTCCCCCGTGTTCGCCTCGCCCGGCGGCAGGTAACCGTAGCCGTTCGGTGGATCGCGGACGTCATGGCCGTCCATGTAGCTGTGCGTGATGACGATCACGCGGTGTTCAGGATGGTCGCCAATCACCTTGTCAGCCCAGGCCAGCATCAGGTCGGTAGGACCGACTTCGAGGCTGACGATCAGGAACTTGTGTTCGGCGCCCGTGAAGAAATGATAACTGTTGTCGTAGTTGTTTTTCGGGAGAAAACCGTCGTCAGCCAGACGACCTCCGTACCAGGGTTGGCGTTCATAGCGCCGATACGAAAATGTCTTGTTGAAGAACGTCGAATCACGAACGTTATCACCAACCATCGCCAGATCATGATTACCGACCGTAAAGCAATAGGGCACAACTCCGTCAAGCTGACTCATCGCCCGGTTGGCCACCGCCCATTCGCTCGCGCGGTCATGCGTCGTAACAATGTCACCCATGTGAAGGGCGAACCGAATGTTGTGGCTGTGAGCGTTGGTGGCGATCCAACGCGTCATCTGCAAAAACACTTCAGCGCGGCTAGAACGCCGCCACGCAGGATTGTTGTACGCGTAGATTTGTGTGTCGGGGATGATCACCAGTGTGAATGGTCCGCTTGCAGAAGTGGCGTTTGCTGCTTGCGTTTTGCCATCAGACGACACGGCTTCGCTGCCCGCTGAGGCCGCATCGGTCGGTATTGGCAGAGCCGTCACGGTGAGCAACAGGCCGGCTGGCGGCGCCTTGCTCTCACCCCCACACCCGACCATCCCCAGTACCAGCAGTAGACCCGGCAGACGTTTCATATGCAGCTCCTTCGGCTAGCGAATCCAGACGCCACCAATATAGAGACTGGCGCGGCGGCGTGTGGTCCAGGGCCGGACCCGCACCCGCTGCAGGAAGGGCCGCGGGGCAGGGCCTTTGTATACGCTCGAGGTGGCGCAAAATGCCTGGGACGGCCGAAGCGTTTAATTGAGGTGGTTTGAGGAAAGGCACATCGCCGACTGCCAGATGATTGAGCAGATCCAATCGCGTGATGAGCCACGAAAATGATATGTGTCGAGCCAAGACCGTGGGCTAGGTTATTCAGCTGGCAGTGCTCCTGAAGTTCCTCTCTGGAAGATTGTGTTCGCTATGTTTGATCCCGAAGACATCATCAGACTGGCTCAGCGGCAATACAGGGACAATATGAGTGCCATTAGCAGGCTCATTGCGACGGTTTCAATTCTGGCGTCTGATCGGTGAGCAGGTCACGTTTTATGCCGGCGTCGAATACACCGCCAGCAATCCCGAGAGGTTTCCTTTGTCCGATTACGAGCAGCGTGATCCCGCACGCTTTATGCCACTGGATGCGCGGAAACTACGTGGATTTGCTGCCGGCTACTATGCCAGCGGAGCGGACGGAGTTTATCTCTTTAACTTCTTCGTTCCGCGAGCCCGGCAGCTATTCCCTGATCACGAAACCAGGTTTGAGTTGCTGAAAGAACTACGCGACCCTGACAGGCTGCGAGGCAAACCCAAGACCTACACCCTGACCGCCGGTGGAAATCACTGGAAGTATCAGGGGGTTGACGGACCCGATCAAGTGCCGTGTGTCGCAGAGGCCGCCTTGCCAAGGGTTTTCTCGATGTTGCTAGCCTCGGAGCCTGAGAGTCGTCCAATCGACGTCACGGTATTCGTTGAAGGAGAACCAGGCAACCAGCTGAAAGATTTGCGACTTCATATCAACGAGTTCTCGGCGGGTCATGCACTCGAGATCCATTCGGTTGCTGATGAGTTCCTTGCCGACAGCCCGCAAGACGGAAACACATCGCGAAATACCAAACCCGTCAAGAAGATACTCTTCCGTGCCAGGTCGAAAATGCTGCTTGATGGTCGCAACCGAATCACATTCCAGAGTGATTCCGTGTCGCTGACATTGTTGACAATCGAGGTACGGGTCAATTAATGGGAAATCACGGAACCGCGCAAGAAACTGTCGTGCAAGATCTGTCAGTAGCTGTCGCGGGTCTGGGTACCGGCCACACGCCGCCGTTGCCTTCCCCTTGTCAGGACCGGGTCAACAGGCGAAAGTGATGACCTCGGTGCTCCATAGCCCCACACACACGAGTCAAATTATGAGCAAAAACAGCCATATTGAGAACGATCGAACTGCACGGATTCGACCTTTCATCCTGCTCACGATTTCATTTAGCTTTTTCATCATCCTCTCGCACCGTGAGCACCCAGCTCTTGCTGCAGAACGCGGGGCTGGCACGGCAAGACTGACGCGCGTCGACACCGATCAGTTGACGGGACTGTGTGTACAAATTGGCGGAAGCCTGGACTTGACCAGGCAATTGGCTAGTAACCCGCAACTCCTCCTGCATCGGCTCGATGTCGATCTCGATTTGATGAAACAGGCACAGGGCCTGCTTACGGAACACCGCAAAGGAGCGACCTTGCTGGCCGAGTACTGGACGCGCACCGAGCTTCCTCATGCCAACAACCTGGTCAACGTGGTCATTGCCTCAAAAGAGACAAAGATTCCCCGATCCGAAATCCTGCGAGTGCTGTGTCCCGGAGGGGTTGCTTTCTTCGCCGACGACACTGGTTACGCGCGGGTTGAAAAGCCGAAACCGGAAGGACTCGACGCATGGACGCACCAATGGCACGGTGCCGATGGGGGACTCGTCACCGAAGACACGCATGTCGGTGTTCCGCAGGGCTTGCAGTGGGTGACCGGTCCGTTGTTCGCCATGGCTGGCCGCAAGTCGAGTACTCAAAGTCTCGTCTCCGCGGGAGGTCGTAATTTCTACGTCACGCAGAATGTCGTGGAGAACGTCGGCCGTGACGAGATGCACCAATTCTTGGTGGCGCGCGATGCCTTCAATGGCCTGCTGTTGTGGCAACGACAGTGGATGGGCCCTTTTGTCACCGGCAATGGGGAAACCAATCCGCGACTGGTCGCCTCGGGTGAGTACGTGTATCTCGTCGACAATGGTCACGTACTGGCACTCGACGCACAAACCGGTAAGACACGATTTCGCTGGGAGACAGTCGAAGCGCCTGACAAGCTGGTCCATGTGGGGCACACACTATTGGTGCAATCTCCCGACGGACTTACGGCTTTGGACGATCGTCTGGACAAGGTGATATGGAAGTTTAGTGACAAGACAACGCATGGTACGGCTAGCGTTGATGGCCAGGTCCTTTGCCTCGTTTCCGGTCGTTCGCAGGATGGCAACTTCAAGCACGAACTCGTGAGCATCAATCTTTCCGACGGCGAGATCGCCTGGCGCATCAATACGCAACCACAAACGACTTCCCAGCAGGTGCGCATCAACTTCGCTCGTGATGGGCTCGTCGCCTTGCAATCACATGGTTCACTCCACCTGTTTTCCGCCGAGTCCGGCGATCATTTGTGGACTCGCAAGACCGACGCAAAGCCCGGCAAGTCGTACGTCGATGAACGGTTTGTGGGTCACTTCCTCCGGCGCGGGCTTGTGTGGATGCTGAAGCAAAACTCGGAAGGCAAGCTGTCGGGGCAGAACGAGTGGTTGGGACTGGATCCGCTGACCGGCGAGCAACGGCGAGTGTTGCGGACAACCGGAGATTGGCCGAAGACGGCCACACCCGCCAAGATGGGCTGTCAACTGCTGGTCGCTTCGGACCGCTTCATCATGATTCCCCGGCAAGCCACGTTCATCGACTTCGAAACCGGCGCAAAACGGCCCTTCAAATTCACTCGCGGGGGCTGCGGCCTGGGATTCGTTCCGGCCAACGGTCTGGTCTATTCCCATCCACATGCTTGTGGATGCTTCTCCGAGGCGGTCCGTGGATTTATGGGAATGCATTCGCAGAAAGCCGTTCGCTTTGATTCGTCCGAAACGGAACGCGCCGAACGGGGCGCAGCATTCAAAGAGGTGGAGGGGCCGCCCACGGTACCCGAAGACTGGCCGGTCTACCGCTACGACGGCAGTCGCGGGGCAAGTTCACCAACGCAACTGGACGACAGCCTGTCCCTGCTTTGGTCGAAACAGATCGTGCCTCATCGCGAGACCCGCTCCAGCCTCGCCTGGACTCTGCGCACAGGCAATCGGCTGACGGCACCGACCATCTATGGCCGGTCGGTATTCGTGGCGGATGTCGACTCTGGACAACTATACGCGTTGGATATCGCCTCAGGACATCCGCGTTGGACGTTCTCGGCCGCGGGTCGAATCGATAGCCCACCCACGCTTCACAACGGTCTGTGCCTCTTCGGCAGCCATAATGGATATGTCTATTGCTTACGTGCCGACGACGGCCAATTGGTATGGCGGTTTCGGGCGGCACCAATGCACCGCCGGATTGTGGCGTTTGGCAATGTCGAATCGCGATGGCCCGTTAGCGGCACGGTCTTGGTTCAGGATGGCACAGCGTTTGTCGCCGCGGGTCGTGCACCAGATGCCGATGGCGGCATCCAGGTGCATGCTCTCGATCTCCAATCCGGAAGCCCGCGCTGGTCCGCTCAACTCAACAGCCCGGAATCGGTTGGACTGTGCGATTTTCTGGTCTCGGAAGGAGAAAACGTGTTCCTTTCCAACTGGCAATTCGACCCGCAAACCGGAGAACATGCTAGTGCCAGTAGCAACTCACATTTACGGGGAGGCAAGGTCGGATTGTTAGAAGCATCCTGGCTGAAGCACGATCTGGCCCTACGGAAGAACATCCAAACCTGGACGGCGAAGGATGTCGCGGGCCAATTATTGGCATTCTCAAACGACGAAACGGTCCGTTATGAAGCCGAACCGCGCACTTTAACCTTTAAGGGCCAAACCACATGGAATCACTCGGTCCCCAAACCGGCCCAGGTCACAAGCTTGATTTTGACCAAATCGCACGTCGTTGCCGCCGGCAGCCGCCACCGCCAAGTGCAGTCGTCTGAGGGCATCCTGTGGTTGTTGGACAAACAGGACGGTGCGATCAACAAGGCCATAGAGTTGCCGGCAGAGGCCGTATTTGATGGTCTTGCGGCTTCACGAAATCAAGTGTTCGTCAGTGCCCAGGACGGCCACCTCTACTGCTTCGGCAGCAAGAAGCGTGCAGCAGCAACTAGCCCTGAATAAGTTCTTGTATAGAAGCCACCCAGCCGTGGTCCCCCTGCTGGATTATGGCAGAAAAGCATGCATTCCCGAACATGGGGCCTGGCGCGAATGGTGGTCAAAAAGCGCCCCCCTCGGGCGGTGCCTCGACGTAAATTCTGCTCCGGACCGTGGAACGTCCATCGCTGACCGCCACGCAGCAAGCCAGCAATTTGGCCTGTGGTGGAAAGACAATTTGCGCACCGCACCGTCACCGGCGGCCTCTCTGTTGTTGATTTGTAGATTGGGTAAAATCCGGACGTGGTCGATTTGAAACACTATTTCCAGTGTCTGATCATCCCGGCGGAAGAACAAGAAGACAGTGAATTTAACCTGGACTTGAAACGGAAACCTAACCTGACCCCCAGCGACACTCCCGTGCAAACGAAAGAGACGTAGGATGGATCACAGAACACTGGCCTGCTTACGAACGATCATCGTTGTACTATTCTGTATGTCCATGCCATGCTGCGCGGAGGGTAGAAGATCCGAGATGGTTGTCTTCTCCAACGGGCAGGCACACTGTTATCTAGACCTTAGCGGTGCCGAGGCCCTTAGCCAAACGCAGGCCTTCCGACTACAGCTCAATGAACCTATTGGTGATTTATCAACCTGCTACGAGCGTATGACCGGCGTGCCGTTACCTCGCACTCCGCTCAAGGGTCGGCGGCCACTCAGGCTGGAGCTGAAGGAATACCCGACCAATGTCAGCAGGTACGACGCCCCAACCATGCAGGGCTTTGAGATCATCGCCGGCCCGCAGGAGGTACGGTTGCAGGCCTGTACCAAACTCGGGTTAGCCAACGCCATCTACTACCTGCTTGATCACTGGGGTTGTCGCTGGGTCTTGCCCGGTGAGTTGGGCGAGTGTATCCCTCAACGTGACAAACTCACCATCCCCGCGGGCAAGACCTCTTTTTCACCTCGCAATGACATGGCCGTCGAGGTACCGGGCAGCGGCCGGTCGCCCAAGTGGTCCAGACGCAACATGGCGGGCTGGGAGTACTGGATCAACGCCCAGCACTACTGGTTCTACGCCATTCCGCCCCAGGCCAACCTCAACCCTCAGTATTACTGGTACTACGACGCCAATGGTATCCGGATCACGGACCCCAAAGTCCCGACCAGGTCCAACTTCGCAGAGCACCCCGAGTGGTTTTCCCTGTTGGGGGGCGTGCGCACGCCGAAGCAGCTTTGCACTTCCAACCCCGAGGTCATCACCCGTATGACAAAGGTGGCCCGGGACTATTTGCGAGGGGACTCAAAGCCCGCCACCTTCCCGATAGATCCCAATGACACGATGGGCTTCTGCCAGTGCGATAACTGCGTCGCCTTGGATGTGCCCGGTGCCCTGTCTGGCGGTGTCCCCTTGGTCACCGATCGCGTCGTGACCTTCGCCAACGCCGTAGCCAATGGCATCAAAGAGGAGTTCCCTGACCGCCGTGTCGCCGTCCTCGCCTATGCGCTCCACGCCGAACCACCGCAGCAGGTCAAACCGGCGGACAATGTTATCGTCATCGTCTGTCGCAGCAGCAACTGCCTGACCCACGTGACACCGACGGCCAATTGCCCCAGCTCCGACTTTCATGACCTGGTGCGCCGCTGGCGTGAACTGACCCCCAACATCTATACCTATGAGTACGATCCCATTCACTGGAGCGGCGAGCTGCCTTGCCCAACCTACCTGGACATGGGACGCTCACTGCAGCACCAACTCAAGCATCTCGCTATTAAGGGCAGCTTCTCGGATGCCACCATGGCCGGCTCGACAGTATCGGCCTCCTGGTACATCAACCACTACATGGCCCGGCGTATGAAGGTGGACCCGGACCGGAACCCGAAAGAGGTGCTGCGAGATATGTGCGAAGCCTTCTTCGGGCCCGCCGCTGAGCCCATGGAAAGTTACTACCTGGAACTGGCCCGGGCGAGCGAGTCCACGCATCCGAGCACGAACCGCATTGGCGGAGGCATCAACTTTTACCACGAAATCTTCAGCCCCCAGATTGTCGATCAGACACGGAAGAATTTGGACAAGGCCATCTCTTTGGTGACGGGCAAGCAGCCTTATCAGAAACGAGTCGAGATGGTGGATATGAGCCAGCGTTACCTGGAGGCCTGGCTAGAGGGGGCTCGGGAGCACCGCTACAAAGCCGCTGTGGCGGCCTTTGACCGCATGGACCAGGTGATCAACGAGCTGGATGCACACGGTTACATTGCCGCCAACGACGCCCGGTTCAGAGCGCGGGCCTTGCGTATGAAACCCCTGGCGGAGAAATTCCCCGATGAGATGGGTTTTGCCACCCGCTGGAGGTTGCTGGGCCCCTTTGACAACAGCGGCCGCAACGGCCATCGCGGCCGAGATCCCTTTGAGCCGGTGAGCTCCTTGAGTGCCTCCGTGAAACGAGCAGACGGACAGCAGGCCCGGTGGTGGGATTATGAGAGCCCCCACGGCGGGTTCCTGAACCTGGAGCAGGCCTTTGCCGACAAGAAGGGAAACTGGCAGCTGTCTTATGGCTACGCAGGCATCACCTACAATGCGCCGCGGGCGATGAAGGCCAAACTGCTCATGGACAGCTTTTTCCTCTTCAGGGTGTACGTCAACGGCAAAGAGGTCTTCTCCAAGAATGGCGAGAATTTTGACTTCCCGGACAAGTATGCGATTAAGGTCAACCTGAAAGCCGGAAAAAATACCATCGTGGTGAAGGCCACTCACACCCGCGTCTCGTCAGACATCTACCCCTGGGGCCTGCACTTGCGCGTGGTTGAAGCTGAATAATACGGGCTTTGCCACGCGCCGTGGCAAAGCGGATCATGGCATGAACATCATTGATGCTTATGTCCATTCTGGTTACGAAGAGTGTCTTCATACGGTCTGTAGATGTCCTGCAGTTCATGGATGAGGCCGGAACAACCCCGGCAGCCGTTTACCCGAGTGACCGAGACCAGGCCAGCAACCGGGCCCGGACCCGTCGCACCAGGGGGTGGGGTACTGGCTGGCAAAACTGTCCGGTTGAAGATCTGTCCAACGAATGCCAGACTCTACGCTTTGACACAGATCTTCCGGATGACTCATCCTGGCGTCGCAGCATCTCTGTTTGTGTTTGCGTTGTCGCCAACTGCGCTGGCCAGGGAAGGAGCATGAATCGAATGATAGATCAGAAGACACTCGGACGAGTCCACACTCTCAAAGCAATGCGATTTCTATGTAGCGTCGGGCTGGCGATTTGCTGGGGTTGCATGACGGTCGATGCTAGTGAGATACCTGAGAGCTTTCGCGTTCTGGGGACGACAGTACCGGCTGACAAGCAGAATCCGCCGACACATGGCTTCACCGAAAAAATGCCGGCGACGCACATGGATCCGTACCAACCGTCCGCCGACGAAACCGCGCGCGGTTACGTGGTCTATGCGAAGTCGTATCTCAGCGAGGTCTACCCGAGAACCACCCCCCAACTCTCGCAGGTGACCGCCAGCCTCAGCGGCTTCTCCGCCCACGGTGAGATCGAACCGATCACGTTTTCCATCTACGCACTGGAAGACCTCAGCGACGTATCGGTTTCAGTGAGCGACCTGAAAGGGCCTGACGGGAGCACGATCAGCTCGCACAACCTCGACGTTCGCGCGGTGCGCAGCTGGCCAAAGCGTGTCTGGGAGAATCCTCCGGTCAACGAATACCTAATGACTCCGTGGTTTCTTGAGAAGCTCGACAATTACACGATCCCGGGGGCCAGCAGCCGGCGATTCTGGACCAACCTCCGTGTGCCACCGACGGCGAAGGCAGGGACTTACCGTGGGGTGATTACCGTGGAGATCGGTAATCGGGCCGGCTACGAGCTGACGCTGACCTTTGAAGTGCTCGATATCGAGCTGATGAATGCGCCTGTGAAGCAGGCGATCATTTACCACATGCACGACGACCTCAATGAGAAGCCGTACCTGCCGTTCCGCTGGGAAAGGCATTACCACCGAGTTGCCGTGAATCTCAAGGCACACGGGTTCAACGCCGTCTTCATCATGTTACCGGTGGCGTTTCAGGGACGCATGCAGGACGGCAAGGCGGTATTCGACCTGGAACCGCTGGCACCATTTGTCGACGAATGCAACGCGCTCGGAATCGACGTGATCTTCAATATGACACTCGAATGGGTACTGCCTGGGACGGGGCCATCGGATGACTACGGCGTGAATATCCGGGGGTTTGTCGATTCGTGGCTGGCGCGCGGCTGGAAGCTGCCGATCCTGTCCTACGGTGATGAATCCGACGCCAGCGATCGCTGGAAGCACTACATCCGTCATCTGGAGATATCCAAGAAGGCAGTACCGGAGGCGCAAACCTACACGACGATTGTCTACCCGTGGAACACGGATATCTTTGAGCCGCACCTCGATATTCGCGCCCACGCGCTGCTTGACGATCGGGTCGTCGAGCCGACGCAGAAAGCGGCCCGGGAATTATGGCAATACAGTGGCTCCCACGGCGGCGCACAAATCGCCCGGTTCTATCGCGGGATCTGGGGGTATCGCTTTGGGCTAAAGGGCCTTTCAGACTGGGTGTATTTCACGGTCTATCACAAGGATGCGTTTCTCGACGACCTGGCAGGCGGCGCCTCCGCCGGTGGTCCGAATCATCGCTGCTTTGTGGTGCCAACCGAGAGCGGGCCGTTGCCCTCACCGCGTCTGGAAGGGATTCGCGAAGGCGCCAAGGACCGGCGATATCTCTATACTCTCGATGAGCTGATCAAAACAACAAGGGTCGCGGGCAATGATAAGCTGGCGAAACTTGCCGACGCAGCGCAGCAGCATATAGACCAGCATCTTGATCCGCTGCGTAAATTACCGCGATATGAGAAGAATGGCGAGTTTCCGCATAAGATTGTCAGCGAACGGATTACGGATCCCGCATATTTCGATCGTCTGCGGCTGGGTTGCGCAATGCATATCAGGAAATTGCAAGAGGCATTGAAGTAGTGATGGGTTCGGAAATGTGCACAGTTGCGGTGGTCTGAACGCAAGCAGATATGGACGAAACACGGCGTTCTTGCATCGGTGGCTGAACAAGGCAAGAATCAAGCTGCGTGATTTTTCCTTTGGCGGATTTAACAAATACCCCTCGCGATATCTTCACGAGGTTCATCAACCAGCAACCGGAACCACAGCAAGGTCAGTACATGGCAAGCGGCCAGAGTCACAGCCTACCGTACCATTTTGTCGTTGGCCAATTTCGTTTTATCTGGTAGTCAGGCGATCTACACTACTCGACGATCTACAACTGCTGGACGACCTATAACTGTGCGGTGACGCAGTCGCCCGGCCATGAAGACAGGATTTTTCCGATGACCAGGCGACCGCCCGACGCATCGTCCACATCCCCTGCGGACACAGCGAACGATCCGCTGGCTCAAACGGATTCGGGGGCACCCAAGCCTGAAGCGACGCTCGACCTAATTCCCGACAACGCCGGCCAGACGCTCGGGAGTTCGAGCGCCGATCCCGTGAACTCGCCTGCCAGCCAGAGTCCATCGACCCCGGAGAAAACGCACTCGGACCTGAAATTGCCCGCAGAGCAGACCGACGCGGATCTAGGTGCCACCATCGACTCTGCCCGCGCGCCGTCGGACAACACCTCCAGTGAAATTGCCAGCGCACCGCTGGACCAGACGATGGACGTGACAGCCACGGCGTCTGGACAAGACCCGTCGAGCCAGAGTGGTCTGGACGCCTCCCAGGACGCTACACCGACCAGTGAAATTGCCAGCGCACTGCTGGACCAGACGATGGACGTGACAGCCACGGCGACCGGACAAGCCCCGTCGCGCCAGAGTGGTCCGGACGCCTCCCAGGACGCTACACCGACCCGTGAAATTGCCAGCGCACCGCTGGACCAGACGATGGACGTGACAGCCACGGCGACCGGACAAGCCCCGTCGCGCCAAAGTGGCCCGGGCGCACCGAGCCGTGAAATTGCCAGCGCACCGCTGGACCAGACGATGGACGGGGCAGCCACGGTGACCGGCCAAGCCTTGTCGCGCCAGAGTGGTCCGGGCGTCTCCGAGGAGTCTACACCGAACCGTGAAATTACCAGCGACCCGACGATCCGGCACACCGTAACCCGCTTCCTGGCCGAAGGAGGACTGGGCAAAGTCTATGTGGCCCAGGACGACAAACTGCAACGGGAAGTGGTCCTGAAGACGCTCAAGGACGTGGGGAATGAAAACAGCGAAGCACGCTACCGCTTCGTTCAGGAAGCGCAGGTGAATTCCCAGTTGGAACACCCCAACATCATTCCTATTTACCAGGCTGGGGACGGGGCCGACGGCCAGCCTTACTACACGATGAAGTATGTCCGCGGCCAGGAGTTCCGAGAGCTGATCCAGAGCTATCACCAGAACCGGCGCGCAGGGAGCGTCGACGCACTGGAGCTGCGGCGTCTGCTCGCGCTGTTCATTTCCACCTGCCAGGCGGTCTCCTACGCCCATAACCGGGGCGTCGTCCACCGCGATCTCAAGCCGGAGAACGTGGCGGTCGGTGAATTTGGGGAATTGATGGTGCTCGACTGGGGCCTGGCCAAAGTGCTGGGGAAGCCGGAGCCCGGGACGTCCCGCGCCGCGGTCACCATCGCTGATGAGATTGACCTGGGTCAGACGATCCAGGGGCGGATCATGGGCACACCGGGCTACATGGCGCCGGAACAGGCATCGGGTGCAACCAGCGCGGTTGAGCCGAGGACCGATATTTATGCACTGGGCGCGATCCTGTTTGAAATTCTCACCGGTGAGGCTCCCCACGCGTTGTTACACAGTTACGGCCCGAATCAGCTGCAGCGCTGGAGCCGTCGCGAATCGTACTTGGGCACATCGACGGATCAGGAATCGGTTTCATTAGTAGCCAGCTTGCATTCACCGGGGCAACAGGAAAGCACGATGAAGCTACTGGCTCGTGTGGTCAGCGGAACCGTCCCGGCGCCCAGCGATCTGGAACCAACGGTCCCTCGCGCGCTGGAAGCCATCTGCCAGCACGCCATGCGGCTGAAGATTGAGGATCGTTACACCACCGCTTCAGACCTGGCCGCCGATGTGGAACGCTGGCTGGCCGATGAACCAGTCTCGGTTTATGCGGGCAGCTGGAACGAACG
>MDTE01109625.1_pt1 | contig 15303 bp, 14 predicted proteins | sample 811231 | NCBI WGS metagenome assembly MDTE01 (sample SAMN05326651, study PRJNA326480) | marine metagenome | isolation source: seawater | place: Indian Ocean: Red Sea | collected 2010 | reverse complement strand
TTATGATTATTTTTTATCATATCGATAGCTTGACCAACATTTGTGGTAACAAGAGGTATCTTACTAGCAAAAGACTCCATTATGGCTCTTGGACCACCTTCCTCTCTAGAACAAATAAGATAAACATCTAAGCATTTATAGAGTTTTAGTAAGTCATCATATAGTGAAAAATTTAAATATTTAAATGGTATTCTTAATTTATTTAAGTTGTTTACTACATATCCTCTAGATGGTCCTGAAATTAAAACAAAAAGTTCTGGGATACTTTTTTTTAATATCTTAATAGTTTTAATAAATATATCTGGTCCCTTAATTAATTTTGGATCATTTCCTCTACCCCATCCATCACCATCTTTTTGAAAAGATCCGACTACAAAAGAATTTTTTGGAATATTATAGATTTCTCTAATTTCATTTTTGGTATAATTTTGAATTAAATCAAATTTATTTAGATCAACTGTGATTGGTATTCTCATAAATTTATCTTGTGGAATACCATTTTCTAAGAAGGAGTTTTCAATCAAAGAATTAGAAACTTGAATTTTTGTTATTTTATGAAGATTTTTTTTAATAAATTTAATATTTTTCTTATGTTCAGTTGAATCTGATACTCCATGAAAATAAGGAAAATATATTTTGTGGTTTAAATTTTGTAAATTTTTCAAAGCATAATATTTTGACATGATGAATAAATGAATTTTATCGGAAATATATATATCTTTCTCATATAACGAAATATTATTAAATATATTTGAAAAAACTATTTTATATTCATGAGCCAACTGATTTAAAACCCAATTTTTATTTTCCGATTTTATTATTAAATTCTTCTCAAAAGGATTTGGATTTTTGTTATTACCTAGAATTTTATAAAAATTTTTTTTTAAAAAAAATTTTAAGTCCATTATTTTTTTTATATTTTTTATTTAATTGTTTTATATATCTTCTTTCGTATAGTAGTAATATATAATAATTACAGATTATTTTTTTAAACTTTTATCTTTCAAAAATTTGAGTTTTTTTTGCATCTTAAAATAAAAATATTTAAGAAATAATTCTAAAACTAATACTAAAGAGATTTTTTTCTGTTTTTCATCTTTAATAATATCTTGAAAAAAATTATAGTATTGATTTGTTGTTTCATCTAAAAAAAATCTTTTTTCTATTTTTAAATTTTGATAATTATTTATCAATTTTTCAAGTTGATGGATAACATCTGTTTTATCTTTAAAAATATATCCATTTGAATTAAAAATTTCATTATTACTAGTCCCATCCACAACTAGCACTGGGATTCCTGTGGCCATAGCCTCCATTAAAAGATTTGAACAAGACTCAATTTTGCTAGCAAAAATAAAGACATCTGAGTCTTCAATATAATTGTATAGTAGTTCACTTTTAACTGGGTTTATCATTTTAATGTTTCTAAATTTTATTTTGGAATTACCAACAAATGTCATTTGATACTTATTAAAATCTAGATTTTCATCCAGGTGTTTAAAAATATCGAAACCTTTTAATAAATTTTCAGACCACGATGAAGCTAGTATTTTTATTTTCCTATTTTGATTTATTAATGAGTATTTTTTTTCTTTGAATATTTCATTATTTGGAGCGTTATTAATTACCTGATGATTATCTGAAAAATATCCTTTTTTAATATTTTCATCTTTTGACCATTTAGATAAAAAAATTGTACCATTAGAAATTTTTGAATTAAATAGGTAGATTAATTTATCCAACTTTTTTTCTTTTTCACCACGATAAGAGGATATTGGTCCATCGATTCTATGTATAAATTTTTTATCTGGATATTTAATTTTGTAAAATAATGTTTCAATCAAATTATGATGACTGTTAAATAAAATTATATCTGCATCTTTTGGATCATCACAAATTTGTTGCATTTTTAGAAACTTGTCTTTTAAGTTTTTTAAAAATTGATTACCGCCTCCCCAGGCTTCACCTTTAGTTTTATATGAAATAAATACTTTCAATTTATTTTTTTCTTAAAATTATAAAATAGCCAGAATTAATAAATTCTGATTGATACAATGTTAAATTATCTAATAATTTAAAAAACCATTTAAATATAAATAATAAATATATAGATATTTTACTATTTTTAGATTTTGAGGCATATCCAGAACTTGCTCTTAGTACATCATGAATAACTGTGCCAACTGAACCAACGTTTTGAAATTTTATAATTTTAAATTTTTCTTTTTTAATAATTTCAATTAATTTTTTTTTGGTTATTCTATAATTATCCAACTTATCTCCATGTATAGGGTTTAGAAATGGGACTGATAAAATTAAATAACCTTTTGGTTTTAGCAATTTATAAGCTTTATTAAAAAAATCTTTAGGAAATTCCAAGTATTCTAATAATTCAAAAGACAGGAGTGTATCGTATTTTTTTTTAAAATAATTATACTTATCAAAGTCAGCTAGAATATCTGGTTTATTCTTTTTATTTTTATTTAAAATTTTGATATTTGTTTTATTCAATAAAATCGATTTTAATATATTTTTAGTGTTATTCGTGCCCCCAATATCTAATACTTCACCACCTATAAACTTAGTACTCATGAAAATTAAATTATTGATGTTTTGTCTACGAAAGCTATCCATTTATAATTCTTTCAAAAAACTTGCTGTATAGTTTATTTTAAATCTTTCTAATTGATTTTTAAACCAATCTATACCAAGTGTTGAAATATCTTTATCATGAAATGCAAATACATTTTTTTCATCTATCATTTTTAAATTTTCATAATTACAGTCTAGCTTTTTTGATGAATTTATTCTTGAAAAGTTTAGTTCGTTAAGAACTTCAATAGTGTATTTTGAGTAAACATTTCCTGGTGGAACAAAAATATCAATTTTATTTCCTAACCATTCATGTAAAATTTTAGTTGATTTCTCTAAATGCATTTTTTGAGTATCATCAGGTATCCAATCCCAGAATTCTCTATGGTATTTTCTTACAGATGTAAAATATCTAGGAAGATGATTGCCTACCACGCAATGAGTCAAGCCGTGGTTTGTTATTTCAATTATTCCATTTTTAAAAGCTTCCTTAAGCAAATTAGCTTGTTGCGGGAATTTTTCTGGAAAAGGTATAAGATTATTTTTTTCGTCAACCCAGCTAGCGGTAACTGCAATAGTAAGTTTAAAATTATAAATGTTGAGCAAGTCGATAATTTTTTTCCACTGTTCAACTGAAATTTCATCATAAGGACCCCAGGCTTTAAAAGGTTTTATTCTTTTTAAAAATAAAAAATTACCTATTCTTGATTTAGAATAAACATTAAATTTTTTAGAACTTGCCCCTACATCATCCATTCTAAGAACTAATGGATTATTTTGTGTCATTTTTTTTTCAAAATTTTGTGCTGCTGTATATAATATGGAATGGTTTTTTTTAGTCCTTCAACCAATTTCCATTGTAAAGAATAATTCAAATATTTTTTTAGTGGTTTTGGATTTAACTTAATTTGAATTTTATGTTCTCCAGGTCTCATTTTGACAAACTTCTTTTTAAATTTAATACCCCAAGCTTTCTCAAGTGCTTTTATAATATCTATAACTGAATTATTTTTTCCTCTACCAACATGTATGACTTCAGTTCCAAATCTTTTTTTAGTTTTTAAAGATAAATAAAATGACATTACAACGTCATCAATAAATATATATTCCGATTTTTGCTTTCCATCACCATAAATTGTAATTGGTTTTTTATTTAAGTGATCCATAATGAATGACGGAATTATTTTTTGATAATTAAAAGGTGCCTTTATATCTGTTTTATTTGCCTCTAACCATCGTTCACGAGAACCATATATATTACCAAGTTTAAGACATCTTACATTTAAATTGTATTCTTTGTTAAATAATTGAGCAAGTCTCTCTATTGCTTGCTTTGTAATTTTGTAAGGGTTCAACCAAGAAACATCTGGTGTTGTTGGTATTAAAACTTTTTTTATCTTTAATTCTTTGCAAGTTTTCAAAACTTTTGTTGTGCCTAAAACATTTGTTCTTACCACATCTTCTACATCGTAAGTTGTAATAGTTTCTGAAGTTCCAAGTATTGCTGCCATATGGATAAGTGCATCTTTGTTTTTTAAAATTTTTTTAAATTTTACAAAATTTAGGAAATTTAATTTATGAAACTTAAGTGAATTATATTTTTTTTTTAAATATTTAACTTCAGGGGATTCCCATAAATCAACTACATCTACTTTGAAGTTCTTTTTTAAAAGAAATTCTACTATATGACCACCTATAAAACCGGAACCACCCGTAATGACAATTTTTTTCATTCTGTGATGTATAACCATAAATTAATTAATTAAAAGAATTAATTAGTTGTTTTACGTTTTTTTTTTAATAATATTGAAAATTCTTGTGAAAAATACAATTGTAAAAATTTTTTTAAAAATATTGGTCTAATTTTTGCTAATAAGCCTCTTACTTTGAAATGAATTTTAGTGTAGTCATAGTCTATAACATCTAGGTCTTGGAAAGAAAATTTTTTAAACTCACTTAAGGTGCAAAAATGATGTGTTGATAAATTGTCAATTTTACTCCAATATTCTTTTTTTCTATAATTATTAAAATATTTTTTAAGAAGCTGAAAAATACGCGGGATATAATGAGTTGGCTCTATTGCAAAGAAATGACCCTCTTGTTTTAAATGATTATTAATGTTTTTAAACAAATGTTCTCTATCAGGAATATGATGTATTGCTGATAATGAATATATTAAATCAAATTTTTTATTTTTTTCAATATCTTCAAACTTTTCAAAAATTTCAAATTTAAATTTATCTCTTTTTATTCGTGAAATATTATTTTTTAAATAATTTTTAAAAAAACTATTAATTTCAATGCCTGTGAAACTTGATATATTACTATTGTTAATAATTAGTCTTGAATAATATCCTGTTCCTGGTCCTATCTCACATACTTCTAGTGGCTTAGAAATTTTTAAATATTCATTTATTTTTTCTTTCCAATTTCTATAATCTTCTGAACTTTTTAAGTTAGACTCCCAATTTTTTCCATCTTGATAGAGCTCCGGTTTATAGTCAGGTCTAAAATTATTATAATTGTAATTTACATCAATAATTTGAGCTTTTTCTTCATCTGATAATAGTTTCCATACATGTCTATTTTGAAGAATAAAATAAAAAAAAATTCCCAGTGAAGATTTTAGCATTTAAATATTAAGATTTAAAATTTTTTAATTGCATAATAAATTATAAGTTTACCATAAAAATTTTTGATATTTTTATTTTTTATTCAAAATTTCCAAAAATTTGTCTAATTCTATATTGTTAATTTTTGGAATTTCTGCTGATTTATCTTTAGTTATTACCCTATAAAAGTTATTTTGATTGGTGAGAATTTGATCTAAATTTGAAAATTCTTCTTTTGGTCTAAGATAAATCGGAAAATTCATTTTGTAATTTCCATTTAAAGTTTTTCTTATAAGAAAAATAAAAAAATATAAATGAAACTTAGATTTAAATATTTCTCTAAAATCAAAATCAAATGAACCATATAAATTCATATCCATTCCAAGGAAAAAAATGTTTTTAAATCCAAGATATTTCATTAGTGGAAAATGACAAATAGCTTGTGAATTAAGAAAATTTGTCTCCTGGAAATTTAGAACACCTTTAATATTTTCAACATTATAGTAATTCTCTAAAGAAAATTTTGAGCTACTCTGCCTAAAATTTATTTTAACTAATTTATTTTTATAATGTAAATTTTCAAAATTTTTTTTTAAGTCATCCTCGTTAATTATTAAATTTGAATTAGGAAATAATTTCAAATTTTCATAAGGTGAATTTCTTAAGAAAAGATTTTTTCTAAATATAAAATTTTTATGTATTCCTCTATGGGGTCTCCAAGTTTCATAAAAATTGTCAAAATTACTTTCTATATATTCTACTTCTCTAAAATATTCAGCTTTTATAAATTTTTTAATATTAATTCCACACACTAAAGATCTAAAAATAAAATTTTGTAAATAGTTATCTTTGAGTTTTACTGAAAAAGGACAAATAATATAATCTGGAAAAATATTATAATTAAATAATTGTTTTGAAATACATTTAGTTTCAACAAAAATTTTAAATTTTTCTTTATCTATAGAATCTAATTTATCTATATAAGATTTTAAAGAAGTGCCCCCTAAAATAACAATTGCAGATTTATCTGCATATTTGTTTTTTTCCATCTACTTAATATATTTAATTATATTTGGTTTTTTTTTATTTAAAATTTTATATTTTATATTTTTATTCTTAATAAAAAATTTTACATTACCAGAATTATAAAAGTTAAGATATTTAACAACACCATAAATATCATCTTCTCTAGAATAGGTTATAAGATTTTTTCTTATTCTATGAATGCCATCAAAATACCATTTTTTTTTCTTCAATAATTTTGGAATAGCTCCCCAAAAAACTTCAAAGGCTTGACCAAAGTAAGGCAAGAGAGACAATTCATATATTTTGTTTTTTGAAAAAAATGAATTAACCTCAACCATCATTTTTTTTGAAAAAATATGTTGACAAGAGCAACCAAAAAAAAATGGGCTTCTTTCACTATGATATTTAATTCCATTAATAAGAATATTTCTTTTATTAATTTCATCAAAATCGATAAAAAATTTTCTATTTGTAGTAACTAATAAGCTTTGATTTTTTTTGTATATATGTCCTGAAAATAAAATAGACTTTATAAACATCTTTATAAATTGGAAAAAAGTAAAATAATATTTCGAAACATGATGCTCGGTTATATTTTGAATTTTTTTTTTATTTCTAATCACATATTTTTCAGACCTTGAATATAAATTTTTTACCATTCGAATTTTAAATAGTTTAGACCAAATTTTTTTATTAGAAAATTCATAAAAGTCATTATCTGAAAAATTATTTATAAAATTTTTATTGGCTTTAAAAAATCGCTTCTCATGAGCGGATGATATAAAGTCAGGTTTGTAAGTTTTTAAAAATTTCCTTAATGATTTTAATACGCTGTTATTAGAAAAAAGAAACCCTTCCATCAACATTAATGAGTAATCGTACTTAGTCCAATATTTAGATTTTATTAATTTAATCCAAGCACCAGAATCCAAACCATGGTCATTTTTGAAGTTATGTACGTAATATTTTATCTTTAATTTTTTAAGTTCTGTAAAAATTCCATTGTCAAATTCAGATAATTGTGTGTTTTTTTCTCCAGTTAATTTTTTAAGTTTAAAGTAGTGTTTATAGTTTTTGTTAGACTTAATTTCTCCATTTCCTCTTATCATAATAAAATGCAAATCATAATTATGGGGATCATCTTGAGAAAAAAGAGACAATAAAGAAGATCTAATTAACCACGGTTTATGATGACATAATATAAAAATACTTATTTTCATTATTTTCCTAATTTTAATATTTCAAAAATTTTTTTTCCAATTTCTTCTGAGTTTTTGGATAAGCCACAGAATTTTTTTAGATAAATATCTGATTTTTTTTTGTTTAAACTAAAATTTTCTGATTTTTCATTTTTAAATTTATTTACAAAATCATTAATTTTATAATTAAAAATAACCTTATCGAAATTATAATATAAATTTTTTCCATAATTATGCATAAACTTATTTGATTTACTTTTAAAAGCTATTTTTGGAATTTCGATATTAATATACGGTATTTTAAACATTGCTACCTCATAAACTGATGATGATAATGATCCAATAACTAAATCAGTGGTTGATAACTCTTTTTGAAAAAGTGATGGGTATTGCAATGATTCATTATCAAAAATAACTTTATCTGCATATTTATTTATTCCATCAATATAAGGAAATTTTAACCTAGGTTTTACAATAAATTCAAAATTATTTTGATCACAGAATTTTCTAATTGACTTAACTACATTTAACTCGTTGTAAATATAGTAATAATTTTTAATTGAATCAAAATATTTTAAAATTTCAATTTTATTTAATATGAAATGCTTAATTTGTGAATTGATTGAAAAATAATATCCTTTTTTTTGAGAATTTTTTGAGAAAGTAAAAAAATTTATGAATTGTCCAGAATATGCTGCTTGAAATGCAAAATTTTTATTTTTACCATATCTATTTCTTAAAAATGGAAAAGGAAGGTATATAAGTTTTTTTCTTTTTTTCTGCTTTTTTTCAAAAATTTTACTTGAATACATTGAGTTCCCAATCAAATAAGTTTTTACATTCTTAGTTTCAAATATATTTTTCTTCTTTACGAATTTTTGGATATATTTTTTACCTTCGCTTAAAAAAAATTTGGAGGAGAAAAAAAAATTAACCTTATAATTAAAATAAGTATTCTCATCTTTAAATTGACTAAAACTATCTATACCATGTCCAATTACACACCACTTTTTATTTATTGATTGTAAAAATTTTTTAGAAATTTTAAATCTTTCACTAGATATAAAATGTAAAGAGAATATAAATAAAATATTATTTATTTCATTAATACAAAAATTATGAAAGTTATTTTCATCACTAAATTTTTTCAATTTTATTTTTTTTAATAAACTGCTTGTAGCTTTTTCTGGTTTTAAATATTTTTTAAAATCGTATTTACTTTCTTGTCGTTGTATGAAGCAAATTTGAATTTCTATTCCTTTTTTTTTAAAGAAGAATATTGTTGATGATAGATATTTAAGCTCATTAGACTTCTCAATCAAAAATAATACTTTTTTCATTTAAAATTTATTATTTTAAAAATTGTAACTGATAAAGTTCTCTATAAGTTCTGGAGTTTTTTATTAAGTTGTTATGATTGCCAATATTTTCTATTTTGTGATTATTCATAACAACAATTTTAGTTGCTTTTTTAATAGTGCTAAACCTATGTGCTACTATTAAGGCCGTTTTATAATTTAAAACTTTCTCAATTGCATCTTGTACGTCTTTTTCTGATTTTGAATCTAGGGAACTAGTAGCTTCATCAAAAATTATTATCTCGGGATCATCAACGAGTGCTCTAGCAATAGCAATTCTTTGTTTTTCTCCTCCTGAAAGTAACACTCCTCTGTCACCAATAATAGTATTATATTTTTTCTTCTTCTTCATTATGAAGTTATGTGCATTAGCTAGTTTTGCAGCTTTGATAACCTGATTTTTATTTATATTTTTTCTGCCACATATTATGTTATTTAGGACAGTATCATTATACAATTGAGCTTCCTGCGGAATTAAACCAAATAAAGACCTGTAATTTTCCAATCTGAAATTTTTAATATTTTTATTATCTATTAAAACCGATCCTCTTTTTGGATCATATAGTCTTAATATCATGTCAATTAAAGTTGATTTTCCACTACCACTAGGTCCAACTATTGCTATTTTTTCATTTTTTTTTATTAAAAATTTATCAAAATAAACATCTGTTTTATTGTCATACTGAATAAGACAATTTTTAATTCTTATATCTTTTTTGAAATTGCAATTAATAATTTTTCCATCTTTAATATTATTTTTAATTTTTTTATAAAAATTAATCTTATGGTATGTGCCCCCTAAAGCGACCAGCCAAGTAAATATTGTTGATAAACGAATAATTGGTGTAATTATTAATCTTCCAATGATAACGAACATAATCCCACCTTGTAGTGAGATATTATTTTGTTGAAGCTGAATTAATATTGCAATTAATATTATTACCAAACTAGCAGATGTTAAAATTGCTCCAATAGGAGTTTGGAGTTCATCTAATATCGCAGCTTTAAAACCAAATTTTCTTTCTTCGGACTGAAGGAAATTCAATTTTTTAAATTGAAAATTTTTCATATTAAAAACTTTTGTAATACGGATGGCGCTAAATGTTTCGTTTAAAGTTGATAATAACTCTGCCCCTTTGTTATTTACATTTATCAGACTGCTTTTAATTGGTTTCTTTAAAATTAGCATAATTAAATATTGAAATAAAAAAATTATAAATGCAGAAAAAAATATAATATTGTCTGTTTTGAATAAAAATATACTGTAAATTAGAACTAAAGATCCTTGATGAAATATTGTTTGCAAAACAGGAATAACACCTTGTGAAACACTTTTGGTATCTGTTATAATTCTAGAAATCATTTCGCCATATTTATTTCTTGTAAAAAATGAATAATCTAAGTTAAGAAAGTGATTTATTAAGTCTTTACGAATTGAGATTGTTAATGAAGCGTTACTCCATTTTGAAATAACAATTGCCAAATAATTTGCTATCGCAGCCAAAATTACAAAAAACAAAAATATTGAAGATAAAAGAATTAGATTCTCCAAAGTTGAAAAATCTTTTATATTAAAAAGTCCATATATTATTACTAAAATTTTTTGACCAACGTAATTTAGGTCAAAAAAACTTTTTTCAGCAATATTCTCTGTTTTGTTATTTTGGCTATTTAGGAATTCAAAATCGTTTGGTAGAACAATTTCTATCATTGAAGCAAAAATCAGAGGCTGCAGAATTGTTAAAAAATTAGCAAAAATTGCACAAATGATCATCAGAATAAATAGATTCCATAATTTTTTAAAGTTTGTTTTTATGAGATGTAAAAATATTTTAAATTCTGTCATAATTATAAATATAATTATATTTGTTTTTTAAATAATGGATTTTGAATTTATTGTTAATTGCTGAACAAAACACTCTATTTTTGTTTTTATTAGCTAAATATAATAAAGAGCTTTGGTATGAGATTACATTAAAATTTAAGGCAAATTGCTTATACAAACTTGTTTTATTATCAAACTTTATATTTAAATTTTTAAATTTTTTATGAATATATTTATATTTTTTATAATTGTCGTTTGGGTGAACTCTTATAGTAATATTATAATCAGTACTACATTTTTTTAGAAAAAAATTTATTGTATCTATCTCAATAGATCTTATATTTTTTTTATAAAACTTACGATAAAGATCGGAAATAGGCTCTGTTAAGTATAAATAATTTGATTTATAATTTTTATTTTTTCTGAATTGAGAAATTTTATTTATTGCATAATTATGAAAATAATTTTTTTTAAGTTTAATTTTTGTATTTCTAAACATTTTTTTACAGATATCATAACTTTTAATGTCAAAAGACCAAATTTCATTTGGTAAATATTTAAAATCAAATCTCTTTTTAAAATGAAGCCAGTGATCTATAAAAGTGATAAATTTTTTTCTTTTTTGGTGAAGATTTTTCATTGCAGTTTTTTCTAATATTGAATTCCAGCTTGTCGTTGTAAAAAAAATATCCCCAATATTTAATAAATTTTTAAGATTCTTTTTTTTTACTTTAATTTTTTTTTCCTTAAAAATACTGATTGCTGGACCCTTACAAATCCCATAAACACTTAAGATATTTTTTTTAAAAAGATAAGATGAAAGTATTTGTGCACCACCTGCATCGTGTGAAAAAATTACTATATTTTTTTTTTTCACTTTAGTATTCTTTCCCACACTTTTTTGAATTTTTTAGAGTATAATTTCATGTGAGGAATTTTGTAATCGTATGAACAAAGTGATAAATAAAAGAAACTTTTATCATGTAGTTCCTCTGCATTTTTACATAAACCTTTTTTATATTTAATTTTTTTATTAAAAGAAGACCACGGAAAACCTTTTTTTCCATAAGCGATTTTATTTTGAAATATTGGTAATAAATGTAAATTTGTATAACCAGCAACTAATCCAGTAATTTTTTCTTTTTTCAAAATATCTAAAATTTTTTTTCTGTTATACTTAAGTTTTTTTAGATCTAAAACAAAAGGTATCACATAGTAAACATGGCTAGATCCATTTCTAATAACTGGAGTTTGTATACCTACTAAGTTTGAGATTCCATCTATTAAAGTTTTGGCTAATTTTTGACGAAATTTAATTATCTTTTTTAATTTTTTAAATTGCTCTATGCCAATAGCTGCCTCTATCTCTCCTAGCCTAAAATTATAACCTAATATATTTGATATAGATTTATCATTTTTTTTAATTACGGCCTCCCCATGATTTCTAATTAATTTACACCTTTGAGCCAAATTCTTATTATTTGTTACAATCATACCGCCTTCACCTGTATTTATGTGTTTATGATAATTAAAACTGTATCCACCAATATCAGTTAATGTTCCACTATACTTTCCTTTGTATGTAGATCCAATGGCCTGAGCTGTATCTGAGATTATTTTGATTTTTTTATTTTTAATTAATTTTTTTATTTCATCAATATTTTCTGACTGACCAAAAATATCAACAGCTAAAATCGCTATAGTCTTACTGTTAATTTTGCTTTTAAGCTGTTTTAGATCATAGTTAAAATTTTCTTTATTTATATCAACAAATACGGGTATACAATTCCAATGCAATATTGCTGTTGCACATGCACACATAGTCCATGGTGTACAGATTATTTCATCACCTGGTGATGGATCGATTGCACCTATTGAGCATATAAGACCTGAAGTCCAAGAATTTACTGATATAGCATATTTTACTTTAAAATAACTTTGTGCTTTTTTTTCAAATTTACGTACGTATTTGCCACCCTCAAAATTTCTTCCTTTGGATCCAACGAAGTCTGACAAAACACCAGATTTTATTACTTTTAAAGCTGATTTAATTTCTTCATTTCCAATTGAATTATATTTTTTAAGTTTCATTTATAAAGATTTAATCTTATTAATTGTTGATAAATACTCAATCAAACTTTTTTCTTTTAAGAGTAATTTTCCGTTTTTCTTCAAAACATTATAGATATTTTTTAAAACATTATTTTGCAAATGCTCTGATGTTAAATTAATTGTTTGGGTTTTTTTTAATATAAAATATTTTTTATAAGTGTTGTCTTTTACTTTTTTATAAATTATACAATTTTCAGGTCTAGAAGTAATTTCAATTTTTCCTTTATCACCATATATAACTATACAGTTATTATTATAATTATTTTTTGCGATTTTAAAAAAATATGCTTCTCCATTTTTATATTTTAAATAAATATCATCCTTACTTTTACTTATTTTGCGTATTTTTTTTATATTATTGTAATAAATATTAATTAAGTTTAAAAAATGTGTACCATTGCTTTCAAAACTTTTATTATAAAAACAAAAAGTTTTAAATTTGTTTCCAATAATTCCATTTTTAATACTATTCATTAATTTAATATATTTTTTTGAAAAATTTCTTTGAAAGTTTAAAGTAAAAAATATTTTTTTATGTTTAGTTATTTTTAAAATTTTTTCAATTTCAATTTTACTTTTAATAAAAGGTTTTTCAAATAATATAAATTTGATATTATTGTATTTTGATAAATGTAAGATATCATTTATTTTAGGTTGTGTTGTAAATATTATTAAATCTGGTTTTATATTTTCCAAAGATTTTTTAAGACTTTTAAAACCTGGCACTCTATAAATTTTTTTAAATTGATTTACATTTGATAAATTTTTATCTACCCCACCAATAAGTTGAAATTTCTTGTGATGAAAAATTGAGCTTGAATGAGTAATTTTTTCTTTCGTATTTTTCCTGTCAAACTTAAATCCAATATTTCCTAGACCAATAATTAATGTGCGTATCATAAAAATTTACAATTTTTGGTATTTATATTTTTTAAGATTTATTTTTTTAATAACTTCTCTAAATTTATCATCAGTGATTGGTTTTCTATATTTTGCTTTTTTTTCATCTTGTGGTATTCCGTCATCTGGTCTTATTCTTTTCTGCAAGATTATTTTCAGAGCTTTACCGGCTAGAATGCAACCTTTTTGATAAACCTTTGTTCTAATTGACTCATAAGTTGCTTCTTTGGAAAATTCATAGTATTCACTGCATATAATTGATCCATTGTCATAATCTTCACTCATAAAGTGAGCTGTGTTGCACACCTTGTCCTCATAAAATATTGACCACTCAACCGCAGAACACCCCCTGTATTTAGGCAATTCCCCAGGATGAATATTTACAACACCATGAATTGATGCATTAAGAATTTCTCTCTTTAATTTTCTTGGTGTGCCAGCATTCAAGAGTACATTGATTGATAGTAAATTTATTAAATCTAAAGTTTTTTTATCATTATGATTATCAACAAAATAGAAAGGTATTTTTGTGTTAATTTTTCTTTCCATATCTTCTATGAAATTTTCATCTCTTACTATAGCTCCTCCAGTTCTTTGCAGCCATAAATCTTTATTTTTTTTTGAAAATTGATCTCTATCGCATATTACTACAATATCATTAAATTTTTGTTCGATTACAGCATTAATATAAAGATGCAGTAATGGATGATCATACGTTGATAGTAATGCGATCTTAAAGCTATTTTTCATTATGTCTTTTGATTTTTTTGTAAATTTCTTCTGCCATGTACCAATCTTCAATAGTATCAATATCTACAGAACTATATTTTAACAATTCAACGAAAGATGAATTGTTAGATATTATTTTCTTATCTTTTAGCCATGTATTAGCTTTTGCAAGATACAATTGAGCTGCATCATGGTAAGATGGATTTATATCATTTGTTCTTGAATTAATTTTTTTTGGATAATTTAATTTAATTTTTTTTTTTGAATTTTTAAAAGATCTTTCTATAGGATGGTTATATTTAACTCCAGTAAGAACATAATTGTTTTTTTTTAATTTTTTTAAAGCTTTTGATATAATGCTTGTATTTAAAAAAATTGAAGTTGGATAAATACAAAAGATATTTTTTAACAAAAAATTATTTAATTTTAAATAATTTATTGCATGCTTAATAACTGAATAGGTATCTGCAAAATCATTTGAAAGGTTTTTTGGTCTTTTTATTAAAACATCGGCTCCATATTTTTTGCTAATCTTTAATATTTTTTCAGAATCACTTGTAACTACAATAATTTTAATATTCCTATTTTTTTTGAGTTTTTCAATAACTCTCGCTATTATTGGTTTTCCTAAAAAATTTTTTATATTTTTATTTTTAATCCTTTTACTTCCAGATCTTGCGGGTATGATTGCTATATTCATTTAAATATATTTTCTTTTAAGAGATTTTAATAATTTTATAAAATTAATATAAATTACATAAATTGCTATATTAAAATTTAATGAAGATTTTTTAATTACATAATTTTTTTTTATTTCAGACAAAATAATTTTTGAAATATATTTATTCGGTTCTTGATTTAAACCAAATTTTTTTTTCATATCTTCCTTTATCTTTATATTTTCAATTTTTTTTAATGAGTAGGACAAATCTTCGATCTTTATAATTTTT